>ERZ773100.354-NODE-354-length-24906-cov-5.523641_pt1 | contig 24906 bp, 20 predicted proteins | sample MGYA00511119_ERZ773100 | MGnify/ENA primary metagenome ERZ773100 (study PRJEB29015, sample SAMEA2738000) | human oral metagenome | biome: human oral; feature: human-associated habitat; material: dental | place: China | collected 2111 ...
CGTCAAACATCATTCTCATTCGCCTGGCTGCGCTTCCGGCGATGTTCATTAGTCTCGGAGCAGGCGCTTTAGCCAAGCGCATCGGCGCAATTCGTGTCGCACAAGTGGGCTTTGGCTTAGCTGCAGTCGGCATGTTGGGAGAGACGTTCACGGCTCAGACTATTTTTGGCGTCGTCGCGTCCAGTATTGTCTACGTCTCGGGTGTTGCGCTGTCTATTCCCTCAATGATCATGCTGTACGGCGAGACTGCAGCGCCGCACCGGGGAAGCGGTATGGCGATCAATGGTTTTGTTCTGTTCATCGGTGCAAGCATCGGCGCACTGGTTGGTAAGGCAATCGGAGGGTTTGGCACTCTGACGCTCACATTAGTTGCCCTGCTGGTTATCGCAGCAAGTTCGCTCCTTACGCTTGGAACCATCCTGCGAAAGGACTCGTCATCATGAAAACCATTCTCGTTCTTGGGGCTACGGGGCGGACTGGCCGTCTTGTCTGTAAGCATCGGCCAGATAATGCTACGGTGTATGCCGGATTACGTCAGGCGAGTTATGTCGAAGGACAGCGATCATTGCCGGATGGCGCTGATGCCCCGCGGGTTGTCGATATCGACGACCACACAAGCTTGTCGACCGCGCTAGAGGGCGTTGACGTGGTGGTTAATGCGATTCGCCTGCGAGAGGATATTGCTACATCAGCGCTAGTCGAACTCCATCAGTCTATTGTTGCCGCGCGCGATACAAGCCGAGCGCTCTCTATCGTCCATGTTGGTGGTGCAGGAGCTCTACATATGGATGACGGGCGACGATTCTGGGAGACGCCAGGCTTCCCGGCCATTACCTTACCACGGGGAATCGGTCACGCGCGTTTGCGTGATTATCTGGAACAGCATGAGCAGCCGTGCCAATGGGTATACCTTATCCCGCCACCTCAGTATGTACCAGACGGCCCATACCAAGGACGATACAGTAGAATACCTGGAGGAGAGCGTGAGCAGACCTTCTTAACCGATGGCATTAGTTATGAAGATTTTGCCGCTGCGCTGGTTGATGCGGTGCGTGAGGAGTGGCACGGGGTGTGGCTGATTGGAGGGTAGAGGGATCTTACGCTGCGCCTACTGATACCGCGAGGCGCTCCACCACAACCTTCCACCTAAACCAATCTCACTACCTATACATAGACGGGCACAAGAAACCTGCTATAATATAGCCATACACTCTAGCACGACGAAGAAGAAGGTATCTATGGCCATATCTCAGACAACAACCGTAACAGCTCAGACGATTCAAGCCACGCCGCGCAGAATCATCGAGCGGCTTTCTATCATTCTTGTCTGCTGCGGTACTATCCTTAGTGGCATCTTTTTCGCTTTTGTTGAAGCGATGGCTATTTACCGCGCGTCGACTGGCTTTGAGGGGACGCAGCCACAAGAGTATATCACTCTGTTCATCATGCTTGCCTATACAATCAATCTTACTAGTCAAGCTGTCTATGTCATTATTTGCACGTTGCGTTCAGCGATTGCGCCGTATCGCCAGCAAGCGGTAGCATTCGTGGCCATTCTTGGTTATTTTGTTGCATTAGCGGCCGTATATCTCTATCACCACTATTTTGTTCAAGATGGGTTCGGTCCACACACCTTCCTTCAGACGACGGCCGGTGCTGCTCTTGGCCTCGTTATCTCTGGTCTTGGCTCGCTCTATCTGTGGTATGTGTTGCTACGAACGCGCAAAGGGCGGGCGGTTTGCTCTTGAGCACCCCCGCAAACTCGGGTATAATAGGGCAATATGGCAAAGCAAGTTGTCGACTACCATTTGTACCGCTGGCGGTATGGCCTTGGCTATGGCTTTGTCGTGGTGGCAATTATTGCGGCAGTTGTGCTGGCGGGGCTGTTTATCCCTGGTGAGTTGCGGCAAGGTGAGCTCGATAGCGCGCTGCAAAGCAGCCAATTATCCTTCCAGAATCTTACTCCTGCTATGGTTATCAATGCGCCGTATCATGGCTTGCAAAAATTAAGCTTTGCAGTGCTCGGCGTGGCACCACTGTCGGTGAAGCTGCCATCTATGGCGATTGCTTTGATGACAGCGCTTGGACTACTTCTTCTATTTCGCTCCTGGTTTTCCCGGAACATTGCGCTTATTACAACGATCCTCGTGACGATGACGGCGCAGTTTCTTTTCTTGGCGCAAGATGGCACGCCAGCTATACTCTTTAGCTGTCTCACCGTGTGGCTGCTCTATGCCGCAACGCGCGCCATTCGGACGAAGAAGTTTCTCTCCACTCTCTGGAAAGTGACGGCCTGTGTACTGGCGGCACTCCTGCTGTATGCGCCACTTGGTATCTATGTCGTTGTTGCGCTTGGGATTCTGGGGGTATCTCACCCACACGCTCGTTATACAATTCTACGCGTGCAGCGCAGCCGCCTTGCTCTGGCAGCTGTCATTGGTCTCGTGGCGATGCTGCCACTTATCTACGCAAGCATCACCAACCATAATGTACTCAAGCAGCTCTTTGGCTTGCCGCTCGAATCGATCAATGTGGGGGCAAATCTTCGCCACCTTGGCACGACGCTCTTTGGGCTCTTTGCGTCAAACAAATCGTACCTCGTGCAGCCATTGTACTCAGTCGGTATGATCTTGATTATGCTGATTGGTCTTGCCTCGCTCCTGAGCCACTACTACACAGCACGCAGCTATGCAGCGCTCCTGGTGGGATTGCCGTTACTGGGCGTGGTGATTAGTAATCCACAGCTGGTGACCTCGCTCTTTCCGGTAGTGGCGATCATCATTGCATTTGGCGTGGCGTGGCTGATTAACCACTGGTACCAGATGTTTCCGCGCAACCCATATGCCCGGGTGGCTGGGTTACTGCCTATGACGCTCTTGATTGGCGGGCTTACCCTTACTGGTATTGGGCGCTATGCCGAGACGTATCGCTATAATCCAGATGTTCTTGCTCACTACTCGAGCGACGTCAAGCTTCTCAACGACCAACTCCAGGGTGACAATGTGCGCGTCGATCGCCCTATGACGCTTGCCGTGACTGAGACGGAGCGACCAATGTATGAAATGATTGCCCGCTATAACGACCGATTGCGCGTTGTTACCACTGTGCCCGAGCAGCAAACCGTCTTTACCGCAACGCGCGCTTACCGCCAGCAACATCGCGACCTAACGCGCCCAGCGCATATCATCACCAACGCGCGTGCACACGACAGCAACCGGTTTTATCAGTACGAGCCACTATAGTAGACAAACCTCCTCGCTCTTGTGTGCAGTAGCAAAGGGCGTAAAGCGCGGTGATAACCTTAATTGTTGAGTAAATACGTTAATGTTGGCATAGATTCTTTGCAGTATATTCACGCGGAAATAGAAAAGGAGAACTATTATGGCCAGAGAGACTATGGAAGCAGTAGCGATCTACATTCGTCAGTGTGCAGATAGAGAAGTAGGCCTCGCAGAGCTGGCGCAGAAGTTCCATTATAGCCCTTCTCATCTGTCCAGAACCTTCAAGAAAAAAATGGGCTTTTCTATCAAACAATACCAAGAAGCTCTTAAGATAGAAAAAGGGATTCAGGAGATTATAGAAGGTCGGCAAAACGTGACTGAGACGTCTCTGGAAGCTGGTTATGATAGTCTGGGTAGCTTTTCTAACACCTTTAAGCGCCATACAGGGATATCACCAAAAAGATATTACCAAGAATCAACCAAGGCTTATGATTACATGATCAAGCAGCTAGAAGAGAAAAGTGCACTCTTACATCAAGATCCTCACTATCAAAGCGGCAACCGTCTGGTAGTAGAGCTTCTTTATCCTGCTGATTATGAGCCTCGTATTAGCTGCATCGGGCTTTTTAAGACTCGTATGCCAAAAGAAGCGCCAGTTATTGGAGTGGCGCTGCGCCAGGAGAGGCGGTTTACTTTTACTAATGTACCTAATGGCCACTACTATCTTTTGGCCTGTGAATTACTGGAGGATTTACGCCTGACCAAAAATTATGTCTTGAAACATAACTTTCGCTGGGGGAGTGACGAGCCTCTCGTTTTTACAGGAGATAGCGTCTGTCAGGAGAAAATCCTCATGCGTAGGCCCTTGCCGAGCGATCCACCTATCACAATCAACCTTCCGGTTTTTGTCATGCGCTCCCTTGCCACACAAGCGCAATTGAGAATAAGAAATTTTTTATCATAGTTGATAAACTACTGGTAGGAATGCATTCTCAGACGTAAATATCGGAGGAACAACAATGAGATTAGGAGTATTTTTGAGTTTTAATGGTCAGGCTGAAGAGGCGTTTCGCTTTTATGCAGACCTTTTTCAGACAGAGATAAAGGGGATTGCTCGAGCCAGTGATATGATGGATCCAGCGAGTCTTCCGGCAGAAAAGCGAAATAAAATTGCCTGGATTGCTTTGGATATTGAGAGTCTGACTCTCAATGGGGAGGATGTTGGTGTCTTCAATGATCTATCTATTTCTCGTAACCACCAGCCCAACCAATGGTTGGTTATATACCCAGATAGTCGAGAAGAAGCGGATAAACTCTTTGCTCAGCTTGGAGAAGGAGGTCGGGTTCTCTATGCTCTCGAGAAGCAACCTTTTGCGGAGTTTTATGGCCGTGTGATTGACCGTTTTGGTATCGGCTGGGATGTGATGCTAAAGTAAGGACAAGTGATGACATATAGCGAATCCTTAGCCCAACAGATCCGTAGCATTCTAGTATATACACTTTCGCCTCATATCTTCGAGGAAGAAGTAGAGGAAAAGAAGATGTTTGGCGGCTTAGCCTTTATGGTCCGTGGGAAGATGGCAGTCACGGTCAGTTCACGAGGTCAAGATCTTGTCATGGTGCGAATTGGCAAAGAAATGGAAAAGCAGGTTTTACCTAGAAAGGGTGCTCGCGTCACATTGATGAAGGGCCGACTTTATCATGGCTACATTGATCTCGATACAGAAGGGCAACGAGAGCTGTCTTACTGGATTGACTTAGCACTCGCGTATAATCAAGAGCTCGCCTAGTAGTAACCGAAATTCTTCAGGATGTTTGATACAGCCGCACCCATTGCCTAGGCTGGAGTTCTGATGGCTTACGCTCAGGGTTGATGCCAAGCTGGGCTCGCGGCAGGGCAGCGAAGCGCCGCGGCTTGGCGTAGTGCGTCGCCACAAACTGGCTGTACGCTGCCTGCTGATCGCGGGACAGCCAGGGCTCGGTGCGCGGCAAGAGCTCAAGCAATACTGTATCGACGGCGGGTGGCGGTGTGAAATCTGTCCGGCGCAAGCGGTAGCGGATCCGCGCCTGCCACCACGGTGCCAGCTGAGCACCCAGTGCCGCCGTAAAGTGACGGTCGCTCGGCACAAGCTTCGACGCAAACTGGCGCTGAACGATGAGATAGATCGCCTGTGGTGGAGTGGAAGCAGTGGTGAGCATCCGCACGATATCGGCACTGAGCGCAAAGGGGATATTGGCAAATACTTTATATGGCTCAGCAGGAAGAGTCAGCTGGCGAATATCAGCCGCGATGATGCGGACATTCGATGCGGCTGTAGTGTGCCTGCGCAGAGCATCGAGCGCACGTGGCTCATTCTCGACCGCTACCACCTGCTGGCAGCGCCGCGCTAAGGCACTCGTAATGACGCCGCTACCTGCCCCGAGGTCATAAACCGTATCGCGTCGGCGAATAGTACTGTGGCCCAGTAAGATAGCCGCCACGCGGGGGCTACGCAAAAAATGTTGGCCATAGCTGGCAACGCGTCGTTTCATACTGGTAGTGTAGCAGACAAGCCCATAGGTCGTAAATGAACACAATCTTGCCTCGGCCTATTCCGTCAGCAAGCACAAGCGTGTATACTAGAACCAATGGATACGAATGGTGGGATGACGATGCGCTACCGGCAAGCGGCCTATTATACTGTGCTAGCACAGCATGCACTCTGGCGCACACTGCCAGCTGGCCAGCTATTACAGCCAAGCGATATAAAGCAGCTTGACTCGGATGAGCTCCGGGCAGCGCTTGCGGCGGACTTCGCGCTAAGCTTTAGCTTGGCTCAGATTGCGGAGTATGCTCAGTCGGATGGCGCAGCGCCGCTCATTATTACCGATCGCGAGCGATGGGCGGCAGCACGCGCTCATGCGCTCGTCTATGATATGTTACAACCTGGCTGCGATATTGCTCGCTCACAAGCGGGGATTGATGCGCTCTGCACGTTAACACACGACCCGCAAACCTCACTGTCCGACACAGTACACCTCTGTGACGCTCGTCTTGGTGGCGCACTCGCTCAGGCAAGCGGCAGAGTACTTGGCCAGCCAGAGCAAATGATCTACTGCTTGATCGATAGCGCGGCCACCCAAGACGATACACCGTGGCACCTTACCAAATTGCTGAGTCCAGCAGCTGATGGCACGATTGTTCCTATCATCCAGCTACGGCCCAAGACACTGCTCGCCACGCTTTCCACCTACGAGCTGCTTGCGCTTTTCATTGGCTATGGGTATGAGCCGCGAATCGTTGACTGCACCACAGCCGACCCACGCCAGCCAGATGCAGACTACACTGCTGCGCTCGCGTGGGCAACTGAGCGCACTGCTGCTTTGCGCCAGCCAGCCCAACCGCGCCCACACAAAGCCCGCCGACCACTGTTGATAGTGCGTACTCCAGAGCAGTTTGAAGCGCTACTAGATAACCACGAAGCACAAGAGAGTTCTCCTACTCCAGCCGAGCATGATACTAGTGACGCTCAGCCATCAAGCATTACCCGGGCACAGGCAGCACTTGCTCACCACAAAGCAGATGGTGCCGACTCAAGCCGAGCAGGCACGCAGGCATGGCTTACTCAGGTGCTTGCGTGGTGTGAGCCAGAGAATCTGTTTGATGCAGCAGGCAATCTCACGTTTGCCGAGACGAAGGCTCTGCCGCATACGGCTGCAGCTCATACCGATAATGACTCCTCCTCAGGTGCAGCTCAGCTCACCGCTACGCAGCCCGTCCTGTCGGCCACGCGACTACGCCGGCCGGCTATTGAGCCCTATGCAGTCGTTGCGACGCCACCTGGCACGCAGCGCAGCAATACACTTTCTAGTGCTAGCTCGTATCTGGCCGATCTTGCCAAAGATGCAGCGCCAGATAATTTCCGGCTTTTTATAAGTCCGTCGCTGCAGAGTGGTACGCTCGCTCAGCGTTTTGCATCACACCCACGAGCTTGGCAGTGGGGCAGCCAGCCCAGCGTAGCGCCACACACGCCAGATGGCCATACGATGAGCTACCCAGCAGCACGTGCGCTACGTGGTATGCAGCTTGGCTATCTGGAGCAGGGGAAGCAAAGCGTCTTCGTTGGAGCGTCCCTGCATGAAGACATGAGCGCGGCAAGTCGCTCGTATACCGCAGCTCTGTCGAGCCAGCCACGCGGCGCATCGCTACCGAGCCTCAACACCATACTCTCACATCAGAGCGCCGAGCAGGTAACCAATGCGCTTAATCAGCGAGACGCCCCCACAACGGTCTACTTCCCAGCCGATAGCAACTGCGCAGTGGTGGCCCTCGATATGATGCTGTCGAGCACGCAGGCGATCAATATATTGCATGCCAGCAATACCACGCAGCCTACCTGGCTCACCACCAAGGCCGCTCGCGCTCAGATGCACGCGGGTCTTGCTACGTGGAACTTCGCCAGCCACGCCAGCCCAGATATTGTGCTTGCCGCGTGTGGTGACGTCGCTACCACAGAAGTACTGGCCGCTATTGAGCTCATCACGCATTCTTGCCCAGCTGCCCGGGTACGCTGCGTCAATATCTCGAGCCTCACGCCGCGTGGCTTTGGCACGCTCGCTCAACCTGTCTCGCGGCGAACGCTCGCGCGCACGGTGACGACAACCAAGCCGGTGATTATTGCCTACCCGGGTGAGGAGCGCTCCCTCGCTGCAACGCTCTTTGCCTATGGAGTCGATAGTCGGCAGTTCGATATTCACAGCTTTGGCCTGACACCGCGCGGTGACACGCTCATGACGAGCCTCATTAGCCAGCAGGCTAGCCGCTATGATCTTGCTATTGCCGCCGCAACGTGCCTTAGTGCAACAGGCATTATCTCCCCAGACGATGCCCAGCGCCTCACGGGGCACTGCCAAGCAGCGATTGAGCAGTGCCTTGCCCACGCACGCGAGCACCACACTGACCACCCGATGGTCACCACCTGGCAGTGGCAGCAGCGTCAGTAGAGTCGGTAGAGATCACCCACGCAACAAGACCCGCCGATGCATCCATCTCCCGCCGCAAATGGTATAATAGACTATAATGAGAAAACCAACATTCGCAACAATCCAACTCGAAAAGATCGTTGGTGGTGGGCAAGCCCTCGGCACACTTGACGATGGCCGCAAAGCCTTCGTCTGGGGTGGGTTACCGGGTGAGACCGTCACTATCCGCATCACCAAGAAAAAATCTCACTTCGTCGAAGGAGTGGTGACTGAGGTGCTCGCTGCTTCGCCCGAGCGTATCACGCCGCGCGACCCCGAGAGCTACCTCAGTACCAGCCCATGGCAAATTATGCCGCTGGCGAGCGAGCAACATTACAAAGCAGCGTTGATCGAGGAGGCCTTTGAGTTGCACGATATTGTTTTGCCAGAGCCAATTGACGTTTTTTGCGATAATATACCCTATGGCTATCGCAATAAAGTTGAGCTGAGTTGGTATAGCGACAGGGCAGAGGATGGCACCGAGACGCTTGACCTCGCGTTCTTTCGACGGGGGAGCAAGGGCAAAATTGTCGTTGACGGGACGAGCTTAGCTCGGCCGGAGATCAACCAGCTCGCCCGGCAGGTGCGCGACCTGCTGCGCACCAAGCAAGTGACAGCGCGCCAGCTCAAGACCCTCCTCATCCGCTGTGACCAAGCCGGCCACTGCGTGTGGCAGCTCTACACCAAAGACCGCCTAGGCGATGTTATGAGCCCAGACGAAGCCGCCACTTTGTCAGCCCAGGGCGGCGAGATTATCTACTCCGACCCCCGCTCGCCAGCCAGTCGCATCACCGAGCGCCTGGCATACTTTGGCGATCCTGTATTACAGGATACCATTCTTGGCGTGCCGTTTCGCTACGCCACCGAAGGGTTCTTCCAAGTTAATCTGCCGGTCTATGAGCAAGCACTGCGCGATATGCAGCGGTTCGTCCCGGTGCAGGATAGCACGTCCCGGCCCACGCTCGACCTCTATGCCGGGGTAGGGACGATTGGCCTCACGATCGGCAGTGATAACGTCACCCTGGTGGAGATCAACGCCGATGCGGTGCGCGAGATGCAGCGTAATATCCAGCAGCTAGGCCGCGCGGGCCAGGCTAAGGCTGTTCTCGCACCCAGTGAGCAAACGCTGGAATATATTACTGGCGATGCGCTTATTATCCTCGACCCGCCACGTGCTGGCCTCCACGCCGATGTCATTACCAAACTCCTCGCCACCCAGCCGCAGCGCATCCTCTACCTTAGTTGCAACCCCGTCACTCAAGCACGCGACGTGGCGCTTCTTGCTACGCACTACCGCATTGCCTATCACCGAGGCTACAACTTTTTCCCTCGCACGCCGCACAGTGAGCATTTGGTGGTGCTTGATCGGCTTACGTAGTGGCTTTATATCGCTCTTATAAAAAAGTAATTCTTCACGATTCAGACATTGGGAAAGGAAATGCAAAAATGAGCGCATTCATGATACAAATGCAAGTTATCTATACAGCTCTTATGGCTGGGATGATGCTTATGTATACTATTACTTTAGGACGCTATTTTGATTATATTTTAAAACACAAGATACCTGGCGCATCTCAAAATTGGGCACTGTTTCATAATAATACTCGAGTGCAGATCTACCACACAGCTGTATTGGTTGGCCACGCAATGTTGTCGATAATTTCTCTCGCTACCAACTATACGAGAGGGCCGGCTCCACTCGTGGTTGCAGCAGCTGTTCCATTTCTCATGCTTACCACTCATATGGTAACTGGCTTTGCCAAGGCGGAATTTTTTGTCAATGGTGCGCAGCGATTGGATGATGAGAAGACAGTAAAAACATATCTTGCATGGAATATGCCACTCCATATCACATACACTCTCCTCTATGCTGTATCGGCCGCTCTTTTGCTTACATTGCTATAGGTCTCAATCGTCAAGGATCACGAGGAAATGAGAGAACGTTTATCTTATTGACACGCTCGCCATATATTGATATATATATTAGCTTTTGAGTTATCCTGCTCAGAAGCTCCCATGACAAGCAGAGAGGTTGTGAGCAAAATGGCTCAGCTGATCCCTGTAGCAGTCCTCCGTGAATACCAGATGGATGAGGAGAACTATCTGAGGAGCCAGATGGCCTACCGAGCTAGGCGAATCGCAAGCTTCAAAGAGCGGGACATCCCGCATATCGTCGAGCGATTTACCAGCGAAGTAAGAGATCGCGATGTGCAAGATTGTGTGCTATGTCTCTACATTCTTGAAGATTTAAGTATCATCAAGGATAGTGACAGCTGCACACAGGCTTTACGCCACGCGCTACAGCAAGTCGACTCACGTGTCACCGATGTCTATATTGGCTCCAACCGAGCATACGGGACATCCTATGACGCAGACTTTCGGACATGCAACGTTTTTGTTGCCTTCGGATCAGGAGAGGAGGAGTCTGCAGGCTAACGAAGCCTCGCGGCGAACCTCTGACTCGCCTTGCTGCTTGTCATGTTCGCCCTGTGAGGAGCATTTGGTATTTTTCTAAACGACACCATGCTCGTATACTCTCTGCACGATTTCATCGAGATTGTCCGGAATGTAGCGATCTGGCGTCTCTTCCTTCGCATTATCTGGAGAAGGATTTGCTTGACCGTCAGGAGAATTGGCATTCAAGGAGATTCACCGTCTTTGCATTGTGTCCTAATCAGTTATCGAGCTCTTGGTGACATGCGTAAGTGATCCTGTCGCTCAAGTTGTTGATTGTCTGTCGATCTGCAACACCCATCACCTCTTGTAGCCATTCCCATCCTTTTATGTCAGGTGCATAGTCGCCCATCGTAAGCTCGTCGATTGCCCGTGTGAGATCAAACCATTCTTTCGCGGTAAAGGTGATGGTGACTGGCTTGTCGTAGTCGTATTTTTTGCCTGAACTCGACGTTGGGTCAGTGGATGACATATAAACTCCTTTGTGGTATTAGTGCTATATCAAACATATCTCGAGTTGTATTTTAAATCAAGTGTAATTGTTGTGGGTGGGTGAATTTAGAATGCGGTTCTACCTCAACCCGTTCCGCATTTCCAGCAGCGTCAAAGGCAGTATCTTCTCCCAGAATTTTTCCCGCGCAACGCGTCGCCTTCTTAATTCTTAGCTTACGTAGTTCATCTGTCTCGTGCAGCACATAGGAAATAAGGCTTCAAGATATAGATATAAAAATAGATACACTCATTATACAGGTGCATGCTATCTATACGCCCCTTATGGCTGGGATGATGCTTCTATACTATTCTTTAGGGTATTCTTTATTTATCGCGAGGAGAAGTAGTATTGTCCAGATACCTTCCCAGCTTCTTGGAAATATTTAAGTAATAATCAGCAGAGGAAAGGCCGTGTACGTTTTCCAACTGTCTCCATTCTTCCTCAGAAGGTGCGTAGGGGCCAAGTGTGAGTTTCGGTAATAAGTCCCATTAGGTTACTCACTTCTTCGGTGGTTAGCACAATCGTCACAGGTTCATCCAGCATAGCGCGTATGACTTTATCGTAGGCTGATCTATCTGCATTGTCTGACATAACATACATCCCTTTCTGGGAGTTAGTTCACTGTAATAATTCTAAAAATACTATAAGAAGCCCGTTAATGCAAGTGCATTGCACTAACTACTCAGCACGAGACGCCGCCACAAAGCGCCGACCCACACGCCACGCCCACCACCATTGCAGTATGGTTACTGGAATAATAATGGCAATGCTGGGCCAGAGCAGGAGCAGGTTTGGTGGGGTAAAGTCGAAGAATTGGCGGAGTGGGATGATGCCAAAGCTCACCACTGTCACGAGCAATACTGCGAGCATGTAGAGTGTGCGGGCAAGGTGGGCCCGCTTATCGAGCTGGATGCCAAGCATACGGCCAGCCAAAAATACCAGATATACGCCGTAGAAGGTCGCTACCAGCACTGTCATCGTTGCCACTTCGCCAAGGCGATCTGGGTAGAGTGTGCGGCCAAGCCAATACACACTAGCGACCGTTACTCCCGTGAGCGCTGCAATTGGTGCCACCGCCAGCAGGGTGTCGTGCCAGAAGCGCCGCGGGTCAATCCGGTGTCGCGATAAGGGCGGAAAGAGCGTCCACATAATGGTCGGCATTGTCACAAGGAAGATATTCATAAAGGTAAGATGGCGCGGCGCATATGGGTACATAATGCCGAGGGTAAGGGTAATGACTAGCAGCACCACACCATAGATGATCTTATGGAAGAAGAGCACGCCAATGAGCTCGATTGCCTGCATGATGCGATTGCCTAGCTCCATTCCGAGGGGCAATGACGTGAAGGAATTGTTGAGCAGGATGATATCGGCAACGCGCCGACTAGCTGGTGCACCCGCATACATCGCAACGCCAAGGTCGGCTCGCTTGAGCGCCAAGGCATCATTAACGCCATCGCCCACCATGCCAGTGAACCGCCCTTGCTCTGAGAAGTGAGCAATGAGCCGCTCCTTTTGCTCAGGCAAGACGCGGGCAAAGATTGTGTGTGTGTCGGCTGCCTGGGCAAAGGCTGCATCATCGAGCTGGGCAAGCTCCGCCCCGGTGATAGCTGCCTCAGGCTGATGGATCCCCGCTGCCTTCGCGATATAGCTGACTGTCCGTGGGTTATCCCCACTAATAACGCGAATTGTCACACCTTGGCCTTGCAAAAACCGCACGGTATCGACCACGCCATGGCGCAGACTATTGCGCAGGACGATTACCCCCAGCGGCTGGCCCGAGCCAGCAGTGAGCTGCTTGAGTGGCACGGTACTATCGGCAAAGCGAGCCAGCAGGAGGACACGCAGGCCGTCATTTGCCCAGGCATCGATTTGCGCTTGCTGGGCAGGCGAGAGTGGAGCAAGCCGCGCCACAAACTCTGGTGCGCCTAGCATCAGCGTCTGCATTGAGCCAGCAATTTCGGCCCGCACTCCCGCCATTTTCCGGCTCGATGAGAACGCCATCACCTCTTGGACGTGGGCGGCGGGTGCCTGGTGCGCGGCAAGAATCGCCTGGCCAGTCGCATTGCCACCACTGGTTTCGTGCGCAACCAGGGCAGCGTAGTGGGCAACCATCTCATCATCTGTCGATGTGTCAAACGACGCAGCTTGCTCGAAGGTCACGTCGTCACTCGTCAAGGTACCCGTCTTATCCACGCAGAGCACGCCAAGCAGTGCCATTGCTTCAATGGCCGAGAGCTTCTGCGGCAAGACCTTGGCCTGAGCCAGGCGCAGTGAGCCAAAAGCAAGCAGGAGCGAGCTCGCCAGGAGCAGCCCCTCCGGCACAACGGTGATCGCCGCGGTGATAATCGTCTTGAGGATACTGACCGCCTGCAGCCCCGCAATATGGTAGCGCGCGAAGATAAGCAGCGCTAGCACGACTGCGCCATAGGTTAAGACGGTAATAGCCCGCTGGATAGCGCGCTGGAGTGGGGTGGGCTGCGGCGCGTACTGCTTGAGCACAGTGCTGATTGCACCAGCCTTGGTGGCACTACCAACCGCCGTCACACGCGCATGCGCTGTGCCTGCCACCACTGTTGTGGCGGCGTAGATGGTATCACCGGGTGCTTTATCTACCGCGGCAGACTCGCCCGTGAGCATGCTCTCATTCACTTCGAGGCCTTTTGCGTCGAGCACAACACCGTCGGCGGGTAGCTCATCACCAGTGTGCAGCGCGAGGGTGTCGCCCACCCGCAGTGCATCATAAAGCACCTCGGTTACGGTACCATCGGCCTGGACAACGCGGGCACGTGGGGCGCTCATCAGTTCGAGCTTACGCAGCGCGCGCTTAGCTCGAATCTCTTGCACGGCACCAATCAGCGAATTGACCATAATGACGAATGATATAAACCAGGCATCGCGATATTCCCGCACATAGACCAGCGCCATTGCAAGAAGCAAAATCGCCAGCACGATGGGCGAGGCAAAGTTGCGCCGGATGATGACCAGATAGTCCTTCATAGGTTAGTTCATTCCTCCTCGATGATACTGACACTTGGCAGCAACCCGCCAGCCACTGCGCGCGTCGCTATCTGCTTGGTAGATGTGGCCGTCCTTCACCTCATCAACGAGGATGAGGGCTGGGTTGTATGGCGCAAGCGTGCGATAGTACATAATGTCGCGATCGGTGATGCGCCCAAATCCGGGGAATATTTCGCGAAATTTCTGCCGGCCAAATTCGTCAAAATACTCTGGCTGGCCCCGTGGCGGGAAGAATGTCTCAGCGCGCAGGCCGATCCGCACCGCGATCTTCTTGATATCGCCAAGCAAGAGGCGCGATGGTCCATAGACCAAGCAATAGAGCTGGCCGTCTGTTGCAAAAAATACCGATGCCTTGGCGGCAAGCCCTGCGGCAATATTGCGCGCCACCACGCGATCGATCACCAGCTGCACGCCAAAGCGTGCGGCGAGAGCCTTTTGCACATATGCGACATCCATGTGGTTACCAAAGTCCATGATAGATATTATACCGGAATCTCGGCCTGGCCGCTAGAGTCGAGGCGGTGAGTGTGCGATAATGGAGACATGTCTGAACACGAATTTTCGACTCGATACACGCACCTCAATAACCAGCAGCGCGCTGCTGTCGATATGATTGACGGGCCACTACTCGTTGTGGCTGGTCCCGGTACTGGCAAGACAGAGCTACTCAGCATGCGCGCCGCCAATATCCTGCGTCAAACAGATGTACTACCTGAGAATATTCTCTGCCTTACCTTTACCGACAGTGGGGCAGCCGCGATGCGGCAGCGTCTGCGCAGTATCATTGAGGCAGATGCCTACCGCGTTGCTATCCATACCTTCCATAGCTTTGGCAGTGAGGCGATAAATCACCACCGGGAGTATTTCTACCATGGTGCATCGCTGAGGCCTACCGATGAGCTTGGCAGCTACGAGATTTTGCGCAGCATCCTTGGCCAGCTCGATCATCATAACCCCTTGAGTAGCAAGCAAAATGGTGAGTTTACCTACCTGCAAGACATTAGCCGCAGCATTAGCCAGCTCAAGCAGGCTGGTCTGAGTAGCGCAGAGCTTCGGCAGGTTATCGATGCGGACGAGGCACTTCTAGCGGCTGTTGAGCCACGCCTCAGCGAGGTCTTTGCGGCTGGGCGGATAAGCAAACCAATGGCCGGCAAGCTCGCTCCGCTGGCAGGCGAAGCAGCTCAGCTGCCACTGCCGCCGTTGCCACCCACCATTCCACCACTAGCCGATAGCTTCTCGCTCAGCCTGGCTCGAGCGATCGATGAGACGCTTGATAGCGGTAAGACCACACCGCTCACTGCCTGGCGCAACCACTGGTGCGAGAAGGACGCTACTGGGAATTATGTCCTGAGAGATCGCAAGCGCCTCGGTAAGCTGCGCGCCCTCGCTGAGGTTTATGATGCATATCTCACTGAGCTCAGTACGGCTGGTCTGTATGACTACGATGATATGATTCTCCAGCTCGCTCAGGCACTCGATGCTCAGCCCGAGCTACGCGCCAACCTCGAGGAGCAGTACCAATACATTATGGTGGATGAATTCCAAGACACCAACCTCGCACAGCTGCGCATCCTCTTTTCGCTAACGAGTAGCCCCGTTCACGAGGGTCGCCCCAACATCATGGCGGTGGGGGATGACGACCAAGCAATCTACAGCTTTCAGGGAGCAGATGTGAGCAACATCCACCGCTTCCGCAGCCACTACCGCGATGTGCAGCTAATCGCCTTGACAGATAATTACCGCTCGAGTCGCGCCATCCTCACACCAGCCCGGGCTGTTATCACTCAGGGGGGCGACCGGTTAGAGGCGGTGCTTCCTGAGCTCGATAAGACGCTCACCGCTCACCACCAGCCAACCCAGACTGCCGTCAGTCTGGCTGAGCTACCCACTAGCCTAGCCGAGCGTCAATGGCTGGCACAGCAGATTCGCCAGCAGATCGACAGTGGCACGCCGTCCGAGGAAATTGCCGTCCTGGCTCGGCGTCACCGCGAGCTGGTGGCGCTGGTGCCACACCTTCAGGCGGCAGGTATTGCCATCAACTACGAGCGGCGCGACAATGTTCTTGATAATCCTGTCATCCAGGTGCTCGAACTGCTCGCGCGGGCAATCGAGGCCATAGCAGCAGGGGAGTTTCCCACTGCTGATAGCCTGCTGCCAGAGCTGATGGCGCACCCGGCCTTTGGTTTTGCCAGCCAGGATATTTGGCAGCTCAGCCTCCGAGCGTGGCGCAACCGCCAAACGTGGGGCGAGGCGATGATGGCGAGCCCCACCTTCCAACCCTTGACGATGTGGCTGATCCATATGGCGTGGCAGGCGCAGTATCAACCGCTTGAGATGGTGCTTGATGATTTGCTTGGTGTCCCGCAGCCAGCCGATAGCCAAAAGGCTCAGGCTGCCATAGCCAGTGCGATTACCGAGTACATGACGCAGCAAATGGCCCAATTCGACCAACCGATTAGCCTCTCCGCCGAAGCAACTCCTGCAATGCCCACCATAAGCTACCGCTCACCACTGTACGATTATTATTTCTCGCGCGAGAGGCTTGCCAAGCAGCCCGATGCATACCTTGCCTGCCTCGAGGCCTTGCGCACGCTGCGCAGCCGCACCCAGGAGCATCGTGGTGATGACGAGACACTCCGGCTCGTCGATATGCTCGATCTCCTCAGTATGCACCGGCAGTTCAAGACGCCCATCACCACCATCCGCCAGCGTACCGAGGCGCATACCGGCCGCATTAACCTCATGACAGCGCACAAGGCCAAGGGGCTGGAGTTTGGCCATGTCTACATCATGGGCGCTGTCGATAGCACCTGGGGACGGCGCGTACGCTCACCCGTGTCGCTTATTACGTATCCAGAGAACCTCGCTATTGCCCCCGCCGGCAATACGTACGACGAGCGCCTCCGTCTCTTTTTCGTCGCCATGACGCGGGCGCGCAATCACCTGACTATCAGCTACAGCACCCAGGATGATGCCGGCAAAGCAACGCTACCGGCCAGCTTCCTCGACGGCATCGACCTCACTGCAACCACTGTTGATATGCCCAATGACATACCAAGCCTCACCACCCAGCTCACCGCCGACTGGCAGCGCCGCCTTGCGCCAGTTGGCACGCCCGAGCCCGATTTGCAGCAGCTTCTCCAGCCTATGCTCGAGCAGTATAAGCTCTCTAGCACCCACCTTACTGCCTTCTTAGACGTGTCGCGCGGTGGGCCAGCGGCCTTCTTGACCAACTACCTGCTGCGCTTTCCGCAGGCACCGAGTCCGCATGCCATCTATGGTAATGCTATCCACCACGTGCTGCAGCGTGCGCACACCCATCTTACCGCTACTGGCAAGGTGCGACCAGCTGAGGATATCCTGGGCGACTTTGAGCAAGAGCTTAATCGCCAGCCGCTAGGGCCAGAGGACTTCGCGTACTTTAGCCGCAAGGGGCTTGATTCACTAAGCGCCTTCTTGCAGGCCGAGGCGCATACCTTCTGCCCCGAGCAAAAGACCGAGCTAAGCTTTGCCGGCCAAGGAGTTGTGCTCGGTGATGCTCGCCTTACTGGCACGCTTGACCTTGTCGATATCGACCACACTGCCAATACCATCGCCGTTACAGATTACAAAACAGGCAAGCCTGCTCGCAGCTGGCAGGGCCGCACCGATGCCGAGAAGATTAAGCTGCACAAATACCGCCAGCAGCTGATGTTCTACGAGCTCCTCGTGCGCCACTCGCGCGACTATGCGCGCTACGACTTTGCCGGGGCCACGCTGCAGTTCGTCGAGCCAGACAAGGACACGGGCGATATCCACCAGCTTAGTACCAGCTTTTCTCAGGCCGAGCTGAATGAGTTTGCCCAGCTTATTGCCGCTGTGTGGCGCTGCATTACTCACCTCCAGCTGCCCGACACCAGCCACTACCCAGCCACCTACAAAGGCATTCTCGCTTTTGAGGAAGATTTACTGCGGCGTATAGAAGAGCGAGAATAGCCGCTCGGGCGAGTGCTTGTGATGCAATAGACAACGTATTCGCTATACACCCGTGCTGCAACGCACTACAGAAGAGAGTGGAGTGGCTAATGGCTAATGGCTAATCACATGAGCAAGCTTTTTTGCTACCCTGGCCGGAATATCTTCGGTGTAGTAATACGGTGTTCTTAACTATCGCGCTGGCGGGTGGGTTTTCCTAGGGTGATTATCTCTGCTTATTTTTATCTGATCCTTACAGCGGGAGTATGAGACTGTCTGATTGCAGTAAGTCCGTGTCGTCTGTCATTTGTTGCGAATAGTACATAGAATGAAACAGAACGTAAGAACAAAACGAGAATCTCTGCAAGACATGCGCATATTGATTGACAGGATCGCCGTATATTGGTATATATAGTAACAGCTCGAAACTGAGTGAACCCTGGTAGCTACCCGATGTAGCTATCTCGAGACGCTCAGCACGAGAGCGTCCTTGAAAAAAGGGTTCACCGATGTCTTTGCCGAAACTTCGGCAGAGAGGAGGTGAATACCTCATGTCCTGTAAGGTCTGTGCCGGTAACGGTTATACCGGCACAAAGATCTGCCCCTCCTGCAGGGGCAGTAAAAAGGAAAAAGGGCCTTCTTTTTCCTTCAAATCCGCCTGTGCCACGTGTAATGGTACAGGTTATGTCTGTGCCTGCGGCCGACCAAACGGTCGGTAGCAGACACAGAACACGACGGTCAGTTCCACGTGCGGAACCGAGAGAGTAGGTATTAAGCATAGCAGAATAAGGCTATACACCTATCCGTCACTGGAGATATGGGGGGTCAGGCCTCGCCACGTGTGCCTTGCACACATCGGCAGGTTCGATTCCTGCTATCTCCGCTACTGGCGAATGCTCCGCTTTTTTCGCGTAGAGCACTGCCATAGCAACCGCCGCAGGTTACCCTTTATCGGACATCAAGGGGGTAGGCGGTATCGTTGCCACTTGGAGGCGACGATCGAGAAGTCTCATGCTGCGCGTTTATTACCGCGCACCGTGCACCTGCCACGGAGACTTCTTTAAAACACGTGAGACTCGCGAGATTCACTCGCGCCTTGGCTACCCGCCAGGACGAGCAGAACCGCTTGTAGTCTCTCCCGAGCTCCTGCATCCGCATCATGCGTCGAGGCAGGAGCTTCTTCCTTTTTTAGGGATATATTGAACTTATGTAAGGCTAACCAAGAAGTTACGATACAGACCATCAGAGCATGCTCTGGCTCGTTGAGCTATTGGGTATCGACAGACCCTAACACGCGAGCAGGAGATGTCAAAGACTGGTACATAACCGTGGTGTAGCTGTAAAATTCAGAGGCGCTCACTACTTGACAATTCCAGCTAGGTAGATTACAATTATCTCTACCCTTACAAGGAACTCGCCGGATCTGCTCCGGCTTGAGTTTTTGTAAGGAATGGTTGGTCAATGGTGACCAACCTGGGATGCCCCGTTTGGTATAGGGGTACGAGAGGTTTGCTTGTCAATGGCGACAGGCATGTGAGGGCTCTCGTCGCAGGTTCGACTCCTGCCATCCCAGCTGTGAGTAAGTATACCCTCCAAGGAAATGCCTTGGAGGAGTCGACCCCAGAAAGGGGGTGGTCTATAAGGCCGTATTTTGCTCACATCGCCCCGCACCCACCGTGGTACCCATCTACGCATAAAGCGTGGGTGCGGGGCCTCTCCCCTGATCAATTGTGTTATAATAGCTTGATATGACGTCGTTTTGGAATGATTTGCCGCAGCCGTTTTTTGTTTTGGCGCCGATGGAGGCGGTGACGGATGTGGTGTTTCGCCACGTGGTGGAGCGGGCTGGTGCGCCCGATGTGTTTTTTACTGAGTTTGCTAATGCGACGGGCTGGGTACACGCTGGTGACAGGGCAATTGCTGGGCGGCTCGTCAAGACAGATGATGAGCATCCCTTGGTGGCGCAGATCTGGGGTGGCGAGCCAGGCGATATGGAGCAGTTTACCCAGCACTGTGCACGCCTGGGTTTTGCAGGGATCGATATTAACATGGGTTGCCCTGCTAAGAGTGCTATCAAGAGCGGGGGAGCGGCGCTGATTCGCAATCCAGACGTTGCAGTAGCCGCTATTGCCGCGGCCAAGACAGCTGGCTTGCCAGTCAGCGTCAAGACTCGCCTTGGCTACAGCACTGTGGATGAGTGGCGAGCGTGGCTCACGACGCTACTCCAGCAAGATATCGTCAATCTGACTATCCACTTGCGCACCAAGAAGGAGATGAGCAAGGTAGCGGCGCACTATGAGCTAATCGATGATATCGTGGCGCTGCGCGATGCAATTGCGCCGCAGACATTGCTCACTATCAATGGTGATATTCACGATCGGGCGCATGGCATGGCACTGGTGGCGGCCCACCCAGGCGTCAATGGCGTGATGATTGGCCGCGGGGTGTTTGCTGATCCATTTTGCTTTGCACCGAGCGCCGACGATGTAGTGCAGGGTGCTCAGCTAGCGACTCCTGTGCAGAGTGCTAGCTCTCTGGTACAGCGCAACTTCGCGCTCCTTCGCTACCACCTCGATCTCTTCGACCACTGGCAGCCACAGCTCGGCCGACCATACGAGACACTCAAACGCTTCTACAAGATCTACATTCGCGACTTCGATGGCGCCAAGGAGCTGCGCGACCAGCTGATGCACACCACCAGCACAGATGACGCGCGGCGGATTATCCATCAGTGGCACGAAGCAATGTCTGCATCTGAGTAGCTGGCATTCTTGCTCTGCTTGGTCCTCATATTGTGTTGTTATGAGAACCACTAGAGCGACGGTTCTCCATCGGTATGAGTAGGGTAGTGATGCGTGAGGTATCCTTTATTCTGCAAAGCAAGAATTATGTAAGCACAGTCACCGTCATACGTGGGCCACACAGCGCCATAATAGCAGCGAGGTTGTAGTAGAGCATGGCAGTGGTAGCATACTGCTGGGCGGTTGGATCGCCCGGATAGAGTGCTTCGGCTGAGGGCGCAAAGGCCCATGTGTCGATATTAAAGGCCTGGCGATGCTCGTCTGGTGCGCGGTCGAATTCCTGTGCCAAAGCCTGGCGGTCGAGCGTTGTCCCCGTGCGTTGATTCATCACCACTGCTACCTCATGGTGGTTGCCATGCAATATATCGGTATGAGCACCAGTGGGCTCAGCACTCTTTGCTAGCTGCGCGTCGACCATTGCCACAAGATCGTTGCCACTAGCCATAACGAGCTTGGTCTCATCTGCTGCATGGCGAATAATCTGCTGGTGTGCTTCGTCGCTACTATCGCTACCAAGGCCAAGCTCAGTGGCTAGGCTGCGCAATTGCTCACCATGCTGAGCAATGATGGTAAAGATAGCGCCCACTTTGTCGGCTGCCGCACAGCCAGCGTCTTCGCCATGAGCATGGTGATCCCGGTGGACGTGCACCGTCGCCGGTATCTGGCCAATCTGCCCCAATACGCGGGCATTCGCTTCATCAATAGGGTCACTATCACCGCGTACCAATCGATCTGCCACCAAGTAGAGCAAGCCACCGCCTGCACCATTTGGCACTGCTTCCGCTGTGCTGCCGGGTCGGCCATCCATGCACGCGCCAATGATGTTCTGTACTGCTGGCACATAGTGTTCACCGAGCTCATGAATAAACTCTGCTCTGCGGGGCCACTCTGGTGTGGTAAGATCACCAAGACCATACTCATCACCGAGCTCGTAGGATACAACAGGCCGTTCATAGCAATCACCCGTAGCTTCGCCATCACGCCGATAATCATACGTCCCATCTGGTAATGATGGATGGGGAGGATAAAATTCTGTCATTATGCAATCTGCCTCTCTGCGCTTGTCTCTGTCATCAATGTGTTTTATACGCGGTGCTTGTTGTGGCGTCGGCGCAGGCCAGCCACCTTCAGGCGCACGGCATGGCGGTCGACCAGCTGGTGCGCTTTTTCGAGCTCCACCTGAGTACTAGCATTATCGCGCTGCTTGAGAGCGCGCTCAAGAGCGGCTTTACTCTCAGCCTCAATGATATCGTCGCCATGCTCGGCTTCGTCCACCAAGATGCGTACCTTTATCTGGCTAATCTCGACCACCCCACCAGAGATGGCAAAGTATTCTAGCTGGTCGTCGCTGTCGTCCTTGGCGCGACGCACTGCCACAACACCCGGCACTGCCAGAGTTACGAGTGGTTCGTGCCCTGGGAAGACCGCAATCTGCCCATCCGGTGTCGGTAGCATCACCTCATACACAGTCTCGTGTAGCTTGCTACCAGTCAGTGTCACAAGTTCTAAATCCATAGCCTTACTATAGCAGAGTAGCAGAGAAAAAGCGAGGTAGAAGGCAGGGTGATTTTTATTTCAAGCAAGAGAAAAGGGCGGGGAGCAGTAAGCCAAACGGCACTGCTCAACCCGCCCTTGGTGGTAGGAGACGACCCAAGGTACTAAACAGAAAGCCCCCAGGCGAGGAGGGAAATGAAAATCCCTCCAATGGCGGCCGCTGTAATGAGCAGCAGCCCCGAAGCCTTCGGCAGGCGCTGGCCTGCCACAATGACCCCTCCGAAGAGGAGCCACGTGAGATACATCACGAGCCAGGGCAACTCGTGAGTGTCAAATGCCGTTCCGCCAAAGTGGAACAGCAACAGGTAACTCCCGAGCGGTACACCCGCCCAAGAGAATACGCTAACTAGCCAGAATGGCGCAACCTTGCGCGCCTTTCTGGCTTCCTCGCGCATGGAACGGCTGTCCCATGCATTCTTCCTATTGTGCATGGCATCTCCTTCCATGCGTGTCCTTGAGGCGCTGGTCGCCCCACCATCCTCAAGTGTGCCATATTTGATCGGGTAAGTCAAAGTGCGTCTATTTGAAGCTGAGCGCTTTACTGTTTTCTTATACTACTTACCGTAGATACACTGTAATAAGCATATTTCTATACACACCAATATATCTCGATACTATATCTATTCTCTATGTATCGATATCTTTATACCCATCTCTCTATCTCTATTTCTATCTACCTATTTCTCTACTATTTATCTATCTATTTCTATACATCTCTTTCTCTATACTATCCTCTATCTTTACCTATATCTCCATACATCCATATATCCATATCGATTTCTCTCCTATTATATATAAATATATAAAAAGAAGAGAAAAAGAACCCACGCTAACAGGGAAAAAACAGGGTAAAACAGGCGAATTTCGAAATTCGCCTATTTTGAAGGGAGAAAATAACTACTAAAGGGGCACTTAAAGGGGAAATAAGAGCATGACAGCGCCCCATAATTTGGAAGATATACCGCGTAAAAACGTAACGTTAAAGCACGCTGACACACCACAACACCACAGCCATCTGAGCATCGTCACATGCGCGAAAAAGATAATGGCGTCAAAGAGCAGCTACTAAGATGTCATACTTCTCCTGCAAGCATCTATCGCCGGATAAAGCTATATGAAGGAAGCGGTGGGATAGTAGTTCGCTTGCGAGCAAATAGACGCCCTCACGCTCATCCAAACTCCCATACAGAGGCAGAGATAAAGCTCATTAAAGGCATAAGAAGGAGAAACACTCACCTTGGTCTCCAGGGTCTATGGCTGCGTCTAAAAGAGCAAGGCTACACTATAAACTCAGCCAGCCCTTTTGAAAGCGCTCAAGCGACTTACCATGCCGACAGACCCTACAACGAACCATCTCTCGCCCGTCGAAAGAGTCGTCCATACGAACCGATGAAGTATCCAGAAGAACGTATCCAGATTGACGTAAAATATATTCCAAAAGAATACTTATTAAACCATTCATAGAGAAATATAACAGGACAGAACTATACTAATATACCGCCATAGACGAGTATTTCCGGTACCGTATAGTGTACGGATGCACATACTCATCCAGCTTATTCTTATGTCGAGTAGCCTCACAATTCAAAGCTCTTGGTAGAGAGTGTGTGCAAACTGGTAATTATCTGTTATCTACCTCCTCAACACTACTGAGAACAATACAAAACGAACCATACCGAAGAAATGACTCTTAGATGTTTGTTAATCTGACAATACACCACAACACCACAGCCATCTTTCAAAGACAATACGGCACCACATCACGGAAAATGGTTTTACCGCATACCGCATACGTCACAAGGAATGTACGTTGGTACTAATTAGCGCAGACACGTACTGCTTGCGCACTTGTCGCTTCTCTTGCATCAAACGCAGATACTTGAGGTATACAGCAGCAAACACATGCAGAGATGGTATAGAGACAGGAAGGGTGATACGCCATATCCTTATGGTTTCTTCGTGCTCTATCGCTCTATTTCACCCTTCACATTCAGCTATTTCTTTTCTATCTCTATCTTTATATATTTCTATCTATTTATCTATATTCTCTATTTATCTCTCTTTCTATAACTTTCTTTACCTAATATTTATCTATTTCTATACCCATCTCTATATATCTCTATAGCTCTCTTTCTCTATATTTCTCTATCTATTTCTATATATCTATCTATTTCTATCCTTATTTCTATATCTTTTTCTATCTCTATTTATCTATCTTTATATCTCTTTATTTCTATCTCTATCTCCTTATCTTTATATTTCTCTATATTTCTTTATTTATCTACTTATTTTTATTTATTTATCTATTCTTTATCTTTCTCTCTATATCTATACTATTCTCTATCTTTATATATCCATATATCCATATCGATTTCTCTCCTATTATATATAAATATATAAAAAGAAG
>ERZ773100.366-NODE-366-length-24363-cov-3.783076_pt1 | contig 24363 bp, 25 predicted proteins | sample MGYA00511119_ERZ773100 | MGnify/ENA primary metagenome ERZ773100 (study PRJEB29015, sample SAMEA2738000) | human oral metagenome | biome: human oral; feature: human-associated habitat; material: dental | place: China | collected 2111 ...
TCAAGGTTGAAAAATCTAAAAAATCGGCAATAATGGTTCGCATTTTCTCTTATCAGATATTTTATGAAATACGTTTACGTTTTATTGGGTTTTGTTTCGCTCTTACTAGGCATCATTGGTATTTTTGTTCCTTTTTTGCCGACCACACCATTTTTGTTGCTTACCTTATTTTTCTTTGCCAAAGGGTCGAAGCGGCTAGAAGCTTGGTTTATGCGCACGTCCGTTTATCAAAATCATTTAAAATCCTTTAATGAGCGCCGCGCCATGACGAAGAAAACCAAGATTTCCATTTTAGCGCTATCCACCACGATGTTATTAATTGGTTTTTATTTCACACCGAGCCCGATTGGACGCGGCATTATTGCCGCCTTGATTGCGGTGAAATACTGGTTTTTCTTATTCTGGATTAAAACCGAAGGGGAAAGCAAAGACCTGATTGAAAATGACTAAATGCCTCCCTTACTGGCTGAAAAGCGCACTTATTTTTTCTATTATTTTGGTGTCGAACGGTTGTGATAAATTTAATCGAACTACGCCAACAGCACCGCATTCAAATCCTTCTGTTGCTGAACAATCTCCTTCGCTTAATTATGATCGCGAGAAATTAACACGCGGCATTGAGCCCAATGCGGTGCTATCTCCATGGTTCGTTACGGAAGCGGGGCAAACGTCGTTGATTCGAGATTTATTCGAAGGCTTAACGGCTTATGACGCGCAAGGTAATTTGGTTCCCGCTGCAGCGGAAAGTTGGCAAACTGAAGATAACCGAAATTGGACGTTTATTTTGCGTGACGGGCTGAAATGGTCAAACGGCACGCCTTTAACCGCGCAGGATTTTGTGCTTTCTTGGCAAGCGCTTGCGCAATCGGAAAGCCCGTTAAAATCTTATTTGTTATATTTAAACGTGCAAAATGCGCAAGCGGTATTAGAGAAACAACAGCCTTTAAGCCGTCTTGGAATCTTTGCGGAAACTGACCGTACTTTATTGATTCGGCTTGATAAACCGACGCCTTATTTGCCGGAAATGTTGGCGCATGTCGCGTTACTGCCGCAATATCATGATTTAAACTTGATGGTATCAAATGGGGCTTATCTGTTTTCGTCGCGTGATGAAAACGGCATACATTTAGTAAAAAATCCGTATTATTGGCAAAAAGAGGCGGTATCGTTTAATGCGGTGGATTATTTGTTTACCGAGAACGATGAGGGACAGCGTTTTGATGTGCTTTGGTCACCGAAGCAAACTCACGAAAATAGTCTGGAAAACGTGCAATATTTTCCGCAATTATGCGGTTATTTTTACGAATTTAATTTGCGCGATCCGAAGTTAGCCGATCCTTTAGTACGAAAAGCCGTTGCCTCTTTAGTTTCGGTGACATCTATTACCAATCATGAAATGCCGAATGCGGTGCCAAGTTCTTACTTCTTACCGAAAGCGATGTTGCAAGGGCAGGATTCCCATTGGGAACCGGTGGTAGCGGAGCAGTTATTGGCGCAAAGTAAAATTACCGAAAAGCACCCCCTAACTTTACAGTTGAGTTATGACGATTTCGCGCTGCATCGCAATATTGCCCATCGTTTGGCGCGACAATTATCGGAATCGGATTTATTGCGGGTAGAAACACAGCCGATGAGTTGGCAACAACTACAAGAAAAACGAGCAAAAGGTGAGTTTCAGTTGATTCGTTCCGGTTGGTGTGGCGATTTTAATCACCCGATGGCGTTTTTAGGCTTGTTTTATTCCAAAAGTCCCGATAATAAAAGCGGTTATGCAAACGAAAGCTATGATGCACTTTTTGAGCAGGCACTGAAAAGTACGGATGAAAAAGTGCGTTTGGACATTTATTTAAAATTAAGTGATATCATTCAACGGGAAAATCTGTTGCTGCCACTGTTTCAATATACTACGCCGGTTTATATTTCACCTTCCGTGATGGGTGCGCAGCCTAATTCGATCGGGGCGATTTACAGCAAACATTTATGGCGCAAAGTGGAAAGCGCTACACCATAGGCTAAAATATATCGCTGAGTAAAGTCGTGGATGTTTAATTCCTTGTTGACGAGATCGTAATTCAACCTTAATTGATTCTTCATTAAAAACAGCACCGCATTGAAACGACTTCCAATGCGGTGCTATTTTGTGAGGCTAATTTCAGTGAATTTATTCTTGTGGCTTGAATATTATTTGTTTTCGTCTTCGTCTTTTTTAAGGCTCTCTTCACATTTCTCAATATCGCTGCATTTGCCGTAAAGATATAAACTGTGCGCTTTGAGTTTAATGCCGTATTGTTCACTGATTTCTTTTTGGCGTTGTTCGATCAGATTGTCGGAGAATTCAAAAACTTTGCCGCAATCTTCACAAATGATGTGATCGTGATGTTCGGTTGGCGCCAATTCAAATACCGATTTATTGCCTTCAAAGTTGTGACGAATCAAAATGTGCGCTTCATCAAATTGGTTTAACACGCGATAGACGGTAGCTAAACCGATGTCACTGCCTTGTTCAAGCAAAATTTTATAGACGTCTTCTGCAGAAAAATGTTCGTTTTTGTGATCTTGCATTAAGGCAAGGACGGTCAAACGCGGTTCAGTAATTTTTAAGCCCGCTTTTTTGAGCAATTTAATATTTTCTTCAGACATAAAGTTTCCTTGTTTTATGATGTTAAGCGAGTTCCGCCAAACACATTTCGTCGTAAATTTGTTTACACCATTTTTCAACGCGTTCTGCGGTGAGTTCGGGTTGGCGATCTTCATCAATACATAAACCGATAAAAGTACCATCTTCTAATAAGGCTTTGGAGGCTTCAAAAGTGTAACCTTCGGTCGGCCAATTCCCTACGACAATAGCGCCATGCGGTTCAATGATATCGCGCACGGTACCGATGGCGTCACAAAAATAATCGGCATAATCCTCTTGATCGCCGCAGCCGAAAATCGCGACTAATTTATCGGTAAAATCAATTTCTTCTAAGGTTGGGAAGAAATCGTCCCAGTCTGCTTGAGCTTCGCCGTAGTACCAAGTCGGAATGCCAAAAAGTAAAAAATCATAAGCTTCGATGTCTTCTTTTGAGGTTTTTGCAATATCACGAATATCGACTAAATCAACGCCTAATTGTTTTTGAATCATTTTTGCGATGTTTTCGGTATTGCCCGTATCGCTACCGTAAAATAGACCCACAACTGCCATCTTTCTTTCCTTTAAAATTAAATGTTTGAAAATATTAAAAATCAAAAGGGCTCAGAGCCCGTGATTTGCGCGCACTATATCATAGTTCAATTCTCATTTAAACCGATTAATTCTTATTTAGAAATCGATTAATCGCACGAATGACGAACGCCGGCTTTTGTGCATGAACCCAGTGTCCGCAACCGTTTATCGTAAATGATGAGGCATTTGGGAATTGTTGTAAAATCCGCTCGGAATCTTGCGGTTTGATGTAAGGGGAATCGCCGCCTTTGATAAATAAGGTCGGTACCGAAACCGATACATCTTGCCAAGCCATCAAATTTTCGTAATTGTTGAAAAGAGCGGTTAAATTAAAACGAAAAAATTCCGGTGAAGTCGGTTCGAATGATTTCAGCATAAATTGAACTACGCTCGGATCGGCGATTTGTTGCGCCAAAATCGGTTTGGCTTGCTGGCGCGATTGCGGTTTTGCTGCATTCACCGCAAATAAACCTTGAAACACATCTTGATGGCCGCGATTGCCGTAAGGCAGTGGCGCGATATCAATAACGATCAATTTCTCTACGATTTCGGGATGCCGTGCGGCTAATTTCATCGCCGTTTTCCCGCCCATAGAATGTCCGATTAAAATGGTTTTTTCCAATTTAAGATGTCGAATCAGCGTAAATATATCTTCCGCCATTAAGTCATAATTCATCAATTCGGAATGAAAACTTTGCCCGTGGTTGCGTAAATCTACACGCAGAATATTGTAGTCGTCACTAAAAGCCCGGGCAATCACGCCGAGATTATTCATATCACCGAATAAACCGTGAATAAAAATTAAAGTGGATGAATGAAGTGCTTGTTTTGCTTGATCAAATTGGAAATTGAGTAATTGAGGAATAGGCATATTTTTTCGCGTGAGAATTTGTTAAGAAGCCGCTATAATGGGCGAAAATTCTAGCAAACGGAGAGGTAAAAATGAAGATAATTGAAGTGGATGAAGAATTATACCGATACATTGCAAAACAAACGCAATCAATCGGCGAAAGTGCTTCAGATATTCTCCGTCGTTTGCTTCATTTGCCCGCGAACCCGAGCGCTACGTTAGATTTCGTTTCTTTTGATGGTTCCATTACCGAAGACGCGGTTAAATCCGATGCGGTGCTCGAAAGCGAGGTTAAATTGACAAATGCACCGTCGCAACAAGAGACCTTTTTGGAATCGAAAACTGCTGCGCCTAAAATGGCTAAAAAACAATCAAATGAAGCCATTAACCAAATTAGCGACAAAGTACGCCTATTACTAAATTCTGATGAGTTTAAAGAAGAAAGCAAAGCAGTCGTACGTTTCTTGGCGATTTTGCGTGTACTTTATCGCACTGATCCGGAAAGCTTCGCCCAGGCGACGGAATCCTTGCAAGGTCGTACCCGAGTATACTTTGCGCGAGACGAAGCGACTTTACTAATGGCGGGTAACCACACTAAGCCGAAACAAATTCCTGATACGCCGTATTGGGTGATTACCAATACCAATAGCGGTAGAAAAATGTTGATGCTGGAAAGTGCCATGCAATCCATGAATTTGCCGGAAAGTTTGATTGACGAAGTGCGGGCGTATTTTGTCAGCAATTAACCTTTTTCCTTGGCAAGTTTTCGCCGATAATCCTCAATCTTCCCAAACAATTGCCTTGCGTTCTTCGCAAGGTGATCTTTTTACTTGGGCTGACGTCGCGCAAAAAATTAATCAAACTGCAGCTTTTTTGCAACAACGGGGCATCACACCGCAAAGTACGGTCGCTTTTTGCGCGAAAAATTCCGAAGTCATACTTTTTCTTTATCTGGCAAGCCTTCAATGCGGTGCTAAAATCATAGGGCTAAATCCGGCGTTCCCGCAACAGAGAATCGACCAATTCTGTCGTGAATACGGCGTTGATTTATGTTTGCGTCATGAAGATTTGGCGAATATTTCCGAATGCTCATTAGCAAAACTCGAAGAAGCTGATTTTCTACGTCCGGCGACAATGACGCTCACTTCCGGCTCCGGCGGCCAGCCGAAAGCGGTACTGCATAATGTGCAAGCCCACTTGGATAATGCGCGCGGCGTATGCCAATTGATGCAATTCCACGCGACGCAATCTTGGTTATTGTCATTGCCGTTGTACCACGTATCGGGGCAGGGGATTGTGTGGCGTTGGTTAGTTTGTGGCGCACAATTGCATTTTCCGCAAACGGATTTTTACGCCTCGCTATTGCAGGCTACGCATGTTTCGCTAGTGCCGACTCAGCTTCAACGTTTATTGGATTATTTGGCTCGGTACCCGCAAAGCGAAGTGAAGACGCGTCATATTTTATTGGGCGGCGCACATATTCCGGTGGCGTTGACTCAAGCCATTCGCACATACGGCATTACGCCGTACAGCGGCTACGGCATGACAGAAATGGCTTCCACCATTTTCGCCAAAGTTTCTGATGACAAACCCGGCGTCGGGCAAGCATTGTTAGGGCGCGAGTTTCAATTAGTAAACGATGAAATTTGGCTAAAAGGCGCAGGGCTTGCCATGGGGTATTGGAAAAACGGTGAAATCCTTCCTTTGATTAACGAATCGGGATGGCTGCAAACTAAAGATAAAGGCCTGTGGCAAAACGACGAACTGGTGGTTGTCGGGCGTTTGGATAATATGTTTATTTCCGGCGGGGAAAATATTCAGCCTGAAGAAATCGAAAAAACGATTTTGCAATCGGGCTTGGTAAAACAGGTTTTTGTGTTGCCAAAAGCCGATGCGGAATTTGGCGCACGTCCGGTGGCATTAACAGCGTTTCACGAACAATTTAGTGAACGCGCAGTGGAAAAGCTACGCATTTTTTTACAAACCCATTTGGCGCGTTTTAAACAGCCGGTGGCCTACTATCAGCTCCCTGATTTACATCAGGGCGGCATAAAAATTTCTCGGAAAACATTAGCCGATTGGCTACTTCAACATATTGAGTCATAAGTTATGAAAATTTCTCGTTTTTTCACCGTATTACTTGCCGCCTCTGTGGTAGGGGCGACATTGTCGCAAGATGCGACGGCAGATCAACCGAAAACCGTAGCCTTGCCGACGGAACAAAGTCTGAAAGCGGAACTTGCTGCCGCACAAAAAATCGATGACGGAGAAGCCAAACAGCACCGCATTGAGGAACTGCAAAGCGCACTGGATTTGTTGCAACAAATTCAAACCCAGCGAAAAAGTAATGACGATTTGCTGGCGACCTTAAACAATTCTGATAACGAAATTCAGAAAAATAATGCGGATTTGCAGAATCTGAAAAAGCGTTTTAATCAGGTTAATGCCGATGATTATAAATTAACCGCTTTGGCGGATTTACAAGCGTCTTTAGAAAAGCTCAACAATCAACAACAAGATACGCAAGCTGCATTGAGCGCCGCCAATGCGGTGCTGGCGGGGCAAAGTGCCGTGTCCGAACGAGCGCAAAGTGCCTTGACGGATAACGCCAAACGTAGCCAAATCTTAAATCAGGAATTGTCGGACGGTACGGTGAGTTCCGCCAAAAAGCAGCAAAATCAATTGGAATTGGAACTGATTGATTTAAAAAATAACTACAACCAGATTTTGTTGAAAAACAGCGATCAATTAACGGTCCTTTATCAAAGTCGTTACGATTTATTAAATGCAAAACAACAAGTTCAGCAGCAACAAATTGCAGCGATTCAAGATGCGATTAACCAAAAAAATCTAGCGCAAAGTCAAAACCAAGTGCAGCAGGCACAACAGCAGCAACAAAAATCCGTTAATAACGATTACATTCAAAAAGAATTGGAGCGCAATGCACAATTAAGCCAGTTCTTGTTACAACAAACGGAAAAAACCAATACCTTAACCCAAGACGAATTGCGTATGCGCAATGTGTTGGATAACTTAACTCAAACCCAGCGTACGATAGATGAGCAAATTAGCGCGTTGCAAGGCACATTGGTATTGTCGCGGATTATTCAGCAACAAAAACAAAAGCTGCCGACTAATTTAAACATTCAAGGATTATCCAAACAAATTGCCGATTTGCGGGTGCAAATTTTTGATATGACCCAGCGTCGTAATGAACTTTACGATTTAGATAGCTACATCAGCAAAGTGGAAGCGGAAGAAAATCAAGTTTTTACGGCAGAGGAAAAAACACAACTGGAGAATTTGTTGCTTGAGCGCCGAAAAATGGCTTCAGATGTGATTAAGTCTTTGAATAATCAGCTTAATCTCGCGATTTCCTTAGAATTGACACAGCAACGAATTACGCAAATCAGCGACCAAATTCAGGCGAAACTTGATCAGCAAAGTTTCTGGGTAAGAAGCAATAATCCGATCAATTTAGACTGGTTGAAAGCGTTGCCGACATCGTTGGATATACAATTTAGCGGTATGTTGAAACACCTCGGTTTTCCGACGAATTTTGATAATTTGCCCTACTTGCTGACTTATGTGTTGATTTTAGTAATTATTGGCGGGGCAATTTTTAAATTTAAGCCAACCATTAAACAACGTTTGGCATTAATTAACAGCGAAATCAATACATTACGCTCAGACAGCCAATGGCACACGCCGATAGCATTAGTATTGACCGGATTGCTGAATTTATCCGGTACGCTTTGGTTCCTCGCCGTCTGTCAGATGATCGGTTTTTTCTTTTTCCGTGATCCGCAAGAATTCTGGGATTGGTCGTTCCGTATGGCGGGTTATTGGTGGTTCTTTAACGTATGGTATGCGATTTATCGTCCGAACGGCATCTTCGTGCGCCACTTCGGTTTTGCCCAAAATGATGCGGAAAAATTCCGTAGTGTGGTGAAACGCATTATTGTCGCCGTGATATTGTTATTGAATACTTCGGTATTTAGTAACGTAATGGATAACGGCTTGGCAAATGATGTACTAGGCGAGCTCAATACCATTGCTGCGTTGATTTTCTGTGTAGTGATGATTGCTCCGCGCTTTAATAGTGCATTACGTTCCTTTGAAAAAAGTCAATCAAAACGCAATAATGTGGTTGTAAAAACTATTCAAGTGTTGTTGCAGTTGATTCCGGTCGGTTTGATTGTGTTGGTAGTATTAGGCTATTACTACACCGCATTGAATCTGATTCAACATATGATTAATTCCTACATTGCGTGGTGCGTTTGGTTTATCCTTCGTCAAACCGTTTATCGCGGCATTACCGTATCTTCCCGCCGTTTGGCGCATCGTCGTTTACAGGAAAAACGCCGTCAAAAAGCCGAAGATCTTAATGAAAGTCCGTCTTCCGATGATGTGGTATTGGTTACTGCGCAAGAAGAAGGGTTGGCGCTTAATGAGGTGAGAAGCCAGTTATTACGCTTTGCGGATCTTTTTATCTGGACTGCATTATTCGCCATTTTCTATTTTGTTTGGTCGGATTTAATCACGGTCGCCAGCTATCTGCGCGATATTACCTTATGGCAGCAGAGTTCGCAGGTGGATGGCGTATCCGTGACGGAAAGCATCACGTTGTTCAATTTATTGGTTGCGTTGGTCATTATCGCCATTACCTATGTTTTGGTGCGCAATATTTCCGGTATTTTAGAAGTGTTGGTTTTCTCGCGGGTGAAATTATCGCAAGGCACGCCTTACACGATTACCACTTTACTGACTTATGTTATCGTCGCGATTGGCGGCGCTTGGGCCTTTGCCACACTGGGGATGTCGTGGTCGAAATTACAATGGCTATTCGCTGCACTTTCTGTTGGTCTTGGTTTTGGTATGCAAGAAATTTTTGCTAACTTTGTATCAGGCATTATTCTCTTATTCGAACGCCCGATTCGGGTTGGTGATACCGTGACAATTAATGACATCACCGGAACCGTGGCCAAAATCCGCATTCGTGCCATCACGATTATTGATCCTGACCGAAAAGAAGTTATTGTGCCGAATAAATCCTTTGTAACGGGACAAGTGACAAACTGGGCGCTCTCTAATACCGTGACGCGATTAATTGTGAATATTGGTGTGGCTTACGGCTCGGATTTAGCCTTGGTGAAACGTTTGTTGTTACAAGCAGCGAACGAGCAACCGGGCATCTTGAAAGATCCGGAACCACATGCTTTATTTTTGAGTTTCGGCGCCAGCACTTTAGATCACGAATTGCGCGTGTATGTTGGTCAGCTTTCTGAACGGACTAATGTCACCGACGCCTTAAATCGCCGTATCAACGAATTATTTGCCGAGAATAATATCGATATCGCCTTTAATCAACTTGATGTCTTTATTAAAAATAACGATAGCGGTGAAGAAATTCCTTTTGTGAATATGAACGCAGTTAAATTAGCAAACACGCAAGCACAACAAATAAAATAAGAGAGAAATTATGGCAGGAAACACAATAGGGCAACTTTTCCGCGTCACCACTTTCGGTGAGTCCCACGGCACCGCATTGGGCTGTATTGTAGATGGCGTACCGCCGAACATGGCGCTGTCGGAAGCGGATATTCAACCGGATTTGGATCGCCGCAAACCGGGTACCTCCCGCTACACTACACCACGTTGCGAAGATGACGAAGTACAGATTTTATCCGGCGTGTTTGAAGGGAAAACCACCGGTACCAGCATTGGTATGATTATTAAAAACGGTGATCAACGTTCGCAAGATTACGGCGACATTAAAGACCGTTTTCGCCCGGGGCATGCGGATTTTACTTATCAGCAGAAATACGGCATCCGCGATTATCGCGGTGGCGGTCGTTCTTCGGCCCGTGAAACTGCTATGCGCGTGGCTGCCGGCGCCATTGCGAAAAAATATTTACGCGAGCGATTTGGCATTGAAGTACGTGGTTTTTTAAGCCAAATCGGCAAGGTCAAAATCGCCCCGCAAGTTATTGAAAACATCGATTGGGCGGAAGTGAACAACAATCCGTTTTTCTGCCCGGATAAAAGTGCGTTGGAAAAATTCGATGAATTGATTCGCGATTTGAAAAAGCAAGGGGATTCCATCGGTGCGAAACTGACCGTAGTGGCCGAAAATGTGCCGGCAGGTTTGGGCGAACCGGTGTTTGATCGTCTGGACGCGGATTTAGCCCACGCTTTAATGAGCATTAACGCCGTTAAGGGCGTGGAAATCGGCGACGGTTTTGCCGTGACGGAACAACGCGGCAGTGAACATCGTGACGAAATGACGCCCGAAGGTTTTCTTTCCAATCATGCCGGCGGTATTCTCGGTGGCATCAGCTCCGGACAACCGATTATTACCACTATCGCGTTAAAACCGACCTCCAGCATTACTGTGCCGGGGCGTTCGGTAAATCTCAATAATGAAGCGGTGGACGTCATTACCAAAGGTCGCCACGATCCTTGTGTTGGCATTCGCGCGGTTCCTATTGCGGAAGCGATGACGGCAATTGTGTTATTGGATCATTTATTGCGTTTTAAGGCGCAATGTAAATAACGGTTTCACTTTCGGCACCAAAAAGCATTCAATGCGGTGCTGATTTGCAGCTTCAACAACGAACTGCGTAAACAGCACCGCATTGGCTGCGGGTTCAATGCGGTGCTCATTTGACACTTCGTTTTAGTGAGAATAAATGAATAAAATTTTACTAACCACGTCGTTTATATTAAGCGCATTTTGGGTATTTTGCGCGCAAGCTGCGCCACAAGATTGGCAGAGGGTGAAGCGTCCGATTCCAAGCGAGGACGGTAAGGCGAAGCCGATTGGCAGCTATTCCAACGGCTGTATTATCGGCGCGCAGCCTTTACCTTATAAGGGGGACGGCTATCAAGTGATTCGCTTGAATAAAAACCGTTATTACGGACATCCCAACATGATTAGCTATTTGCAACGTTTGGGGCAACGCGCGAAAGCCGCGGGCTTGCCAACCATGTTGGTGGGCGATATTGCTATGCCGGGCGGCGGACGTTTTTTAACCGGGCATGCGAGCCATCAAATGGGGCTGGATGCAGACATTTGGTTGCGCATGGGCAGTATGTCCGATAGTGAAGCACTGAATTCTGACGGCAAAGGTTTGTTGGTGGTGAACCGCCAAACTCGGCGCGTGGACGACAGTATTTGGAACGCCAACCATGCTAAGCTGATTAAATTGGCAGCAGAAGATTCGGAAGTTACTCGTATTTTTGTCAATCCTGCAATTAAATTGAAACTTTGCGAAACGGCAGGAGCCGATCGCGCTTGGTTGCACAAAATTCGTCCTTGGTTCGGGCATGACTCTCATTTCCATGTGCGTTTAAAATGTCCGGTGGATGCCGCCTATTGTGAAGAACAAGCGCCGGTGCCTGCGGGTGATGGATGCGGTGCCGAACTTTATTCTTGGTTTGAGCCGGCAAAACCCGGTGCGCCTTCCGGTAAACCAAAAACCGTTCCACCCGAGCCGTTTTTATGTCAGCAAATATTGAACTCACCAAACCGTAGTGAATGGCTAGAATAATGATTTGAGGTAAACCTATGGAATTTGGCATGGATATTTTAGGGCTGTTATTTGCAGTTGCTTTTGTGGCGGCTTTTATTGACGCTATCGCCGGGGGAGGCGGTTTAATTACCATTCCTGCCTTATTGATGGTCGGCATGGCGCCGGCAATGGCATTAGGCACCAATAAATTGCAGGCGTTTGGCGGTTCTTTATCGGCAAGTTTGTATTTTTTGCGCAAGAAGGCGGTGAATTTGCGCGAATTTGGCTTTATTTTATTCATGATTTTTATCGGTTCAGTGATCGGTACATTATTAATTCAAAGCATTGATTCATCGCTGGTTAAAAAAGGTTTGCCGTTTTTAATCCTTGCTATCGGGCTTTATTTCCTTTTTACCCCTCAGTTAGGCGAAAACGATAAAAAACAACGTCTTTCTTATCCCATTTTTGCCCTTTCTTTGGGAATCACATTAGGTTTTTATGATGGATTTTTCGGGCCGGGCACGGGCTCATTAATGAATTTGGCTTGCGTATTATTGCTTGGTTTTAACTTAACCAAAGCCACCGCCCATGCAAAAGTGATGAATTTAACCTCAAATATCGCTTCGGTTATTTTTTTCTTAATTGGCGGACATATCGCGTGGACGGTTGGTTTCGTGATGATGACGGGCAGTTTAATCGGCGCAAATTTTGGGGCGAAAATGGTTATGAGTAAGGGCAAACGGCTAATTCGTCCGATGGTGGTGGCGATGTCTTTTATTATGACCGTCAAAATGGCCTATGACCAAGGTTGGTTTAATTTTTAGAGGGCGGTGGATTTCCTCGCAGTTTTTATTATGACAGATTCTCAAAAACAACTACGTTTAACTGCCCGATCAGGTTATGAGGCGCATTTTTCTTGGTCCTATCTTAAGCCACAATATTGGGGGATTTGGCTTGGTATTTTCTTTTTGTTGTTATTGGCCTTTGTTCCCTTTCGTCTGCGTGATAAATGGGCGGCTAAACTCGGGATGTGGATTGGTCACAAGGCGAAGAAACAACGCCGACGTGCACAAATTAATTTAACGCATTGTTTTCCAAACTGGACAACACAACAGCGCGAAGAGGTGATTGATAAAATGTTTGCGGTGGTGGCACAAGTGATGTTTGGTATCGGTGAAATCGCCGTTCGCTCGAAACGACATTTACAAAAACGCAGTGAGTTTATCGGGCTTGAACATATTCAACAAGCCAAAGCGGAAGGCAAAAACATTATTTTAATGGTACCGCACGGTTGGGCGATTGATGCGTCGGGGATTATTTTGCATACGCACGGTATGCCAATGACGTCGATGTATAATCCGCATCGCAATCCTTTAGTCGACTGGCTGTGGACGATTATGCGCCAGCGTTTTGGTGGCAAAATGCATGCACGCCAAAATGGCATAAAACCTTTTTTAAATTACGTAAAACAAGGCGAAATGGGCTATTACTTGCCGGATGAAGACTTCGGTGCGGAACAAAGCCTGTATGTGGATTTCTTCGGCACCTATAAAGCCACATTGCCCGGTTTAAATAAAATGGCGAAACTTGCCAAAGCAGTGGTGATTCCGATGTTTCCGCGTTACAACGCCGAAACTGGAAAATACGAAATAGAAATCCATCCAGCTATGCAATTAACCGATGATCCGGAACAATCTGCGCGCGCCATGAATGAAGAAATCGAGCGTTTTGTCACGCCGCAGCCGGAGCAATATGTGTGGATTCTTCAATTATTAAGAACGCGTAAAGACGGGCAAGATCTTTATGACGATTAATTCTTGATAGTCGCAAAGTAAGTTGGGCAGTAGCTTTCAATTTTTTTTGAAGCTCTATCAGCCTGATCTGCAAATAGCACCGCATTGGAATTGCTTCCAATGCGGTGCTATTTTGTGAGTGTAATTTCAGCCCTGCGCCGTGGCTATTACTATGGTTGGTTATTTATATACTGCGCAGGTCTCATAGAGAGTGGTACTAACGCATATTATTGCGTATTTGGAACTACATTGACGTTTATCTGCGAATTAAGCGGCAAATTTTAAGCCATTACGACGTGGCTGAATTTGGTGAATCGTGTTGGTCACCGTGCCGATAATCGGCAATGAAGTCCAATCTTTAGTTTTGATGTTGTGCATTTGAGAATCTAGCGCCATGAAAATAAATTCATCGTTGTGCGAGATAAATTCATAAATGTGAAATTCATTGCCCGTTTCGAGGACCACAAAATCGCCCACAGCGAGGTTGTCATTTTTTTCCACCACGAGCATATCGCCTTGTTCAATGCCCCAAGCCAACATATTAGGGTTGGTCACGCGAATGAAACAGGTTTGTTGAGGGCGTTTAATACAATATAAGTTCAAATCAAGTTTTTTGTTGAATGTAGGATGTTGTTCGATATCGTTAAAAAACGGCATCGGATGATAAGAAAACGTCATATCATTTTGAGCGATTGTATTTGCGTAGTTCATCATCTTAGGTTCCTCTAAGCTTTTGAAAGTAGTGGTTGTTTGTACAGGTGTTAATATACTGTTGTTTTGTACAGGCTGTCAATATTGAATAGAAAAAAATTTTTTTATGTCGCAAAATATTAGAAAATATTTATAAAACGATAATTTGGAGAGAAAAATAAAAAGAAAACGTTTTCTTTCAAATGAAATTTAAGCTATCTTTACGGCGTTTTAGGCGGATCATTAATGATCTTAAGTTCAATCTCGTTTTTATTTAATCTTATTATGAATACATCACGTTTAGTTCATTTTCTTTTCCAAGGTAATTTGGTCAAACGAATTGCTATTGGTCTTATCCTAGGGCTCCTTGTCGCGCTTGTTAATCCGAGCATTCAACAGACGTTTGATTTTAATTTAGCATCAAATGTTGGCGTGTTAGGACAAGTTTTCGTAAAAGCATTACGTGCAGTAGCACCGATTTTGATTTTCTTCCTTGTTATGGCGGCTTTAGCGAATAAAAAAGTCGGCTCCAAAAGCAATATGAAGGAAATTATCGTACTTTATTTACTCGGTACGTTTTTAGCCGCGGCTATTGCGGTAATTGTAAGTATGCTATTTCCATCGGAAGTCGCATTGGCGGTGAAAGAAGACGCCAGTGCGGCGCCACAATCGGTGGGAGAAGTGTTATTGGCTTTGGTTTTAAACGTAGTGGATAATCCGTTAAATGCAATTTTTAAAGCGAACTTCATCGGTGTGTTAGCTTGGTCTATTGGTTTAGGTTTAGCGCTTCGTCACGCTTCTGAAAATACGAAGCAAACTGTGGCAGATTTTGCGGAGGCGATTTCCGCCATTGTACGCCTCATTATTTCTTTTGCGCCGTTAGGAGTATTCGGCTTGGTGGCGGAAACTTTATCGGACAAAGGTTTATCGGCATTAGGCGGTTATGCGCAATTATTGGTTGTATTAATCGGTACGATGTTATTCACCGCATTTGTGATTAACCCGCTCTTGGTGTATTGGAAAATTCGTCGCAATCCTTATCCATTGGTATGGACTTGCGTGCGTGAAAGCGGTGTAACGGCATTCTTTACCCGTAGTTCCGCAGCGAATATTCCGGTTAATATTGCTTTGGCAAAACGTTTAAATCTTGATGAAGAAACCTATTCGGTTGCGATTCCGCTTGGGGCGACCATTAATATGGCGGGAGCGGCAATTACGATTACTGTATTAACCCTTGCGGCGGTAAATACTTTGGGAATGGAAGTGCCGTTTATTAGCGCCGTGTTGTTGAGCGTCGTCGCATCTCTTTGCGCATGCGGCGCATCGGGTGTGGCCGGCGGTTCATTATTACTTATTCCGTTAGCTTGTAGCTTGTTTGGTATTTCTGACGATGTAGCGGCGCAAATGATTGGCGTTGGCTTTATTATCGGTATTTTGCAAGACTCTACGGAGACCGCATTGAACTCTTCTACCGACGTGTTATTTACCGCAGCGGTATGCATGGAAGAAGAACGTAAAAATAACGCATAGCCAAATGATTCTATAAAGCGGGCGAAAGTCCGCTTTTGTTTTTTACGCAGTCGTTGGTTATGCAGTGCATGGCGTTTTGGTATTTGTTAGGCGGAATGGCGGATATTGTTATGTACAAAGTGCGTGCTAATTTGATAGACTTTTTGCTGTTACATTAATCAAAAAGGGGAACTGAAATGGATGGGGTAATTGTTGCAACAATCGTCTTTCTTGTATTGGTCGTTGTCGTTTTATTTTCTACCGTCAAAACTGTACCGCAAGGTTATAATTGGACGATCGAACGCTTTGGGCGTTATACACGCACTTTAATGCCGGGTTTAAACTTGGTGTTGCCTTTTGTGGACCGCGTTGGTCGTAAGATCAATATGATGGAGCAGGTATTGGATATTCCGTCACAAGAAGTGATTTCCAAAGATAACGCCAATGTGTCCATTGATGCGGTGTGCTTTGTGCAAGTGATTGATGCGCGTAGCGCGGCTTATGAAGTGAATCACCTTGAACAAGCTATTATTAATTTGACAATGACCAATATTCGTACTGTATTGGGGTCGATGGAATTGGATGAAATGCTGTCTCAACGCGATTCCATCAACGGTCGTTTATTGGCGATTGTGGATGAGGCAACCAATCCTTGGGGAATTAAGGTGACGCGTATCGAAATTCGCGACGTACGTCCGCCGCGCGAATTGATTGACTCGATGAATGCGCAAATGAAAGCGGAACGTAATAAACGTGCGGAAGTATTGGAGGCGGAAGGAATTCGTCAAGCGGAAATTTTACGTGCCGAAGGGGAAAAACAAGCGCGTATCTTGAAAGCGGAAGGGGAGCGTCAAGAAGCCTTTTTACAAGCAGAAGCACGTGAACGTGCGGCGGAAGCGGAAGCCAAAGCGACTCAAATGGTCTCTGAAGCCATTGCCAGTGGTGATACCAAAGCGATTAATTATTTTATTGCCCAAAAATATACCGAAGCCTTAAAAGAAATCGGCGGTGCACAAAACAGTAAAGTTGTCCTGATGCCGCTTGAAGCAGGTAATTTAATCGGATCCGTTGCGGGCATTGCGGAATTATTAAAAGGCGATAAAAAAGCGTAAACGGTATTTTATGTTTAAAAATGCGGTTGAAGTGAACCGCATTTTTTCTATCTATTTTTCCAAGGAGGCAATATGGCGGAATGGTTGACGACATGGACATTATGGCACTGGCTGGTACTAGGTTTCGTTTTGCTGATTGTGGAAATTATGGTGCCGGGTGTATTTTTGCTTTGGTGGGGCTTAGCGGCGTTAGGCACCGCATTGGTACAGTTCCTTATTCCGGCTTTTTCTCTTACCGAACTGGCGATATTTTATGCGTTATTGGCTTGCATTTTGTCGGTAGGTTGGTGGAAATACCAGCACGGCAAAGATCATCGTGATCAAGTTAAAACGGCCTTAAATCAGCGCGATCACGCCATGCTCGGCAAACGCGGCAGCGTGCAAGAAATTGCATCAAATGGCATCGGACGCGGTGTATTCGGTGATACCACTTGGCGTATCCAAGGCGAATGTCTTCGTGCGAATGATCTGATTGAAGTGAAAGCCGTTAGCGGCATCACATTAATTGTTCAAAAGGTGACGGAATGAATCACCTTATTATTTTTGCACATCCGAACGCGAAAGGTAGCTTTGGCCGCGCCATTGCCGATCGCGTAGCGAAAACCGGTCAAGCGTTAGGCGTGCTAACTCAGTTTCGCGATCTTTATGCGATGAATTTTAATCCGATTATTTCTTTTGAAGAATTACAAGCGGCGAATAAAGGCATTATTCCCGAAGAAGTTAAACACGAACACAATCTTATTCTTCAGGCCGATTTAATCAGCTTAGTTTACCCGTTGTGGTGGATGGGCTTTCCGGCGATTTTAAAAGGCTACTTAGATCGCGTGTTAAGCCATGGATTTGCCTATAAAACAGAAAACGGCGAATCTGTCGGCTTGCTGAAAGGTAAACAAATGCAGCAATTCATTACCATTGGTAGCAACGTGAATAAATATAAAGAATGCGGCATGGATAAGTCTCTCGACCATTGTTTGGTGAACGGCTTGTTTAATTATTGCGGTATTGACAACGTTAGTTATGAATTATTCGGTGATATTCATTTGATTGATGATGCAGCCCGTCGTGCGATGCTTGATCTTGCCGAGCAAAAAACTCGCGAAAAACTCACTATACTTTTACAACAAAATGCACAGGAAAACGCTGAATGACCCAACAAAATCAAGTCAATAATTTCTCTTTAATCAGCCGTTTATTCGGCAATTTATTCTATCGCCTTCCCTCCGATGCGGTGCTCTCCGGAGTGTTCAATTGGTTGCAACAAAACGGTTTAAACCAAGTTTGGGCGTTGGATACGGATAAAGAAAGCCAAGCGGCGTTGGATAATCTTCAACTGAAAATTGATTTGAAGTTGCTCGATCAAGAATATCAAAAACTATTCGGCGCCGAAGGTAAAGTACCGACAGCAATTTCCGCTTATGGTTTGAACTTGTCGGAATTTGTCGCATTTCGACAAAAATGCAGTATGCCTGATATCGAAAGCGCGGATCATTTTGCGCTACTTTTGCTCGCTGCCTCTTGGCTGGAAGATAATGAGGATTCCGTTGTTACACAGCGAGTACTGTTTGAAGATTTTCTACTGCCTTGCGCGGCAAAATTCCTCACTCAAGTGGAAACCTACGCCACACTGCCGTTTTACCGCTCGCTTGCTTCGCTTACACGCGAGATTTTAGCGGCGATGGCGGACGAGTTGGATGAAAGTGCGTTCAATTTAGACTAACCTACCATTACAATAATATTTCAATGACGACATTTACTCTCGAACCTCAAGACAACGGCCGCCTTCAATCGCTCTGCGGCGCGTTTGATGAGCATCTTAAACTCATCGAAAAAGAGTTTAATCTCAATATTTCCCGTAACAATTTCACTTTTACTATCAAATCCAACGAAGAAAATCCTAAATCGCATCATGAAAAGCTAATTCAATGCGCAATTAAATTAATTCAAGATTTGTACATGGAAACCGCGCCGATTAAAGGTAAAGCAAAAGAGCTAGAGCTGCAAAACGTACATATGGCGCTACAGGAAAGTCGAATGTTATCGCAAGTGGAACCGGAACGCGCGAAAAGCGATGTTTATAGTAGTGTGATTAAAACTAAGCGGGGTGTAATTAAGCCGCGCGGCGCCAATCAAGTGCAATATTTGCATAATATTCTGACGCACGATATTAGTTTTGGTATCGGGCCGGCAGGAACGGGGAAAACTTTTTTAGCCGTAGCCGCTGCCGTAGAAGCTTTGGAACGCCAAGAGATTCGTCGCGTGTTACTTACCCGTCCGGCAGTAGAAGCCGGAGAAAAATTAGGCTTTTTACCGGGCGATCTAGGGCAAAAAATCGAACCTTATTTGCGCCCTCTTTACGATGCTTTGTTTGAAATGCTAGGTTTTGAACGCGTGCAAAAACTGATGGAACGCAATGTGATTGAAATTGCACCGCTTGCGTATATGCGCGGTCGAACTTTAAATGATAGTTTTATCATTTTAGATGAAAGCCAAAATACTACCGTGGAGCAAATGAAAATGTTTCTTACCCGTATCGGTTTTAATTCCAAGGCAGTCATTACCGGGGATATTACTCAAATTGATTTGCCGCGTAGTTCTAAATCGGGCCTTCGTCATGCAATTGAAGTGTTGAATGCGGTGCCGGAATTGAGTTTCAATTATTTTGATAGTCAAGACATTGTACGTCATCCGGTAGTCGCGAAAGTTGTACAAGCGTATGAAGCCTGGGAAATTCAGGATGAAATTCGTCGTAAAGAACGTGAAGAAATTCGAAAACTAGAGCGTGAGCAAGCTGAAGTACGCAATTGAAATAAGAGAAAATTAAAAAACGCGTTGAGGATAAACTCGACGCGTTTTTTTCTTTAATTTTTCTTATAAACCAATTACTGCAAATAATACCCAAACGGTGTAAACGGTAGCCAAACCGTAAAAGATAAAGCCACCGGCAGGAACATGGATTTTAAGATCGTGCATACCGTGGTGGATACGGTGTAATCCGCACCACATTGGGAAAATAGTGAGCACAAGAATTATAAGTTTTCCGATCCAGGAATACGCGAAGGTAATTAAGTTAGCCGGATCGATTAAGCCGAAAGGTAACAACAAGCCTAAGATTAAAATTACCACGGGGAAGAAAATTGCGCTAACTGTACCGCCGGCACCGAAAAGCAACCATACCGGTGGTTCGCCGGAGCGTTTTGGATTTTTATCAACCATTTTTTCTCTCCCTTAGATATAAACTAAAACTAGTGCAACCAAGCTTACAAGTCCGGTTACCGCCCAAAGCGCATTTCTGATAACGTGATGCGGTAAACGTTCATTTTTTACAATGATGTTCATCACTTTTGGCGTCATTAAGAAATAAGTCACGGTGTGGTAAAGTGTCGCCACGAGCGTAATGATATTTAACACCACTACGATTGGGTTTCTTAAAAACTCAATGAAATTCAAAATACCTAGGCCCGGTATTGGGTTGCCGGCAAGGCAAAGCACGCCATAGAGCAACACGATACAGAACCATACAGCAAAAATTGAGGTTGCTTCACGTAGCATATAAGCCTTGTAGAAGTCTAATTTTTGCCACCAAGTAGCCGTCATTGGGCGAACATATTTTTTGCGTTTACTTATTGTTACTGACATATTCTTCCCCTTAGCCTTTTGGTTTTAGCATTGAGATAACATAATCTTTGGCACTTTCCACTTTGCCTTGGTTGATTGCAGAAGCCGGATCCACGTGTTTTGGACACACTTCAGAACAATAACCCACGAAAGTACAGCTCCAAACACCGTTTTTACCGTTTAATAACGGCATACGTTGTGCTTTACCATGATCACGGTTATCAAGGTTGTAACGGTGTGCCATTGTAATCGCTGCAGGGCCTAAGAATTCAGGGTTTAAACCAAATTGTGGACAAGCCGCATAGCATAAACCACAGTTGATACACATTGAGAATTGACGATATTTTTCAAGTTGTGCCGGGGTTTGTTTAGTACGGCTTACTTGCAATTCTTTTGATGGATGTGGTTTACCATCTAATGCTGGTGCTTCGTTACCAATAATATAAGGTTTAATTGCCTCTAAACTTTCGATAAAGTGGCTTAAATCAACCACTAAGTCGCGTTCAATAGGGAAGTTTGCTAATGGTTCAATACGCATATGGCCGCTGTAATCACGTAAGAATGTCTTACAAGCTAATTTAGGTTTGTTATTCACCATCATCCCACAAGAACCGCAGATCGCCATACGGCAAGACCAGCGATAAGAAAGAGAAGGTTCAAGTTTATCTTTAATGTAACCTAACGCATCTAAAAGAGAGGTTTGGTTATCATAAGGTACTTGATAAGAGCTTAAATGTGGCTCTTGATCATTTTCTGGGTTGTAGCGTAATACTTCTACAGTCATTACTGGTGAATTAGCCATTTGCTTGCTCCTTAGCTTTCGCAGCCGCTTCTGCCGCTTCTGCTTCAGCACCATAAACACGTTTTGCTGGTTGAGATTTAGTGATTTTCACCGGGCTGTATTCAATACGCGGTGCATCATCGCCATTGTAGTAAGCAAGGGTGTGTTTTAAATAATTCACATCATCACGTTCAGTGTAGTCTAAGCGTTGGTGTGCACCACGAGACTCTTTACGTTCAATTGCAGAGTTGGCAATAGATTGTGCCACATCAAGGATGTACCCTAATTCTACAGTGTAAAGCACATCGGTATTGAATACGCTTGAACGGTCTGCAACACGAATACGTTTATAACGTTCTTTAAGCTCAGCAATTTTATCTACTGCTTTTTGCATGCTTTCTTGGTCACGGTAGATACCACAACCTTCTTCCATTACGGTACCCATTTCATCACGAATTTCAGACCAAGATTCATTACCTTCTTGGTCATAAAGCGCTTTAAGGCGAGCGACAACATCTTGCGCTTGTGCATCAACTGCAGCACGATTTGTAGATTGAGCTTCTGCTGCACGTTGTGCGGCATATTCACCTGCAACACGGCCTAAAACTACTAATTCTGCAAGCGAGTTAGAACCTAAACGGTTTGCACCATGTAAACCAGAAGATGCACATTCACCCACAGCAAATAAACCTTTAATGCGAGTTTCGCTGTTGTAATCCACTTCAATACCACCCATGGTGTAGTGAACAACCGGGCGAACTGGGATTGGTTCATTAACTGGGTTTACACCTTCATAAGCACTGGCTAATTCACAAATGAATGGAAGACGCTCATGTAAATATTTTTCACCTAAGTGACGTAAGTCAAGGTGAACCACATCGACACCTTTTGCTGTTTTTAAGGTGTTGCCTTTTTTCCATTCTTGCCAGAATGCTTGTGAAACTTTATCACGTGGACCAAGTTCCATATATTTGTTTTCAGGTTTACCGATTGGGGTTTCAGGGCCTAGACCATAGTCTTGTAAATAACGGTAGCCGTTTTTATTCACTAAGATACCACCTTCACCACGACAACCTTCAGTCATTAAGATACCGGTGTTTGGTAAGCCGGTTGGGTGATATTGGACGAATTCCATATCACGAAGAGGAACACCGTGACGATATGCCATTGATAAACCATCACCTGTTACGATACCGCCGTTGGTGTTGAATTTAAATGCACGACAGCCACCGCCAGTTGCAATCACAACCGCATTTGCGTTGATTTGAACAAGTGTACCTTCCATCATATTCATCGCAACCATACCACGAGCATGACCATCATCAACTAAGATGTCTAAAACGAAGTGCTCGTCAAAGCGTTGAATTTGTGGATATTGAATGGATGTTTGGAAAAGAGTATGTAATAAGTGGAAACCGGTTTTATCTGCTGCGAACCAAGTACGTTCGATTTTCATCCCACCGAAACGACGCACGTTTACATCACCATCGGCTTTACGGCTCCAAGGGCAGCCCCAACGTTCAAGCTGAGTCATTTCCACCGGAGAATGTTCAACGAAATATTCCACCACATCTTGTTCACATAACCAGTCACCACCGGCAACGGTATCGTGGAAGTGTTTATCGTAGGAATCTTCCTCTTTAATTACTGCGGCCGCACCGCCTTCTGCTGCAACCGTATGGCTACGCATAGGATAAACCTTAGAAACTAATGCGATCTTTAAGTTAGGGTTTGCTTCTGCTGCTGCAATTGCTGCACGTAAACCGCCGCCACCGGCACCAACAATAGCAATATCGACATTAACCGTTTGCACGATGTCCTCCAATCAATAGAAAGTAAAAAAATAAGATGCCCTAAATAAATAGGTGATACGCTGTCATTCTGCCACTTTTGTTCACAAATTAGTAACCTTTTTTCCCGAATAAACGGATAAAATATCAAAAGTGTGATCTAACTCAAAAAAGTTACTTTTTTATATATTTTTAGATGATAACCGTTTTCGTTTAAGAATGATTTAGTCGGATTATTGAGTTAAAAATTACTCTTGTTTACAATAGCCTAATTCATTTTAAAGGTGAAAACGGAGAAAAAAATGACCGCACTTAGCGATAAAAAAATAGAATGGCAACCTTCCGCATCAATTAAAAACTTATTGGCGAGAGCCAAAATTATTGCTGATATTCGCCAGTTCTTTACTGAACGTGGATTACTAGAAGTAGAAACTCCAGTTTTAAGTGAATTTGGCGTGACGGATCTTCATCTTTCCACCTTTAATACAGAATTTGTTGCCCCTTTTGATGAACTGTCGAAAACGCTCTGGCTTTCCACAAGTCCGGAATATCACATGAAGCGTTTACTGGCGGCAGGCAGTGGACCGATCTTTCAAATTGGTAAAGTATTCCGTAATGAAGAGGCGGGCAATCGCCATAATCCGGAATTTACCATGCTCGAGTGGTATCGACCGCACTTTGACATGTACCGTCTGATGAATGAAGTGGATGATTTATTACAACAGATCCTCGATTGTAAACCCGCAGAAACTTTAAGTTATCAGTTTGTTTTCCAAGAATATGTGGGATTAGATCCATTATCGGCCACTCGTCAAGAACTGGTGGAAGTTGCACGTAAATACAACTTTATGGCAGATGAAGATGAGGATCGTGATACTTTATTACAATTTCTATTCAGTGAAGTGGTAGAACCTAAAATTGGCCAAGAGACGCCAGTTGCCATTTATCATTTCCCTTCTTCCCAAGCGGCACTTGCGCAACTTAGTCCTGAAGATAGCCGAGTAGCAGAACGCTTTGAGTTCTATTATAAAGGATTAGAGCTAGCCAACGGTTTTCATGAGCTTACAGATGCTCGTGAACAACAACATCGTTTTGAGCAAGATAATCGCCTACGCGCAAGAGCTGGTTTGCCACAACGTGAAATTGATCATCGTTTTCTTGCTGCATTACAAGCGGGCATTCCGAATACGTCAGGCGTTGCTTTAGGTGTTGATCGTTTAATTATGATTGCATTAGGCGCTGAAAGTATTAAAGAAGTGATTTCATTTTCGGTGGAATGCGCTTAGTTTGCTCAAAAAATATCCTTTTTTGTTCAAAAAATGTGATCTTGATCGGATTTTAGAACATTGGTCGGGATCCTCCATTGACACTATAGGTTTATTTTGTAATATTTGCGACGTCTATTTCGGAGATTGAACTTTTATGAAAAATTGCTTCAATCAAAAATCATCGGTAACAACCAAAAGGAATAACAATTATGAAAAAAACACTAGCAGCATTA
>ERZ773100.378-NODE-378-length-23728-cov-33.035272_pt1 | contig 23728 bp, 20 predicted proteins | sample MGYA00511119_ERZ773100 | MGnify/ENA primary metagenome ERZ773100 (study PRJEB29015, sample SAMEA2738000) | human oral metagenome | biome: human oral; feature: human-associated habitat; material: dental | place: China | collected 2111 ...
TGACCGAAGATGAAACTTCGGCGCAAAACGGCGATTACAAAGTCAAAATCGCCGAACCTCAAACCTTCACCTTGGAGGAGAAGGACGACGTCAAGGCCCTGACCTTCACGAACGTCTACACCAAGCCGACCCCCTCGCCGACGCCGTCGCCTTCGGAGACCCCGTCGCCGTCGGAGACCCCGACGCCGACGCCGTCCGTCACATCGACGCCTTCGGTCACGGCCACCCCCTCGGTGACGCCTTCGACCACCCCTTCGAAGCCGGTCGCCGATCCGTCGAAGCCGGTCGCCGATCCGTCGAAGCCGGTTCCGCCGATGTCGAATGCTGGAAAGCCCGTTCCTCCGAACGCCGCCAAGTCAATGGCGCCGAAGGTCGAGCAGAAGGCGGCCAATCGCGGCGGGTCCCTTCCCAACACCGGAGCCTCGGTCGCGGGAATGGCAGCCGTCGCACTGATTGCCGCAGCGGGAGGCATCCTCATCCTTCGTCGTAAGAAGGCATGATCCTCCTGTGAGAGCCGGGGCCGAAAAGCCGCGGCTTCGGAGACGGCTCCCATAAAGCCCGTAAAACGGCCGGGAGCGTGAACCCTTCCTCTACGTCCCCCGAGGATCGACGGGCACAATAAGTCGGCCCTGTCGATTCTCGGGGGACGCCTTTGTCGTTTTCCGGGAAGGATCGACAAGCCTTCGTGGTTTCCTGGCGAAGTTTCTGGCCAGGGGAGAAGGTTTCCAACGTCACTTCTCTGCCTCTTTCGATCTGCCGAAAACATCGCTAGAATAAATTTTCGCGTTGACCCGGCTATCACCGGCGAGCTCCCGGAAGAACCGGAAGGAACATCGTCCTTCGAAATGAGATCTTCGAAGTTCAGTGTTTCCGTCCCAAGTAGAACCGGGCGGTTGGACCCGTCATCGTCCCAATGAGAGGCCACGCATCGCGCGGGGCAAGCGGGGTGGTACCGCGGCTTAAGGCAACCGCTGAGAGTCGTCCTCGCTCGGGCGATGTATGAGGAGCAACAATGGGTGCTAAAGGCCACTATCCCCTGGACCGTCAGGCGCGCGTCGAGGCGTCGCCGGACTTCCCGAAGATTGAGGAGGGCATTCTCGCCTTCTGGAAGAAGGACGGGACCTTTCAGGCGTCCATCGACAACCGGCCCGCGGGACCGAACGGCTCCAACGAGTTTGTCTTCTATGACGGCCCCCCTTTCGCAAACGGGCTGCCCCATTACGGCCACCTGTTGACGGGGTACATCAAGGACGTCGTCGGGCGTTATCGGACGATGAAGGGATGCCGCGTCGAACGCCGCTTCGGTTGGGACACCCATGGGCTTCCCGCCGAGCTCGAGGCTCAGCGCCTTCTGGGAATCGAGGACGTTTCGGAGATCACGCGCGAGGGAGGAATCGGAATCGAGGCCTTCAACGAGGCCTGCCGGTCCTCAGTGCTCCGCTACACCGACGAATGGCAGGAATACGTCACCTGCCAGGCGCGATGGGTCGACTTCGACAACGACTACAAGACCCTCGACCCCACCTACATGGAGTCCGTCATGTGGGCGTTCAAGACGCTCTACGACAAGGGCCTCGTCTACAAGGGCTACCGGGTCCTTCCATACTGCTGGAACGATCGCACCCCGTTGTCCAATCACGAGTTGAAGATGGACGACGAGGTATACCAGGACCGCCAGGATGAGACAGTCACCGTCGGCATGCGGCTGGTCGAGCCCGTCCGCGAGGGGGCGGAACGCCCCGAGTTGATCCTCATCTGGACGACCACGCCGTGGACCCTTCCGTCGAATCTCGCCGTCGCCGTCGGGCCGGACGTCGACTACGCCGTCGTCCGCGTCCCCGAAGCCCTCGACTCGCCTGTGGCGGGCGAGGACGTCATCGTCGCCGAGTCGCGTCTCAAGGCTTACGCGAAAGAGCTCGGGGAGGAGCCGGACGTGCTCGCGCAAATTTCCGGCAAGGATCTTGTGGGACGCAGGTATCATCCGATCTTCGACTACTTCAATGCGCCCGAATATCTCGAAGAGGGCGCGGATCCCGGGCCGAACGTATGGACCGTCGTCGGGACGGATTTCGTCACGACGGAGGACGGCACCGGTCTGGTCCACCTCGCGTCCTTCGGCGAGGACGACATGATCGCCTGCCAGGAGGCCGGAATCGGCACGGTTGCCCCGGTCGACGAAGGAGGCTGCTTCACCGCCGAAGTCCCCGATTACGAGGGCTTGCATGTCTTCGATGCCAACAAGCCGATCATCGCTGATTTGCGCGACTCGAGCGGGCCGCTGGCTGCGATCGAGCGCGACAGGCGAGCCGTGCTCGTCCAGCGCAAGAGCTACGTCCACAGCTATCCGCATTGCTGGCGCTGCCGCAAGCCGCTCATTTACAAGCCTGTGTCTTCCTGGTTCGTCAAGGTGACGGCCATACGGGACCGCATGGTCGAGCTCAACCAGGAGATCACGTGGACGCCCGAACACGTCAAAGACGGAATCTTCGGCAACTGGCTGGCCGGAGCGCGCGATTGGTCGATCTCGCGAAATCGCTACTGGGGCGCCCCGATTCCCGTGTGGGCAAGCGACGATCCGGACTTCCCCCGCGTGGACGTCTACGGCTCCTTCGCCGAGCTGGAGAGGGACTTCGGCGTGGAAGTCACCGATCTGCACCGTCCGTTCATCGACACCCTGACCAGGCCCAACCCCGACGATCCGAGCGGGAAATCGACCATGCGCAGGGTGAGCGACGTCCTCGACTGCTGGTTCGAATCCGGCTCAATGCCCTTCGCCCAGGTGCATTATCCGTTCGAAAACAGGGAGTGGTTCGACAACCACTACCCCGGCGACTTCATCGTCGAGTACATCGGGCAGACCCGCGGCTGGTTCTACACCCTCCACGTCCTCGCCACGGCGCTTTTCGACCGGCCGGCTTTCCGCAACTGCGTCTCGCACGGCATCGTCCTGGGCGACGACGGGCGGAAGATGTCGAAGTCTCTTCGCAACTACCCTGACGTCTCCGAGGTCTTCGCCCGGCACGGCTCTGACGCCATGCGCTGGTTCCTCATGAGCTCGCCCGTGGTGCGAGGGGGCAATCTTGTGGTCAAGGAGGCCGCGATCCGCGACGCCGTGCGGCAGGTGCTTCTTCCGCTGTGGAACGCCTACTACTTCTTCACCCTCTATGCCGGGGCGGCCGACGGCGGCCAAGGCTATCTCGCCGAGAGCATCGACCTTGCCGACGCGCAGGCCCTCGCCGCGCTCGACGTGCAGGACCGGTACGTTCTGGCGCATACGAAGAGGCTCGCCGACGCCGTGCGCGAAGACCTTGACGCCTTCGACATATCGTCGGCGTGCCAGAGCGTTCGCGATTACATCGACATGCTGACGAATTGGTACGTCCGCACTTCGCGCGACCGTTTCTGGAACGAGGATGAGAGGGCTTTCGACACGCTTTACACGGTGCTCGTCAACGTGTCGAAGATCGTAGCGCCGCTTCTGCCGCTTCTGGCGGAGGAGATGTACAAGGGGCTGACGGGCGAGCGCTCGGTGCACCTGACGGATTGGCCTGAGCTTCCCGAAACATGTGACGACCCCGAGCTGGTCGCTCAGATGGACGAAGTGCGCGAGATCGTCTCGGCCGGGCATTCGCTGCGCAAGGCGAACAAGCTCCGCGTCCGACTCCCGCTGAGGACTCTCTGGATCGTGTCGAATCAAGACCTCTCGGAGTTCTCCGACCTCGTCGCTTCGGAGGTCAATGTCAAGGAGGTTCGCCTCGAAAGCATCGAGACCTGCGGCATGACGGCAACCCGGGAGCTCGCCGTCCTTCCGCGCGAGCTCGAGCCCGAGCAGCGCAAGCTCACGTCGTCTCTTTTCAAGGCGGCCCGCGAGGGCGCCTGGGAGGAAGTCGACGGGGGAGCGGTGCTTTACACGGATCCTCCGATTCGCCTCAGGGAGGGCCAGTACACGGTGACGACGTCGGTCGTGGCCGACGACGGCGCCGTCGCGACGATCCTGCCCTCCGGCTCATACATCGCCCTCGACGTCAACGTCGACGACGATCTTGAAGCCGAGGGGTATGCGCGCGACGTCGTGCGGGCGGTGCAGGAGGCCCGCAGAGCCGCCGGCCTGCACGTCTCCGACAGGATCGCGCTCACGCTCGGCGTCCCTGAGCCGCGAATCGGCGCGGTCGAGGCGCACATCGACTTCATCGCGGGAGAGACGCTCGCCGTGCGCACCGACGTGCGGGCGGCTTCCGATCTCACAATCGACGTCGAAAAGGCTTGATTCGAAGCCGAAGCGAACAGACATGCGGGGAACGGCCAGATGACGACGAACGGAGGTCCGATGCAAGGCCAAGGCGGCCCCCTCGGGAACGGCCCTGACGACAAGGGTCCCGACGGGCGAGGCTTCGACGAGAAGGAGGGCGTCCGCGGCGAAATGCGGGGCTTTCCGGGTGAGGGCGAGCTTCAAGGCGGAGAAGGAATGGGCTCCGCCTTGAAAAGGGAGCCAGATGAGCAGACTCGAGACGAGGAGGCCGCGCGCCTGGCGCGGAAGGCCGCGGAGGACGAGGAGTTCGACGCCGCCGTCAAAGCCATCGTCTCCTCGGGGCTTGTCGCGGGCCCCGATCCGAGCGTCGTCGCGGACGTCGTCGCCGACGATTCGAAACCCGGCCCTCCGCCGGACGCGGTCGCCGAGGCGGAGAGGATTGCTCTGGACGGGGCGGTCGACGCCGTCTACCGCTCGATCCTCACCCGCGCGCCCGAGCACAAGGTGCAGCCCTCGCTCGAACGCGTGCGCAAGGCTCTGGCGATGCTGGGCAATCCCGAGCGTGCGTTTCGGTCGATTCACATCACGGGAACCAACGGAAAGACCTCCACCGCCCGGATGATCGAAGCCCTTCTGCGCGAGCGCGGCCTGCGCACGGGCAGATTCACCTCGCCTCACCTGACGTCGGTCCGCGAACGCATGGCCATCGACGGCGTAGCGATTTCCCGCGAGGACTTTCTTGCCGTGTGGGAGGAAGTCAATCCCGTCGTCGAACTGGTCGACCGCGAATCGACGGCTGCGGGCGGGCCGCGGATGAGCTTCTTCGAGGTCTTCACCGTCATGGCCTACGCGGCCTTCGCAAATGCGCCCGTCGATGTGGCCGTCGTCGAAGTCGGAATGGGCGGGCTGTGGGACGCGACAAACGTCATCGAGGCCGACGTCGCCGTCATCCTTCCCGTCGCCATGGACCACGAGCGGTGGCTCGGCCACACGATCGAGGAGATCGCGCGGGAAAAGGTCGGAATCGTCAAGCCCGGCTCGTTCGTCGTCTCGGCGGAGCAGGAGGACTCCGTCGCGCAGATCGTGATGGACGCGACGCGCGAGGCGAAGGCCCGCCTCGTCGCGGAGGGCCCCTCGCTGCACCTCGTCTCGCGCGAAACTGCCGTCGGCGGCCAGCTCGTCACCCTTCAAACCCCGGCGGCCCGCTACGAAGACGTCCCGCTCGCGCTCAAGGGGGAGCATCAGGCTCGCAACGCCGCCATCGCCCTCGCAGCGGCGGAGGCCTTCTTCGGGGGCGGCGCCTTTGCGGCCGACGTCGTCGAGCACGCCTTCATGTCGGTTTCGTCTCCGGGGCGTCTGGAGATCGTTCGAAGCTCGCCGACGGTCGTGGTGGACGCCGCGCACAATCCGCACGGCGCGCAGGCGACGGCCGACGCTCTGCGCGAGTACTTCCCGGGCAGGCTCGTCGGCGTCGTTGGGATGATGGCGGACAAGGACGTCGAGGGCTTCCTCGGGGTCCTCGAGCCCGTCTTGGACGCAGTCGTCGTCACGAACATCGCGTCGGATCGGGCGATGGACGCCGACGAACTCGCAGACATCGCGGGCGGCGTTTTCGGAGACGGGCGAGTTTTCGTCGAGCGAAACCTGGCCGAAGCGATCGACCGCGCCGCTGGTCTGGCCGAGTCCGACGACGGCGCGCCGATGGCCTCGCCTGCCGTGGTCGTCCTCGGCTCCATTCAGCTGGTCGCCGCCGCCCGTACGCTCATGGGAAAGCCGGGGGCGGACGGAGCCTAGTGCCTGCGTGCGTCCGCACGCAGCGTTCGCATGCGGTATCCGGCGGCGCCCGCGTGCACCCCGGGCGCCGCCGAACGCCGGTGAGACGGCGGCAGAACGCGGCCGACGCCCAACGCCGAGGCCTCTAGAAGCAGCCTCGAGAGCGGCCCCAGCGAGCCTTCTGAGCCCGGTATTCTCGGGACGATGGGCGCACCTTCCATCCCGCTTCCATGAAACAATTAGCCCATGGATTCCCAGCGCATCTTCATTCTGGTCAAGCCCGACGGCGTCGAGCGGGGGCTCGTCGGCGAGATTCTCGGGCGCATCGAGGCCAAAGGATACAAGCTCGAAGACCTCAGATTCATGCGGGCGAAGGAAGAGGTTCTCCGAGTGCACTACGCGCATCTCGCCGATAAGCCGTTCTTCCCCGAAATCGTCCGATACATGACTCGCGGCCCCGTAGTCGCCGCCATTTTCAGTGGCGCGAACGTCATCGAAGGCGTACGGGCGCTGGCGGGCGCCACGAACCCGACCCAAGCTGTTCCCGGTTCCATCCGCGGCGATCTGGCCCGTGAATGGGGTCACGGAAACATCGAGAACCTCATCCACGCCTCTGATTCCGACGAGAACGCGGAGAAGGAAATCTCACTCTGGTTCAACTGATTCGAAAGGAAACCACATATGTCAGACAAGAGCACGGGGTATTCGCGAGAGGTCGTCGTCACCGACGACGGCGGCCTTCACGTCAGGCCCGCAGCTCAGCTTGCCCAGCTTGTGAAAACCCTGGGCGGGAACGTTTTCATCGACGGCGTTTCGGCGGATTCGGCCACGGAGCTCATGGCAGCCGGTTTCCGCGAGGGCCAAAAGGTGACCGTCTCCAGCCCGAACCCGGACAAGCGCGAGGCGGTCGACGCGATCGCGGACCGCATCGCCGGGGGCTTGGCCAACGCCAGGTGGGAGTGAGCCGGACGGTCGGCTAGCCGTCGGCCGTTTGGGCAGGCATTCCGAGGCGCCCGGGCGAGAGTCTGGACGCACAAATCCGGAAGCATAAGAGGCACATAAATGGGGGCAGCGGAAAGCGCGCTGCCCCCATTTATGTGTCTCAGGCTTCTCCTTGCGACGTACGCGTGACGTCGGTGCCCGCAATGCTCACTTTCTGGTGATGAACCCCTTGGAAACCAGCCAATCGCGGGCGACCTTCGAGGGATCCTGGCCTTCGACGTCGACCTTGAGATTCATCTCCCGCATCTCGTCGTCCGTCAGCAGCGGCGCCATCTGATCGAAGTATGCGCGGAGCTTCGGGAACTTCTTGACGAGTGACGTCGCGTATATGGGAGAGACGTTGTAAGCCGGGAAGAAACCGAGATCGTCTTTGAGCACCCGCAAATTGAGCGACTTGATGCGCCCATCGGTCGAAAAGACCTCGCCGAAGTTACACGATCCTCTGTCGGTTGCCGTGTAAATCGTTCCCGTGTCCATGACGGAAACGTTCTGCTCCGGCACGCCGTTGGAGCTTCCGCGTGGAATTCCGTACTTGCTGAGCAGCGGATTGAGGCCGTCGGTGCGGGAATTGAACTCTGCGTCAACGCACAGAGTCCGGTCGGCAGGGGGAAGCTTCGCGATGTCCGAGAGTTTCTCAATCCCCTTTTCCTTCGCGTATTCCTCGCGCACCGCCAATGCGTAAGTGTTGTTGAGCTTCGAGGGTTTGCCCCAGGTGATTCCGTTGGACCGATCCTGGTCGCTCACTGCCTTCCACTGTGCCTTCTGGTCTGCCATTCCGCGTGTGTGGCCCATATAGGTGAGCCATGCGGTTCCGGTGTACTCCCAGCCCAGATTCGTCTTGCCGTTGACCATGAGCTGACGGGCGGGCTGAGAGCCCGGGACGCTCGTCATGTCGACGACGTCGAAACCGGAGGCCTCGGCGGTGTAGACCGCAATTTTGCCGAGGATCAGCTGCTCCGTGAAAGCCTTCGACCCCACGGTGACTTTCGTGCCCTTGGCCCCGGGAATCGGCTTGATCTTGCCGGGGCCGACGGGCTTGATGCCGGAAGTCGACGGCTGGAGCCCGCACGCCGTCAGGCTCATCAGGCAGGCAGTCAGCAGCGCGAGTGCGCCTTTTCGTTTCGCTCTCATATTCACAGCCCCTTCGGGTAGAAGACGAATTCGACGACGCGTGCCGCCCAATCGACGGCGAGTGCCAGAACGGCGACAAGCAAGGAGCCGAACACGAGCACTCGGGTCAGGCTGAGGTTGACCCCCGTCGTGATGAGGAGGCCGAGGCCGCCGCCCTTGACGAATGTGGCCAGCGTGGCGCTTCCTACCAGGAGGACGAGCGCCGTGCGGATGCCCGCGAGCATGACCGGAACGGCGAGAGGAAGCTCAACCTTGGCGAGAATGGCAGGGCTTGACATTCCCATGCCCCGGGCTGCCTCGACGAGCTTCGGGTCGACCGCCCGCAGGCCCACCATCGTGTTCTTCAGTACTGGCAGGAACGCGTAGACCACCAGGCTCGCGAGCGCCGCTTTGTATCCGAAGTCGAGCCAGAATGCGAAAAGGACGACGAGGCCCACCGTCGGAGCGGCCTGTCCGATGTTCGCGAGCACCATGACGGGTGTGGACAGGCGTCGGAACGGCTTTCTCGTAAGGATGATACCTATTGGAATGGCCAACGCGAGCACGATCACCGCTGACACAACTGTCAGATTGAGGTGCTCCAAAGTCAGCTTTTGCAGCTGGGCGGGGGCGAGGGTGACTCTTTCTGTTTCGCTCAAATCCGCGGTATTCCGCCATGTCAACATGACGATGAGGATGATGAGCAGGGCAATGGGCTGGACGAGCAGGCTCCTCCACGTCAATCCATTGACCTTTTTCCTTGCCTTGGTCATACGCTCTCACCGCTGTTCTCGAGGGTCGCGTCCGCCTCGGGCGCCTCCGCCTCGGCGGCCGGGGAGCTCCCGGAAGCTTGCGATTCGTCCTCAGAATCGGCGTCCTCCGTGGAGGCTCCCGCGTTGTGCCCCATCGGCGCGTCAGGAGTGTCTTCCGGATTCTTCGAGGAGATCTCTTCCATGGCTCGAATGACGGTGTTGACTGTGATGAGTCCGAGGAACCGGCCCCGTTTGCCGTGGACGAGCGCTTCGGTCGATCCTGCAACCAACATGGCGTCAAGGGCGTCGTCGAGTGACGAGCTGGCGCCCACCAGCGGGAATTCGTCGGAGTACTTGGTCTTCACCCGGTCTGTGCGCAAAAGCTGCTTGGGCGTGACCCATCCCACCGGGCGTTCTTTGAGATCGAGAACCACCGCGTGGCGCACTTTGGCGTCCCTGATCCGCTTCGCGACCTCGCGTGTGTCTTCGCCGGGGCGGGCGCGAACGGCTTCCTTGAGCTGAACCGCGCTGACCCTCGCGAGGCCGAGCTGGCGCAGACCCGCGCCCGAGCCGATGAAGTCTTCGACAAATTCATTTGCGGGGTTCGCCAAGATCTGGTCGGGGGTGTCGTACTGCATGATTTGGCCGCCGACGTTGAAGATGACGATCCAGTCGCCGAGTTTGATGGCCTCGTCGAAGTCGTGCGTGACGAAGACGACCGTCTTGTGGAGTTCGGACTGGATATGGATGAGCTCGTCTTGGAGACGCTGGCGGGTGATGGGATCCACGGCGCCGAATGGCTCGTCCATGAGGAGGACCGGCGGGTCCGCGGCGAGGGCGCGTGCCACGCCGACGCGCTGCTGCTGGCCTCCCGAGAGCTCCTTGGGGTAACGGCTGCGATATTCGCTGGGTTCGAGCGAAACGAGGTCCAAAAGTTCGTCGACGCGTTCGGATATCCGCTTCTTGTCCCATCCGAGGAGTTTGGGGACGATGGCGATGTTTTCAGCGACCGTCATATGCGGGAGGAGGCCTCCTGCCTGGATGACGTAGCCGATGTGGCGGCGCAGTTTGTCGCCGTTCATCTGCGTGACGTCGTCGCCGTTGATGACGATGCGGCCGGATGTGGGCTCGATGAGCCGGTTGATCATCTTCAGCGTCGTCGTTTTGCCGCACCCCGACGGGCCGACGAACATGACTGTTTGGCCGGCGGGGATTTCAAGCGTGAGATGGTCTACTGCGGGCTGAGCGCCGCCGTAGTCCTTCGTCACCTCCTCCAAGATGATCGTGGCGCCGGTGATTGAAGGGTCGTCGGTCGCGGAATCGGTCCCGAGGATCGGGTTGGCAGAATTGTTCTCAGACATTGATACCTCGTGAAATCGTCAGACGGCCGAGCAGAACGAGGAGACCGTCAAGTATGAACGCCAGCAAAATGATGGCCACGACGCCGGTGAGGACGGACTCGAAGGAGTTCGCCCCGCCGAGGCGCGAAAGGCCGGAGAAGATGTATCCTCCGAGCCCGGGGCCGAGCACGTACGCGGAGATCGCCGCGATGCCCATGGACATTTGCGCCGAAACCCGCATTCCCGCCAATATAACGGGCCAAGCGAGCGGAAGCTCGACCTTGAGGAAGGTCGCGGACTTCGACATCCCTTGGCCCCTGGCGGCTTCCACTGTGTTGCGGTCGACGCCGGAAAAGCCGACGAGGGCATTGCGCAGAATTGGCAAGGCCGCGTAGAACGTCACGACGACGACCGCGGGCAAAACGCCGAAGCCTGCTGGCGCAATAAGCAAGCCAATGAGGGCAAACGACGGTATCGTCAACCCTATGGCGGAAACATTGTTTGTAAGGGATGTAAACAGACTGCTCCGATAGCTCAGCGCCGCAACGACCGTTCCGATGACGGTTGCCAACAGCAAGCACTGCGTGACTAGCGAAAAGTGCTGCCAGGCGGCGAAGAGTATCTGATCCCTTCTTTCTAAGATAAAACTAACCATTGGGTATTCTCACTCCCCGTGTAGTGGCACGACTTTTGGGGATTGTCTCGTACGGTGACATATCATTCCTCATTTTATCCGATAGGTCAAGGGGTGTGCTCACACTTGACATATAGCTTTTCGACGGGTATGGCACCGTTAAATTCCGCGAAAAATGAGGGATATGTTATAGCCTGCGGGCCAGAAAGATCACGTAATTTGCCTATGTGTCTTATTGTGTGTATGTGCACCTGAAGTCTTTGACGCTCCGAGGGTTCAAATCCTTCGCGACCGCCACCACTCTGAGATTCGAGCCGGGAATCAACTGCGTCGTAGGCCCGAACGGATCTGGCAAGTCGAACGTCGTCGACGCGTTGGCTTGGGTGATGGGCGAACAAGGCGCAAAGAATCTTCGCGGAGGCAACATGGCCGACGTCATCTTTGCGGGAACTTCCAAGCGCCCCGCCCTCGGCCGGGCGGAGGTCTCGCTCACGATCGACAACTCCGACGGGGTTTTGCCGATCGACTACACGGAAGTGACGATTTCCCGAACGCTTTTCCGCAGCGGGGGATCCGAGTACGCGATCAACGGCACATCCTGCAGGCTGCTCGACATTCAGGAGCTCCTTTCGGACACGGGCATGGGGCGGGAGATGCACGTCATCATCGGCCAGGGCAAGCTCGATGAAGTGCTCAAAGCCGGCGCGGAGGACCGAAGGGGGTTCATCGAGGAGGCGGCAGGAGTCCTCAAGCATCGGCGGCGGAAAGAGAAGGCCTTGCGCAAACTCGAATCGATGAGCGGGTCTTTGGCGAGGATTGAGGATCTTTCGGCCGAATTGCGCAGGCAGCTCGGGCCCTTGGCGAGGCAGGCGGAAGCCGCCCGCAAGGCCCAGGTGATGCAGGCCGAGGCCCGCGACGCCAGGGCGCGGCTGCTGGCCGACGATCTCGCGCAGCAGCAGGCGAGGGTCGAATCGCACGAGGTCGACGAATCGAAGCTCTCGGAACGGCGAGCGGCCGAAAGGGCGCGAGTGGGCGACGCCCAAGCGCGGCTCGCCCGGCTCGAGGCCGAGGCCGCCGCAGCGAGCCCCGAGCTGGCGGCGCTCGTCGAAAGGTGGGAGAAAGCGGCCTCTCTCGAAGAGCGCTTCCGTTCCTTGAGACAGCTCGCCGGTGAAAGGCAGCGCTCCCTTGCGTCCGCGGCGAGGCCTTTCCACGGGGAGAGGCCCGAGGACATCGTTCGGAGGGCCGATCGGGCCCGCGCCGAAGAGGACGAGCTGAGAGCGCGGGCCGCGACGGCGCAAGACGCCCTCACGGCAGCGATATCCGAACGTGAAGAGGCGGAGGACGCCGAGCATCGGGCCGAACGCGGGCGCGCCGCCCTCGCCAAGGCCGCCGCCGACAAGCGCGAGGACGCTGCGAGGATGGCCGGGCAGATCTCCGCTGCGTCAAGCCGGGTCGAAGCCCTCGAAGCCGAGAAGCGCAGGGCGGGCGAAAGCCTGGAGGCGGCGAAACGGCGGGCCGATCAGGCAAAGGCCGAAGTGGCTCAGCTCGAGCAGGACATTGTGGCTGGAGCCCAAGCCGAAGACCCGCTGACCGAGCGGCACGAGGCGAACTCCGCGGAGCTCAGTGCCGCGGCGGCCGCGCTAGAGGCGGCCCGCTCCCGCTTGCTGGAGGCGAGATCCCAGACAGCTTCGTGGGAGGCGAAGGCGCAGGCGCTCAAGGAAGCCCTCGCCCCCGAAGACGCCACGGCGTGGGCATGGGGCAATTGCGCGGGAATAGACGGGCTCGTGCGCGAGAGCCTAGCCGTTGACGGGGGATGGGAGGCCGCTGTCGAAGCGGCCCTTGCGGGAGCCGCAGGAGGCCTCGCCGCCGAGAGCCTTGATTCCGCGGTTGACGCGTTGCGGGCGGCCCGCGAGGCGGAGGCCGGAAGGCTCCACCTCGTCCACCCCGGCGGAGCGAGGCGAGAAAGCGCGGAGCGCCTTGTGCGCGAGGCCGTCGCGGCGGCGGGTTTGGGTCCGGATCGCGCGGTGGCCGCGGGCGACGTCGTCCGCGCAAGCGGCTCATCGGCCGATTCGATCGCGAGGTTCCTCGCAGAATACGCCCTTGCCCGGGACCTTGAGGACGCTCGTCTTTTGATTCAGGCGGGGGCTCCGGCCGCGGCAACGCTCGCGGGAGACGTGATCGATCGCGAATTCGCGCGGGGCGGCGAGGTTTCGCGGGCTTCGACCTTGGCCCGCAGAGCGGCCTTCGAAAGCGCGGAGCGGGAAGCGGAGAAAGCCCGCCGGGAAGGTGAGACCGCCGAGGAAGGCGTGCGTCGCTGTCAGGAGCGTCTTGCCAGGGCTCGTTCGGAACACGAGAAAACCGGGGCGGAATTGGCCGCCCGGGATTCGCGCGAGGCTGCGGCGGCAGCGCGGCTTGGCGTTTTGAGGCAGTCCCTGTCGGCGTCGCGCAGCGAAGCCGAGTCAAACGCCTCGCGCCTGGATGCCCTCGACGTCGAGCTGCGCAACAAGCGCGAGGAACTCGAAATTCTGTCCGCCCGGCGCGACGCCGTGCAGGCGGACCCCGACGACCTCGCCGAACGGGTCGTCCGAGCCGCAGAATCCCAACGCGCCGCCCACGAACGCACGCGCGAATGCCGTCACCGCGAAACGGAGGCGCGGCTGGCTCTGCGAACGGGTGAGGAACGGCTGCGAGCTGTGGCCGGGCGCGCGGACGCCCTCATGAAAAGCGCGCAGGCGCTCGCGGAAAGGATCGAACGCGAAGAGCGTCAAGCCCGGCGCAGGGAGCGCGCGGCGGAGCTGGCGGGCCGTGTGGCCGAGTGGGCTTCCCGAGCGTTGGCGGTGGCGCAGCGGGTGCGCGAATCGACCGAGAAGAGGCGAAAGAGCGGGGAAGAGGCGCGCGAGCTTCGCAATTCCGCCCTGAAGGCCGTTCGGCGGGAGCTTGAGGAGGCGAACGCCGCTTTGCGCGAGCTCGAAGACACCGCGCACCGCCACGAACTGCTTCGGGCTGAAACCCGAATGCGATACGAGCAGCTTGCCTCCAAGTCCCTGGAGGAACTCGGAGTCGAAGCGCCTGTGCTCATCGAGGAGTTCGGACCGCACCGTCCGATTCCCCTCGACGAGGGAGTCGAGGTTCCCTATGTGCGCGAAGAGCAGGAAAAGCGCCTGAAGAAGGCCGAGTCCGGCATGGCCCGCCTCGGGAAGATCAATCCCCTCGCCCTCGAAGAGCATGCCGCCCTCGAAGAGCGGCAAAAGTACTTAGCGGGGCAGTTGGCGGATCTCAAGCGGACACGCGAGGACCTTCTTGGAATCGTCCGCACGATCGACAGGCGCGTGCAGGAGGTTATGGCGAGCGCGATAGAGGACGTGTCCGAGCGCTTCGCCGAAGTCTTCGCGCGCCTCTTTCCGGGCGGGGAAGGACGTCTAGTCCTTACCGACGACGACGTTCTCACCGCCGGCGTCGAAATAGAGGCGCGTCCTCCCGGCAAACGGGTCAAGCGGCTGTCCCTTCTTTCGGGAGGCGAGCGTTCGCTCACCGCCGTGGCATTCCTCGTTGCCATCTTCATGGCCCGGCCCTCTCCGTTCTACGTCATGGACGAGGTGGAGGCGGCGCTCGACGACGTCAATCTGTCCCGACTGATCGAGATATTCTCCGAGCTTCAAAGCTCGTCTCAGCTGCTGGTCGTCACCCACCAGAAACGGACGATGGAAACGGCAGACACGCTTTACGGCGTGACCATGCGGGAAGACGGCGTTTCCACTGTCGTTTCACAGCGCCTGCGCGACGTCTCGCCCGCCTGAAGCGCTTCGAACGGAGGTCCAAGCAAGCGAAGGCGCTCGAATGGACGCAAGTGCGGCCGAACTTGCACGACGCCACCCGAACTGGAGAGAAGCGCTGTGAAAGCAAGCGAAAGCGTTCGAAATAACGCGAAGGCCTCGGAGTGGACGTGAAGGCCTTCCAACGGGTGTGAAGACCTCGGTAGGAACGACGGCGCCTCGGAGCAGATGTCGGTGTACACAACGGCTACATGCGCCCGAAAGTTCCCGCGAAGTCGTCCATTGGTCATGGCTTTGACAGAATATAACAATGTGATATCATTTCCGGCTCTGTAATCGATTTCACTTTGTTTTTGGGCACTTGTTCTTAAAGATTCCCAGCTTTTCGGCTGATAATGAAGGCGTGTTCATTCTGATCCTCGTCGTAATAGCCATCCTCGCTGTAGTGGGCCTCCTCTACGGGATGATTCTTTCGTCGCGCCAGGAGGACGTCAGAGGCTGGGTCGCCGAGTCGGTTTCGAATTGGCGATCCGAGAACCTCGGAGTCGAAGACTTTGAGGTGCAGATGAATGACGCGTCGTTGGGAGAGCTCTTCGCAGCCTTCCCGGAAGACGAGACGGCCTACTACACGCCAGAGGACGTCAGTTCCCAGATAAACAGGGTCGTTGACGCTGAAAAAGGCGCCGTCGCCCAGGTCAAGCCGAGGCTTCCGAAGGTGAAGACCGCCAAGGCCACTCGTGCCAGGCGCGTGAAATCCGCATAGCGCGCAGGGCATGCGCGAGTGCGGATTTCACGCAAACCCGCAGTTTCAGCGCTCAGCCGCCCGGCATTCGAAAGGAGCCACCCTCACGAAGGGTGGCTCCTTTCCGTCTGCACGTCGTCCGGGCGCACCTCAGGGGTCGTGCGGTCGACCCTGTGGGACGGCCCGAAGCTTGCGTGCGTGTTTGCAGAGAAGTCCCTGGCGATCCCCTCTACACGTGGGCGATCCTAAATGAACTGACGCCCGGCTTTGAGGAATTTCGGCGATCCCCTCTACACGTGGGCGATCCCCTCTAGAAAAGGACTCGTGAACTGCCTCCGTGCAGCACGCCGACGAGGCGTCCGCATCAGACGGGGCGTCCGCATCAAGGGTCCGTTTGCACCTCGGCTGGCCGTGGATCGGATTACTCTTGGCTGCGTTCCGGTGCGATCGAGGCCGTAGTCTGGGAGACTGGCAGCGTGAACGATACGATCTACTACGTTGTTGGAGCCATAGTCCTGTTGTGCCTCGTCGCCGTGGCCGGACTGGCTATTAAGAAGCGAGGGGAGAGGCGACGCCCCGAGATTCCGACGACGCCGAAACCGCCGGCCATCGAGGGACCCGAGGGCGAAGCGGAGGAAGCTCTCGCTCCGGATGCCGCCGGCGCCGTTCAAGCGGAAGTTCGCGAACCGGAGACCGGTGAAGCAGAGAGCGGCGAAGCGGACCTTGCAGAGGTCGAACCCGAGGAGATCACCGCGGCGCCTATAGAGGCGCCCGAATCTGTTCCCTCCCGCATGCAGCGCCTTCGCGCCCGCCTCGCGCGGTCCGGGGGCTTTGGAAACGCGCTCCTGAAGATCCTCTCCCGCGGAGATCTCTCGCCTGCCGATTGGGAGGAGATTGAGGACACGCTTCTCATGGCCGACGTCGGCCTGGAAGCCACCACGCAAATCATGGACAATCTGAAGAAGCGCACGAAGGTCGAGGGAACCCGCGACCCGGAGCGCGTGAAGGCGATTCTCCGCGAGGAACTCCTCGAGCTCATCGACCCCGCCGCGGACAGGAGCCTTCACCTCGAGCGGATCGACGGCGACCCGGCCTCGATTCTCATGGTCGGGGTGAACGGAACGGGGAAGACGACGACGGTCGGCAAGCTTGCACGGGTGCTCGTGGCCGAGGGCAGCCGCGTGCTGCTCGGGGCCGCAGACACCTTCCGCGCCGCGGCGGCGGACCAGCTCCAGACCTGGGGCGAGCGCGTCGGCGTAGACGTTGTGCGATCCGACCGCGAGGGCGCGGACCCCGCGTCCGTCGCCTTCGACGCCATCGACAAGGGGCGCGAGACCGACGTCGACGTGGTCCTCGTCGACACCGCCGGCCGTCTGCAGAACAAGTCGGGGCTCATGGACGAGCTCGGAAAGATCAAGCGGGTGATGTCCAAGCGCGTTCCCGTCAACGAGGTGCTCCTCGTCCTCGATGCCACGACCGGTCAAAACGGCATGCGCCAGGCTGAGGTGTTCGCCGAAGTCACGGGCATCACCGGCATCGTCCTGACCAAGCTCGACGGCACCGCCAAGGGCGGCATCGTCATTTCCGTGCAGCGCGAACTCGGGGTTCCCGTGAAGTTTGTGGGCTTGGGAGAGGGCGTGGACGACCTGGCGCCCTTCGACGCCGAGGGCTTCGTCGACGCGCTCACTGCCTGAAAGCAGACGGTCCGGGGGCTTCTGCCTGGGGCGTAGTTGCGCGTCGGTGAACACGCGGCTGCGCAGAGAGGGGCGCCTGAGGCCGACCACGCCGGAAACGACGAGTGTTTGACGCGACGGCACACAGGGGTCGCCCCCGCTGATATGGCGGGGGCGACCCCTTCCATGTGTCTGTTTCGAGCCTTGCCGCTCTGAATCCGAGACTTTGTTTCTTAAAGTCACGTGAGGCAAATCGGAGCGAGCATATGGTTACATCCGACAAGCAAATGATTAAGACAAAAAGACTAAGGACAAAAGCAAGTTTCATGCCTAGGAAAAGTGTCTTAGTCGATCATCAGTTCCAAAACTTGACCGCGTTAAAGAACAAAGGTGCTTTTCATGGAAAACTGCAGAGGCTCGGCAGGCCGGTGAACACTCAGCAGGCCGGGGCGATCATCTGGGTCAAGGCCTCCCAAATTGTTGCTGAGCGCAGCGGCATGGCGATGAGCGCGTCCGGGTCCGATGCATGCGGCAGAAAGCCGAGAAGTCCCCCTGGAGTCACGAGCACGACTAGCGCATCGCTTGTGCGCGGGGAGCTCTCGCGGAGCTCAGTGACTGCGACCGACCAGAGGAGCCAGTCGCCGTCTATGACGGCGCGCGACACATCGGGCGCAGCCTCACGGAGGGAATCGGCGAGCCTCTCATCTTCGCCTTCGACTTCGGCGTCGGCGAGCAATGATGTCACGGGGCGGCTCTTGACGGCGGCGACGTCTGCTTTGGCGAGCGGCAAGGGGCCGATCCTTAGAAAGGGCAGCAGAAGCATGGGAAACGCCCCGGGCCTGCATTCTTGAAAAATGAGGCCCTCGCCGTCGTCAATCATGATGGTTCCTGCCCTGGACTGGCCGAACCACGCTTGGCAGGCCTCCGTTTCGAATCGATTCCTTCTATGCACCGTGACTCGGCCGGTGCGCTCTGCAAATCCCTTGAAAAGACTGACGGCCTCGGCGGTCAAAGCGCCATTGCTCCAAAGGCCGAAAGGAGCCAGAGAACCGAGGATTCCGCAGTCGCCCGAACCGCCGGCCAAAACACGCTGGATCTCTTGCCACTCACGATTGTACATGCGTGCTTTCACGGGATCGCCTCCAGCGACTGCGCACACTTTGCAAATGTCTCGCTGAGCCTGGAAAAATCAGCCGAACTGCACGTGAAAACGAGGATGACCCCCGATTCTTCGGTTAGGAGCAGATACTCGATCTGAGTGGTGCTGAACTCAAAGGTTCGGGTCGCCCAGATGACGTGGGCTGTAACGCCGCCCAGGTGAGTCTGAGCAACATCGATCAAGCGCAAGGAAGGAAAATCACGTTTGAGCTTGCTCAAGGCTTGCCGCGTCCAGTCCTCCAGCGATACACCAGGGTGGCTGATTTCTTCGAGAATGAGGTTTGGTTCAATCTTGAAAGCGCCGGGAGGGCCTACGGCTTTGCGCACTAGCCCTCCATCGACGGGTAGGCGGTTGCGCCATGACCATTGATCGGGCAATGTAAGGTGCACCATGCGTCAATCGGTCCAATCGAGCCAATCGGGTATCCCGATGGAGTTGATGCCAGACTCTACAACGCCTTCGGCGGAGTCGAGCAGTGGTTTTCCCTCTTGTTCCGTGACGGTTCCCAGGAGCAAGGATCCGAAAGGAGACAGCGCCTCCCCGCCGACGCCGGCGGCGACGTTGAGGACATGCGGTCCGGTTTCCCACGTCCCGCGGAGCGTGGCTTGCAGCGTGCGCTCCAAAGGCGAGTTTTCCGGGTTCTCCGATGCCATGGAGTATTGTTCCTGATAACCCGCAGAAAAAGCATCAATGCCCTGAAGCACGTTCACTCCGATGTCTAGGACGCCTGACAGCTTCCCGGCGCCCTTGAGCAATGTCTTCGCGACACCCCCTCCAGGTATGAATCCAAACACCTCGTCCGCTATCGATACCGCCTTTTCCGTCAATCCGAACCCTTTAGTCGCATTCGCTATATTTGGATGACTGTCTACGTCGTCAGGAATATCCGGCTGCACTTCATCAATTGCTCGCTTAAGCACACTCGGTGATCCTCCTATTTTTACACTTATTTCACTTTCGTAGTACTCCGCCAAGGGATCAATGGTTCCGCGCAGGACTAACTTACAATTTGCCTGGAATGAAGCGTGCGCTTGTGATTCTGTAGTTCGAATGTCTTTAGAACGATTTTTAAGCGAGTTAAATAGCTCTTTTTTATTTTTGTAGTCTGAGTCGCTCTTATCGTCACTATCTTCTCCAGGTTTCTCGGGTTCGGTTATTTTGAAGCCTGATATGTCTAGTTGTCCATTCTGTGCGTCAGCTAAGATTGAATCAAGTTCCGACTTAACGGAAGTGAGCGAATCATAAAGATCACGGACGTAACCTTTGTACGTATTTATATCGTCTCGTGCGTCTTGGAGGTCTGAGGAGTAGTTGTAGACCTTCTTTTCGGCTTCGCTTGCGGTATCGCCCAAGAAGGAAATTTTTATGCGTTTTTGGACGCCGCCGATATCGTTGAAGCACTCATCAAGAGTGTTAGCGAGTTTTGCGAGATCATAGAACCGCATCTCGATTCTCGCCAGATCCGCCTTGAATTCAGTGTCTATGCTAGCCATGAGTCACATATACCTTTCCCGATCGTTTCTTTCCCCTGGAGTCGAGGTCCAGTCGCCGCCTCGCTCTCCGGGATACGGCTCTGTTGGTTGCGGATGCATAGGATTGGGTTTGGAGCGGCTGCCAGGAGTCTCTTGCCAGGGAAAGCGATATTTCTGCCGTTCGCCCTCATCGGCGTTTTCGATGTCTTGAGCCCCTGTTTTCAAATTGATATTTAACTCGTTGAGGTCCTCGCATAGAATCCGAAGCATTTTATTGAAGACTCGGCTAACTTCAGAGTCATAATGCTGCGAACGATCAAATCCGCTCGAAAAAGGAAGTCTTAAACTACATACAGTTTCTTTTATGTCGTTCGATATAGAAACGGCATGATATATCTGCGGAAAGTCTATTTTTAGTAGATCGTGAGACATCGATCCTCCTAGCAGTTATTTTATGTGTAGAAGCACATTTTTGGGCCTTCGTAGAGTCCTTATGCCTCTATCCCTTTTGTATAGAAAATCTAACATTGCTTCGCGGAAGATGTCAATACACAAAAGCTGCACACAATAACTTTTTTTAACTGTAGTAGTACCAAACCTATGTGAATAGTGTCTTTTTAACGCTTATTTAATTTGTTTCGCTATTCTAATTTAAGTTGAAATTGAAGCGTGTTTCCACAATGTCGCGTTTCTGCTTCGTCGCTGACCCGTCGAAACGGGAGTTTTGCGGAGGCTGTCGCGCGAGAAGCCCAAAGAACCCTTCAGGACGTGTGGACAAGAGACTCTTCAGTTCCAAAGCGCGCCCCTGGGCAGTTTCACAAGCATTCTCAACAAGCGGCAAGCCCGCGTTCAATGCTCTTTCTTGTCGTACTGCCGATGGTGCGAAAGCCTCCAGCGTAGAAAGAGCCTCTCGGTCCCTGACGTCGAGAAGACAATCTCGCTAAGCCGGATGCCGGCGAGAAAGACGGTTTGACTGGATGGGCTATTCAGCAGGCCGGGGCGATCATCCGGGTAAGAACCTCCCAGATCGTGGACGAGCGCAGCGGCACGACGGCAGCGATGCTCGCGTTTCTCTCGCCTGGAAGGACGCCGAGGGATCCGTGCGGGGTTGCAAGCACGACGAGGGCGTCGCCCGCGCTCCGGCGACCCTCGCGAACTCTTCCGGCTGTCACCGACCAGAGCCGCCAGTCCCCGTCCATGACGGCGCGCGAGACTTCGGGAGCAGCCTCGCGGAGGGAGTCGGCGAGCCTCTCGTCGTCGCCTTCGACTCCGCCGTTGTCTTCTTTCGCTTCCAAAAGCCTTGTCACGGTCTCGATTTCGATGACGGCTCCTTCGCTTTTGGCGAGCGGCAACGGGGCTATTCGCAGGAAACCACGGAGGAAAACGGGGAAGAATCCGGGGGCGCACTGTTGGAAGGCTAGCGCTTCGCCGTCGTCGATCATGATGGTTCCGGCTCTTGACTGCGAAAACCAAGCTTGGCAGGCGACAAGCCCGGAACGGCTTCTCAGGCGCGCGGTCACACTGCCCCTGCGCTCGGCGAACCCCCGGAAAAGGCCAAGCGCTTCAGGGGTCAGCGCGCCGTCCGCCCACAATCCAAAAGGGGCGAGAGCGTCAAGGACGCCTGGGGCGCCCTTGACGCCTGCCAGGACTCGTTGGATTTCCCGCCACTCGGTCGCGTTAATCCGTGCTTTCAAGCTTCGGTCTCCAGAGATTGCGCGCACCGCGCGAACTCCTCGTTGAGGGCCGCGAAATCGGCGGAGCTGCATGTGAACAGAAGGATGATCCCGGAGCTTTCTGTCAGGGTCAAGTACTCGACTTGGGTTAAGTTGACGGCGAGGCTTCGGGTTGCCCAGATGACGTCCGCGGCGACGTCGCCCAATCGCGTCTGGGCGACGTCGATGACGTGCAACGAAGGCAAGTCGCGCTCAATCTCTTTCAGCGTGTTGCGCAGCCACTTCCCGAGCGGGACGCCGGGGTGGCGCACCTCGTTGAGAATGAGGCTGGGCTCGACTCCGAAAGAGCCCGCAGGCCCCCGTGCCTCCTTCACATCTTGGCCCGCGACGAGTGGGCCGTTGCGCCACGACCATTTCTCCGGCAATGTCACGCAAGGCATGCGTCAATCGGTCCAATCCACGCAGTCGAGCACCCCGAAATGATTGATCACATTCTCAGCCGTGCTGTCAAAAAGCCAGTGAGATCCGCCGCCCGCCATCTCTGCAGCCTCTCCAAGCAAAAAGGAACCAAGAGGGCCTCCCGCATCTCCCACTAGGCCGGCAGCTGCGTTCAGGAAATTGGGGTTCGCTTCCCAAGCGCCGCGCATTGTGCTCTGTATCTCGACCTCAAGCGGCGAGTTTTCAGGATTGTGTGACGAGGTCTCTTTCTGTTCTTGGTACGAGTGGACGAACGTGTCGAAGCCTTGAAGCGCATTTAGTCCAATATCGGCGAAGCCCGTTAGCTTGCCGAAGCCTTTGAGCACTTGTTCGCCCACGCCCCCGTCCGGTACGATGTCCGCGAACTGGTCCGCTATGGACACGACCTTTTCAGGCATGCCGATCGCTTTGGCGTAGTCTCCCAGTTTTGAGAATGTTTTTGGTTCGTCTCTGATCTCGGGCTCGGCTTGATCGACCGCTCGCGAAAGAATGCTGGGCGGGCCTCCCGTCATCAGCACCCCGGGGGTGCGGTAGTATTCCGCCATCGGATCGATTTCTGCCTTCAGGACGCCCTTGCAGCTGCTCTGAAAAGTCGAATGCGCGCTCGCCTCGTCGTCACGGGCCTTCTTGGAACGCTCCTTCAGACGATTGAAGACTCTTACCTTGAAGTCGTAGTCTTTCTTATCGCCGTTTGAAGCGCCGTTGCCGGGTTTCTCCGGCTCCTGGATGACGTTGTTCTTAATTTCCAGATCGTTGTCTTCCGCGTTTCCACGCATCGCCTCAAGTTCGTCCTTGACCGGGGTCAAAGCGTCGTACAAGCTTTGGACATAACCCTTGTAGGTCTTTATGTCGTTGCACGCATCTTCGAGGTCCGCAGCGTAGTTGTACATTTCGACGTCTGCTGCGTCAGCGGTCTTCCCCGAAGGCCAAGCGGAATTCACGCGCTTTCGCACCCCGCTGAAGTCGCTGACGCAGTCGTTGAGAGTCGTGGCCTTGCTGTCGAGATCGTTGATGTGCTGCTGAATGGAAGCCAAGTCGGATTTGAATTCCGTGTCGATGGTGACCATTGTCCTTTACCTCAACTTGTCGAAATCGATTTTGGGATCTTTGCTTGGAGCCGACCCGCCGTCGCCGCCCGAGCCTCCGTCTTTGCCTGGACTCCCGCCGCTTCCCAGGTCCTTGCCGTACTTCGGGCCCTCCTGCTCGTCAGTGTCTTTGACGTCGCGCGAGCCTTGGTCCAAGGAAACGTTGAGTTTGGCGACAGCTCCTCGGGACAACCGCCGCTGCCAGGGCGCCTCCTAGTCCCATTGGATAGCGTCTATATTCTCCTCAACCTTGGAATCCACGGCCTTGTGCGCCACATCGACTAATATGCCTCCGATTTGACCGAGGGCGAAGGCTCCGGCCGGCGTGAGGGCCTCCCCGGCGGTGAGAGAGGCTATGTCGATCGAAATTTTGGCGCCGTACGGAGCAGCCTTCCACCGGCCACGGGCCAAACTCTGCACAAGACGCTCTTTGGGCGAAAGTTCGGGATTGTAGGCGCCCATTTCCCATTGCTCTTGGAACCCGGCCAAAAAAGTATCGACGCCCTTCACTGCATTCGTTCCGATGTCGATGGTTCCCATCGCTTTCCAGGGACCATTCGAGATAGATGCGCTTTTGCAGGCCCCAGGCCCCGAGCGTCCTGTGAACGCTTCAACGGAGGCGTCGTCGAACGTCCTCGCCCGCAGTTGTGTGCGAGGTGCGCAAACCATGTCTATTTTGCCGGGCGGGCTGTCCCGCGCCCGGGTTGCGAAGAAGGGGCGTCTCGGCGGATCGCGTTAGGGATGCCGCACAAACCCGAGGGGCCTCCTCAAGGCGCATGGCGTAGAATTGCCACAGTTCCACAAGCGTCCCCAA
>ERZ773100.379-NODE-379-length-23605-cov-3.874013_pt1 | contig 23605 bp, 21 predicted proteins | sample MGYA00511119_ERZ773100 | MGnify/ENA primary metagenome ERZ773100 (study PRJEB29015, sample SAMEA2738000) | human oral metagenome | biome: human oral; feature: human-associated habitat; material: dental | place: China | collected 2111 ...
CAAATCATGGCGGGTGAGGTAGCAAAGGCTCAAAACGGTTATTGAGTCGATGCATAAATGGCGTTAAATAACAGCACCGCATTGGAAGCGGCTCCAATGCGGTGCTGTTGGGGGAGATCGATTTCTGCCGAGCACAACGGCAATAACATCATTATTTCGCTATTGCCCTATTGCCCTATTGTCCTACGCCTAAACAATGCGGCGAACGCGGAAAAACTTCGCCGAGCTTTTCCCATTCTTGTTTGGTGTAAAGATGAAGCGCCAAAGCATGAATACCGTTGTTCAGCTCTTCGGCAAAAAGTTGGTAAAGCATTTGATGACGTTGTACTTTACGCAGGCTCTCGAATTTATCGCTCACAATCACCAATTTAAAATGGGAATCCGCACCGCGCCCTGAACTATGCATGTGACTTTCGTTTTCCACCGCGGCAAAATGCGGCCGAAATTCGGTGTGAATTTTAGCTAACAACGCTTGTTGTTTTGACATTTTTTTTCTCCAATAAAATTTTGCTGAAACGCTATACATCAAGCAACAAGTTTGCCAGAATAGCGCGATATTATCTAATAAATTGAGGAAATTATGAACGTTACAAAGAAAATCAAAGCATTGTCCGCGATGAGTTTTGCCGCAGCTGCCTTTTTCCTTGCCGGCTGCCAAGCGCAATCCAATAGTTTAACCTTCACGCCGCTGGCGCCGAGTGCGTCTATGAACGTCAATCAATCCGCCGTCGTTTATGTCATGACGCGAGATGCGCGTGCGCAACAAGAAATTGCGTCTTATGTGAAAAACGGCGAATTAGTGAGACTGAACGCTTCGCCAAATGTCAGCCAATTATTTCAACAAGTGATGCAACAAAACTTGGTGAGTAAAGGTTTCCGCATTGGTCAAGCGAACAATTCAAATGCGGGGGTTACCGTGGAAATTAAAGATTTTACCACTAATGTGGAACAAGGTAATTTACGTTATAAATTAAACAGCAAAATTCAATTAAACGTTTATGTGCAAGGCGCTAAAGGCCACTTTAATAAGGACTTTCACACCACGCGTTCGCAATCCGGTGCGTTTAATGCGGACAATGACGAAATTCAAAAAGTCATGGGCGAAGCCTTTAAGGATATCGTGAATAATATTTATCAAGATCAAGAAATCGGCCAAGCGATTAATCAATACACCAATTAACCGAATAACCGTTTCGGTGGGGGCGAATGTCGCCCCTTTTTCGTGCCGATTAAACTTGACGTATGTACCTTTCAAGCGTAACATTCGCCCGTTTTTTTAATGAGAAGGACACACACTTTGGACAGTCATAGTCGATACCGAATATCACTTTAGACTCCCGCCTTTGCCAAGCAGGCTCGGCGAGGGTTCGTCGGTAACCGCTTTCGGCATCTTTATAGCAAACGAAAAATAGCGCAATTTCGCGCGCACTTCATTTATTCGTTTGATATTCTTATTTTTGTTCACGGTTAGCTGTTCATAATCCCAAAAGGAGTATGAAATGATCAATGCTTTTGCTATCAAAGATTCTCGTTTGTATCGAATCGATGAAGATCAAACCGATCTTGATACCGCAATTTGGCTCGACTTACTTGAGCCGACCGGCGAAGAACGCGAAATGTTGCAAGAGGGATTAGGCCAGAGCCTTGCGTCTTTTCTTGAGTTGGAAGACATTGAAGCGTCCGCGCGTTTCTTTGAAGACGAAGATGGCTTACATCTTCACTCGTTCTTTTATTGCGAAGACGAAAACGACTACGCCGACCTAGCCAGCGTGGCGTTTACCGTGCGTGACGGGCGCTTATTCACCTTGCGTGATCGCGAACTGCCCGCATTCCGCTTGTATCGAATGCGGTCCCGTAGCCAACGTTTACTCGAATGCAACGCTTACGAAGTGTTACTTGATTTGTTTGAAACCAAAATCGAACAGCTTGCCGACGTCATTGAAAACGTTTACGCCGATTTGGAAGAATTAAGCCGCGTGATTTTAAACGGCACTCAAAATGAAGCTTTCGACGAAGCTTTAAGTACCCTCACCGAACAGGAAGATACCAGTTCCAAAGTGCGCTTGTGTTTAATGGATACGCAACGTGCGCTTGGTTTTTTGGTGCGCAAAACCCGTTTGCCGGCCAACCAGTTAGAGCAAGCGCGCGAAATCTTACGCGATATTGAATCGCTCCAGCCTCATAACGAAGCCTTGTTTCAAAAAGTGAATTTCCTCATGCAGGCGGCAATGGGTTATATCAATATCGAACAGAATAAAATTATGAAGTTTTTCTCCGTCGTATCTGTAATGTTTTTGCCGGCAACCTTGGTGGCCTCCACTTACGGTATGAACTTTGATTTTATGCCCGAGTTGCATTTTAAATATGGCTACCCAATGGCCATCGGTTTAATGATTGCCGCCGCGCTTACCCCTTACATTTATTTCAGACGAAAAGGATGGCTTTAATGGAATTATCTCAAACAGCATTATTTGTTGGTTCAATCATCAATCTTTATGCTCTCGTGTTAGTTTTACGCGTTTGGCTGCAATTCGCCCGCGTAGATTATTACAACCCGCTTTCGCAATTCGTGTTGAAAGTCACCGATGCGGTGCTAAAACCGATGCGCAAAATTGCGCCGATTATTGGCAATATCGACACTTCAGCCTTTTTGTTGATCTTTATTCTCGGCGCGCTGAAATCCGTGCTGTACTTCGGTTTAGCCATTGACGGCATGCTGATTTTAGGCGTGTTAAGCATTTTGAAAGCCGTTGGCGTAGCGATTTTTTACGTGTTGTTTGCCGGTGCGATTGCGAGTTGGTTTAACCGTGGCAACAACCCGATTTTCTATGCGTTATATCAACTTTCCGAGCCATTGCTTCGGCCGGTTCGCAAATTTTTGCCGACTGTCGGGATGATTGATTTTTCACCGATGGTTATCGTTTTTATCTTGTTATTTATCAACAATTTTATGCTTGATATGTTACAAAGACTGTGGGTTATCGCCGGTTGACGTAGCGATTTGTTTTTGAGCCACGTTCCGCGTGGCTTTTGTTTATGAGAAAAAATTATGCCGGCAATTGAACAAACCCCCGACGGCATTCGCCTGAAAATTTTTTTACAACCGAAAGCCAGTAAAGATCATATTGCGGGCATTCACGATGAAGAACTCAAAATCACCATCACCGCGCCGCCGACGGACGGACAAGCCAACGCCCATTTGTTGAAATTTTTAAGTAAGGCTTTCAAGGTGCCGAAAAGTAGTATCGTGCTGGAAAAAGGCGAACTTAATCGTCACAAACAACTGTGGATTCCCGCGCCGAAACTCATTCCAAAAGAAATCGAAAATCTACAAGTATGTAGCAAATATCCAAAAATCTCTGAGTGAAGTATGAATTCACATCACCAAACAGCACCGCATTGAACGCGCTTCTGGCGTGCTTTCAATGCGGTGCTATTTCGTAAGTTCATTGCGGCCTTATAAGGTCAAAAATCGATTATAAAAAATCGCCGTCCGTTCCGCTCGCGCCCTATCAATTTATGCCGTTTTACGGTATTCTATGCCGCATTTTCTAATCAAAAACAAGCCGTATTGGATATGTTAAAAACATGCCGAAACGCGGGCAAAATTAAGGTGATTTTATGCAAGAACAATATCGTCCCGATATGATTGAACCAAAAGTTCAACAATACTGGGCTGAAAATAACGTTTTTAAGGCCGTCAAAGACGAATCCAAAGAAAAATACTACTGTCTTTCCATGTTCCCGTATCCGTCCGGTCGCCTGCATATGGGGCACGTTCGTAACTACACCATCGGTGACGTAGTTTCTCGCTATCAACGTATGCTCGGTAAAAACGTGTTGCAACCGTTCGGCTGGGATGCGTTCGGGTTGCCGGCGGAAGGTGCGGCGATCAAAAATAAAACCGCACCGGCGAAGTGGACTTACGAAAACATTGCCTATATGAAGAAACAACTTCAACTTTTGGGCTTCGGATTTGATTGGGATCGCGAAATCGCCACTTGCAAACCGGATTACTATAAATGGGAACAATGGTTTTTTACCGAGCTTTACAAAAAAGGTCTGGTTTACAAAAAAACGTCCACGGTGAACTGGTGCCCAAACGATGAAACCGTGCTCGCCAACGAACAAGTGCACGAAGGCTGTTGCTGGCGTTGCGACACGCCGGTGGAGCAAAAAGAAATTCCGCAATGGTTCATCAAAATCACTAATTACGCTGAGCAATTATTAGGCGGTTTGGACAATCTTCCACAATGGCCGGAGATGGTAAAAACCATGCAACGCAATTGGATCGGCCGTTCTGAAGGTGTGGAAATCAGCTTTGATGTGGCGGATAGCAACGAAAAAGTCGCGGTTTATACCACCCGCCCGGATACTTTCTATGGCGTGAGCTATTTAGGTATCGCTGCCGCTCACCCGCTCGCAAGTCTCGCTGCACAAAATAATCCTGAGTTGGCTGCGTTCATTCAAGAAGCAAAAAACGCGAAAGTTGCCGAAGCTGATCTGGCGACCATGGAGAAAAAAGGGATGGCGACCGGCTTGTTCGCAATTCATCCGTTGACCGGTGAAAAATTACCGATTTGGGTGGCGAACTTTGTGTTAATGCACTACGGTACCGGCGCGGTGATGGCTGTTCCGGCGCACGATCAACGAGACTACGAATTCGCGCACAAATACGATTTGCCAATTAAGCAAGTTATCGCGCCGCTTGCAGGTGAAACAATTGGCTTAACCAAGCAAGCTTTTACCGAACACGGCACGCTGATTAATTCGGCCGAATTTGACGGTTTGGATTTCGATGACGCGTTTAACGGCATCGCGGACAAACTGGAACAATTAGGCGTGGGCAAACGCCAAGTAAATTATCGTTTGCGCGATTGGGGCGTGTCTCGCCAACGTTATTGGGGCGCGCCGATTCCGATGTTGACGTTAGAAAGCGGCGAGGTCGTGCCTGTACCGATGGAAGATTTGCCGATTATTTTGCCTGAAGATGTGGTGATGGACGGCGTGCAAAGCCCGATTAAAGCGGATCCGAATTGGGCGAAAACTACCTTCAACGGTGTGCCGGCGTTAAAAGAAACCGATACATTCGATACTTTTATGGAATCATCTTGGTATTACGCGCGCTACACGTCACCAAAATTTGCCGAAGCGATGCTTGACAAAGAGGAAGCAAACTACTGGTTACCGGTAGATCAATATATCGGCGGTATTGAACACGCGACGATGCATTTGCTCTATTTCCGTTTTTTCCATAAATTGTTGCGCGACGCGGGTTTTGTGGCCAGTGACGAACCGGCAACCAAATTGTTGTGCCAGGGTATGGTGTTGGCCGACGCGTTCTACTACACCAGCCCGACCAACGAGCGTATCTGGGTGAGTCCGACGCAAGTGACTTTAGAACGTGATGAAAAAGGCCGCATTATTAAAGCCATCGATCCGGAAGGTCGCGAACTGGTGCACACCGGCATGACCAAAATGTCGAAATCGAAAAATAATGGTATTGACCCGCAAGAAATGGTGGAAAAATACGGTGCGGATACGGTTCGCTTGTTTATGATGTTTGCATCCCCTGCGGAAATGACCCTTGAATGGCAAGAGTCCGGTGTAGAAGGCGCAAAACGTTTCTTAGGTCGCGTGTGGAATTTGGTCTATCAATATCAACAAAATCCGGCGACCACGGCGCTAAATGCGAATGCGCTTTCAGCGGAACAAAAAGCCCTACGCCGCGAAGTACACAAAACCATCGCGAAAGTCAGCGACGATATCGGTCGCCGTCAAACTTTCAACACCGCCATTGCGGCGATTATGGAGTTGATGAATAAACTTACCAAAGCGCCACTTGAAAACGAACAAGATCGCGCTGTGATGGCGGAAGCCTTAAGTGCGGTAGTGCGAATGCTTTATCCGATTACACCGCATATTTGTTTCGAATTGTGGCAAGCGTTAGGTAACGAAAACGGCATCGACACAGCAGAATGGGTGAAAGTCGATGAATCCGCGATGATAGAAGATGAGAAGCTCATCGTGGTGCAAGTGAATGGCAAAGTGCGCGGTAAAGTGACCGTTGCAGTTGAGGCAGATGAAGAAAGTGTTAAAAGCGTTGCTTTCGCCGATGAAAACGTGAAGAAATTCACTGATGGTCAACAAATTGTGAAAGTGATTTATGTGCCGGGTAAATTGTTAAATGTGGTGGTGAAACCGCAATAAGCAACTTGTGAAATGATGGCGAAGGTGCGGCAGAACGGTTCCAATGCGGTGCTGATCCGTACTTCCGTTGTGGCGGGATGCTCGATGCCCGCCAATTGGCGCTTCAATGTGGTGCTAATTCGCACCTTTAACGCTGCGTTTTGCAATCTCTCAAGTGGCGTTGTAAGCACATTTCCCGAATACCAGGTGCAAAACATACAAGGGGAATCTTATGATTCGATTAATCAAAAAATGCGTTCTTATTGTTATCGTCACCGTTCTTTTCGCTTGCGGCTGGCGTTTTCAAAACGGCGAATTGATTCCGCCGGAATTACGTACACTCGCCTTTGAAAGCGCCGATCCGTACAGTGAAATGTCGATGGCGATGCGTCGTCAATTACAAGCCAATGACGTGAATTTGGTTAACGCCGCACAAGGCGTGCCGATTTTACGCATCAATAAGCAAATTACTAACGACAAAGTGGCGTCTATTTTCAAGCGCGGACGCGAGGCGGAAAAAGTATTGATGTTAGAAGTGGAAGCCAACGTACGTTTAACCGATGGTCAAACCTATCCGATCAGCGCAAAAGTTAACCGCACGTTTTTTGATAACTCCCGCGCAGCGCTTGCCAAAGCTGCAGAACGAGAGCTGATTTGGAACGATATGCGCGAACAAGCGGCACGTCAGCTGATCAGCAAAATGGTGGCGTTGCAGCATCAAGTAAAAGGAAAATAATGAATCGTATTTTCTCCGAGCAATTAGCGCATCATCTTGCCCAACGTTTAGCCAAAGTGTATTGCTTGGCGGGACAAGATCCGCTACTGCTCGGCGAAAGTGAACAGGCGATTTATCAAGCCGCCTTGCAACAAGGATTCGATGAAAAAAACAACATTTCGATCGACAATCAAACCGACTGGGCGCAGCTGATTGAATCCTGCCAATCCGTTGGCTTGTTTTTCAATAAACAAGTGCTGGTACTGAATTTACCGGAAAATCTGAGTGCGCCTGTACAAAAAAATCTACAAGAATTAAGCGCGGTGTTAAATGAAGACGTGTTGCTGATTTTAGTTATGCCGAAGCTTACCAAAGCGTTTGAAAAGCAAGCCTGGTTTGACGCGCTCAACCGCTACGATGTTGATGCGGTGCTAGTGAATTGCCAAACACCAAACGCCGAAGATCTCCCGCGTTGGTTGAAGTATCGCATTCAAGCCATGGGGATGACGGCAGATGACGAAGCGGTTCAACAGCTTTGTTATAGTTATGAAAATAACCTGCTTGCCTTAAAGCAAACTTTGCAGTTGCTTGATTTACTGCATTCCGATCACAAGCTTAATTATCATCGCGTGATTGCGGTGGCGGAGCAATCTTCCGTGTTTACGCCATTTCAATGGATTGATGCATTGCTTGCGGGCAAAGCCAATCGTGCCAAACGTATTTTGGCGGGCTTACAGGCGGAAGAGGTACAACCGATTATTTTATTGCGCACGTTACAACGTGAATTGCTCACTTTGCTGGAGTTGACTAAACCGCAGCAGCCCGTTCACACCGCAGATGCGCTACCGCTTCAACAAATTAAAGCAGAATTTGATCGGCTAAGAATTTGGCAAAATCGCCGACCGCTTTTTTTAAGCGCGCTGCAACGATTAACCTATCGAAAACTTTATGACATCATTCAACAATTGGCGAGCATCGAACGGCTCGTTAAACAGGAATTTAGTGATGATGTGTGGGAAGAGTTGGCTGATTTATCGGTAAAAATTTGTCTCTAGCCTACATTGTTTCAGCCAGCAAACGCTGAATCAATTTGGCATTGGCCGGCGGAAATTGTCCTGCATCTAATGCCCGTTGTTCAATCCAAAAACCTTCTTGCCCCTCGCGCCCAAATGGCTCACCGATCCATTCTTTCACCATATAGAAAAAGAAGGAAATAATTTTCGTCGGATATTCGAATTGGAAACGTTCGTAAAGTTCAGCGTTCAAGACCACAATACCAATTTCTTCTTCCAATTCCCGTTTTAACGCCTGTTCTGGCGTTTCATCGGCATTAACTTTGCCGCCGGGGAATTCCAACGATTGAGCAAAATCCTGTCCCTCTAAACGTTGAGTTAAATATATCTGACCGAACTCGTTGCGAATAATGCCGGCGGCGACTTGTATTGTTGGTTTTTCCATATTTTTTCAATCCCGAATGAAAAAATGCGGTCAAAGCGACCGCAGTTTTCGTCCATTAATTGTATTTCGCACGGCTACCGTGACAATGTTTGTATTTTTTACCTGAACCGCAAGGACAAGGATCGTTACGACCGATATTTAAGTTGGCGTAATCGCCCTTTTCACCTTGCTCCAATGCGGTGCTCTCACGGCCATCTGCCGATTGGGCGGATTGTGTCGCGTGTTCCGCGGCTTCGACTTCCTCTTGAGTTCTTACGCGTACGCGGGTAAGCGTGGTGATTACATGGTGTTTTAAAGAATCTAACATTTCCGTAAACATACGGAACGACTCTTTTTTGTATTCCTGTTTTGGATCTTTTTGTGCGTAGCCGCGCAAATGAATTCCTTGACGAAGATAATCCATCGCTGCCAAATGCTCTTTCCAAAGTTCGTCGAGAGTTTGTAACATTACGCCTTTTTCAAAATTACGCATGGTTTCTTCGCCGGCAAGCGCTTCTTTTTCCTTGTATTCCTCTTCAGCGATGTTAATGATGCGTTCGCGCAAGTTTTCTTCGTGTAAATTACTGTCTTCTTCCAGCCAATGTTCAATTGGTAATTCCATACCAAATTCTTGCGCCAAGCGTTGCTCAAGACCTTTGATATCCCATTGTTCTTCTAAAGATTGCGGCGGAATATATTGATCAATCACATCGTTAAACACGTCGTGGCGAATTACACGGATGGTTTCGGAAATATCGTCGTTATCCAACAAATAGTTGCGTTGCTGATAAATTGCGTGACGTTGATCGTTCGCCACATCATCGTATTCAAGCAAGTTTTTACGACCGTCAAAATGGAATGCTTCCACTTTCGCTTGCGCCGACGCAATCACTTTCGCCAACATTCTGGATTCCATCGCTTCGCCCGGCACGGTGAACGCTTTGCGCATTAAATTGAGTTTGCCTTCATTAAGATAAATACGCATTAAGCCGTCTTCCAAAGATAAATAGAAACGGGAAGAACCCGGGTCGCCTTGACGTCCGGAACGACCGCGCAACTGGTTATCGATACGGCGCGATTCGTGACGTTCGGTACCGATAATATGCAAACCACCGGCTTTCATCACGATTTCGTGGTTTTTTTCCCATTCAGTTTTAAGTGCGTCGATTTGTTCTTGCGTTGGGTTATCCAATTTTGCCGCTTGGGCTTTCCAGTTACCACCAAGAATAATATCAGTACCACGGCCTGCCATATTGGTCGCGATGGTGACCGCACCCGGCGCACCGGCTTCAGCCACGATTTCGGCTTCTTGTTGGTGGAATTTCGCATTCAATACGTTGTGTTTAATGCCCGCCTTATCCAAGGCGTTGGATAGCAATTCCGATTTTTCCACCGAAATGGTACCAACCAACACCGGTTGTTGACGTGCTACGCAGTCTTTAATGTCTTCGATAATCGCGTTAAATTTGTACTCTTCATTCTCAAACATCAGGTCGGTGCGGTCGTCTCGAATCATTGGGCGGTTAGTCGGAATGACCACCGTTTCCAAACCGTAAATTTGTTGGAATTCAAAGGCTTCCGTATCCGCCGTACCAGTCATTCCCGCCAATTTTTCATACAGGCGGAAGTAGTTTTGATATGAAATCGACGCAACGGTTTGATTTTCGCTTTTTATATCTACGCCTTCTTTCGCTTCAATGGCTTGGTGCAAACCGTCGGACCAACGGCGTCCTGCCATTGTGCGACCGGTGTGCTCATCCACGATCACGATTTCACCGTCTTTTACGATGTAATCTACATCGCGCTCAAACAGCGTATGCGCACGCAAAGCCGCCATGACATGATGCAACAATAGGATTCGTCCGGGTGAATAAAGGGAATCACCTTCCGGCATTAAACCTTGTTCCACCAGCCAGTTTTCCACTTTTTCTTGACCACGTTCGGTTAAATGCGCTTGTTTGGATTTTAAATCTAGGGTGTAATCGCCCTCGCCTTGATATTCTTCGGTGTCCTCTTTTTCTTGTTTAATCAAGCTTGGAATCAGCTTGTTTACTGCAATGTAAAGCCCGGAACTGTCTTCTGCTTGACCGGAAATAATCAGCGGGGTACGCGCCTCGTCGATTAAAATGGAGTCCACTTCATCCACCAATGCATAGCCTAAAGTGCGTTGGAAACGTTCTTCTTTTGAATGCGCCAAGTTATCGCGCAAATAATCAAACCCGAGTTCGCTGTTTGTGGCGTAAGTGATATCCGCCGCATACGCTGCGCGTTTGGCTTCTGGCGGTAAGCCCGGAATATTGACGCCCACGCTCATGCCTAAAAATTCAAATAACGGACGGTTGGTTTCCGCATCGCGACGTGCCAAGTAATCGTTTACGGTCACCACGTGTACGCCTTTGCCCTCAAGAGCGATTAAATAACAAGGCAAGGTCGCCGTTAAAGTTTTACCCTCACCGGTACGCATCTCAGCGATGCAGCGATTGGTTAATACCATTCCGCCGATAAGTTGCACGTCGAAGTGGCGCATACCCAGTACGCGTTTACTGGCTTCTCGCACGGTGGCAAAGGCTTCCGGCAAAATATCTTGCAAGGTTTCGCCCGCACTTAAACGACTGCGAAACTCGTCAGTTTTTGCACGCAGTTGTTCGTCGGTTAAGGCTTCAAATTGAGGTTCTAATTTATTGATTTGTACAACTTTTTTTCTTAATTTGCGTAAAATTCGGTCGTTACGACTGCCAAAAATTTTCGTTAAAATGCTCATGTAATTTCTCTTTCAAATAAATAATAAAAACACAAATCCGATTGCAAAATCGGACGGTAAAAAGGTTGAAATTAAATGAGGGAGGGGCCGGCGCGAATCGGTGCCAACGGATTTAGCACCGCATTGAAAAGGTGCGGTTGAATTTCGGTGAATTTTTCGTTTAACGGGAGAACGGAAGGGGGTTGCCGCGTTTGGCGTTGCACTTCACAAGCCGCCTTTGACGTCACCAACACCTGTTGAATTGAGATTTGAGATGAATAATTTTCTTGCGTTTGATTTTCTAAACTTTGCACATGAGGCAAAGCAAGGATTGCGAGCATACTTAAAAGTAATCGCGACCAAAAATTCGGTTTGCTTTTGCCTGAAATCATCATCTCGTTGTCTTGGAAAAAAATTGCGTGTATTGTAGCGAAAATTCAAACTGCTGTCATTTATTGGGGTTGCTTTGTGGAATACAAGAGTGAACGTTATCAAAAAGCGGTAAATATTGTGGATGTGATGGAACAATCGTCTTTCGCTAAAATGATGCGAAAAGGACTGGCTATTCACGAATTAAATCAGCAATTTACCCGCACTTTTCCGCCGCAATTTCTGGGTAACTTTCGCATCGGTGCGATAAAAGGAGACACGCTTTTTATTGAAGTGGCCAATGCCGTTGTGCGGCAAGGGATTTTGTTTCGCCAAGCGGAATTATTAGCTTTAGTTCAACAGGATTATCCTCAAGTAGAAAAATTCGAAATTCGGATTAATCCCGCGTTTTAGCGACTTATGCTTTAAAAAATCGCAATTAATTCCTTCACTTTTATTCGCTTTTCTGAATTTTGGCTGATAGAACGCTGCACTTTTACGCGTTTTAATTTTGCACCTTTATAGATTCCGCGTGTGAACTTGGTGTCGTGATTGGAGATTAAAACAGGAATTTGCTTTTCTTTTTGAGCGCGCTTTGCTAATTCTGCTAAGACGCGTTGGTGTTCAAGACCGAATTCGTTACCGGCATATCCCGTAAAATTAGAGTCTTGTTGTAGCGGCGCATAAGGCGGATCGCAGTAAATGACCGAGTTTTTATCCGCCAGTTCGAACGTTTGCTGAAAATCTTCGCATAAAAATACCGCGTTTTGCGCTTTGTGAGCAAAATAGCGCAACTCATCTTCCGGAAAATAATGCGTTTTATATGCACCGAAAGGAACGTTAAATTCGTTTTTGCTGTTGTAGCGGCATAATCCGTTAAAGCCGAAACGATTTAAATAGAGAAAAAGTACCGAACGTTCAAAGGGATCTTGGGAATCATTGAATTGTTGCCGTTTCGCATAATAATAACCTGCCGAATTCGCCTCTTCAGCAAAGAAAATTGGTTTGCAGGCTTCGATATAATCGTCCACGTTTTCTTTCACAATGTTGAACAGATTAATTAAATCGGGATTGATATCCGCCAAAATATAGCGTTCGAAATTAGAATTGAGAAACACGGCTCCCGCCCCGACAAAAGGCTCAATAAGACATTGTTTTTTCTTGGGAAAGGTTTTGTTAATATCGTCCGTTAAACGGAACTTACCGCCCGCCCATTTTAAAAACGGGCGATGTTTAATTTTGGGCTTTGTTTGTTTTTTCGGACGTAGCATTTTAGTCCGTTTGAGTGCAACGACGAATCGCTTTTAAGACGAGATCTTTAGCGGTGTCTGTTGCTACATAAGCTTGACCGAGCGATTTGAGCAACACCAGACGTAGTTTGCCGGCAAGTACTTTTTTATCGCGCATCATATGTGGCAAGTAATCCTCCGGTTGCATCGTATCCGGCGAGATGGTAGGCAAATTGGCGCGCGCCAACAATTTTTCCAAACGGGAAACATCGGCAACGGATATGTTGCCCAATTCTGCGGAGAGCGCCGCTGCCATCATCATACCGGCCGCTACCGCTTCGCCGTGCAACCAGTTGCCGTAGCCGAGATGGGTTTCGATGGCATGACCAAAAGTATGGCCTAAATTTAACAACGCACGTTCGCCTTTTTCCATTTCGTCGCGCGCCACTACATCCGCTTTAATTTGGCAACAACGAGCGATGCAGTGTTGCAGTGCCTGTGGTTCTAACGCTACAAGTTCATCAATATGCTTTTCCAGCCATGTAAAAAATGCACCGTCTAAAATCGCGCCGTATTTGATCACCTCAGCTAGCCCCGCATTGACTTCGCGTTTAGGCAAGGTGTTAAGCGTAAGGGTGTCAATTAATACCATAGACGGTTGATAAAACGCGCCAATCATGTTTTTACCGAATTCATGGTTCACCGCCGTTTTACCGCCGACGGAAGAATCCACTTGTGAAAGCAACGTGGTCGGAATTTGAATTAGGCGTACGCCACGTTGGTAACTTGCCGCGGCAAAGCCGGCCACATCGCCAATCACCCCGCCACCAAGGGCGATGATGGTGGTATCGCGCCCGTGGTTACCTTTTAAAAGTGCACTGAAAATCAGATTTAACGATTCAAGCGTTTTGTATTTTTCGCCGTCCGGCAATAACACCTGATCCACCGTGCAACCGCGTTTTTCAAGGGCTTGCGTAACCGTATCCAAATAGAACTGCGCGACCGTAGGGTTACTTACGATCATCACGCGGTCGCCCTGCTTCAGCGGATAATTGCGTTCATCTTGCAACAAACCGCTACCGATTAAAATCGGATAACGACGCTCTTGTAATTCTACGTTTACGCACAACATGATTAATCCTTAGATTGAATTGTTTAATCCGTTTAAATTATCAATTAAATCAACGATTTGGTTTACCATTACCCGAGCGTTTTGTTCATCGGTCGGCAATGTAATATCCGCGATTTCTTCGTATAAAGGATTGCGAATTTTAGCTAAATTCTCCAGCACTTGACGCGGATCTTCCGCGCCTTGCAAAAGCGGGCGTTTTTTGTCGCGCTGAGTACGTTGGAATTGTTTCTCCACGGTGGTTTGCAAATAAATCACAATCCCACGGGCAGATAAATAATTGCGGTTTTCTTTCGACATTACCGCACCGCCGCCGGTGGAAAGCACAATGCCTTGCAATTGGGTCAGTTCATTAATAATACGTTCTTCACGCTTACGAAAACCTTCTTCACCTTCCAAATCAAAAATCCAACTAATATCTGCGCCGGCGCGTTCTTCGATCACCGCATCGGAATCGATAAAATCCATATTAAGTTGTTGTGCCAACTGACGACCAATCGTGCTTTTCCCCGCGCCCATCGGGCCTACTAAAAAAATATTACGTTTCTCAGCCATTGTTCTTTTTCTAACGATAAATTTACTCAAATCGATCTTTTTAAACGTGAAAGTAAGACCGTGAAGGTCGCTAAAAGATCACCTAAAAAATGCCGCCAATTATCGCAATAACCCCTCTTTCTTTCAACCTTTTAGAGGAATTTATTTTGTTCCGAGCAAGTTCGGCAATACGCCGGAAACGGATAAAACAGCGCTTATCGACATTCTTATGAGGTTGCCGAAGAGCACTGCATTGAATGTGCGGTCATAAAAGTTGACGACAACAAATGAAAGGAATCCGTTAACTTTTTAAAAAATCCGCTAAAATGCCGGCGGTAAATTCTTTCCTCAAATAAAACCCCAAAGGCAACGTTTCTACCAAGCTTCCATTTGCCCCGATGCCTTTAGTTATCGCGTGACTGTTGGCGCCTTTCGGTCTTAGCTGCATGACTTCGCCGATGCGTGCGGTAATTTGCGTCAATCGTCCCAGCGTGATGTATTCCATCAATTCTTCCCAATCCTGTTTTAGGCGGCGTTCTTGCTCTTCGTTCGGTTGCCATAAAATTGGCGCGCCGATGCGACGTCCGCGTAAGGGAATGTGACGACCGCCTTCAACAGGCATCCAAAGCACGCGGGAAAGTTTGTGGCGAACGTGAGAATGTTCCCATTGTACGCCGCAATTTTGAGCCAGCGGCGCAAGACTGACGAAGGTCGTTTCGAGCGGAAAGCCTTGTTCGTTAATCGGTAACGTTTTGAGTTCAACGCCGAGATGAGCGAAATCTTGTTCTGCTTTACTGCCGGCGGTCGCGCCCAATGCGGTTTCCAGCAGCATACCCACCCAGCCCTTGTTACGTTTTAAATCGGGCGGCACGGCAACATGTAATTCGTCGGCAAGCTCACCGAGCGTCAGCCCGGCAATGGCTTGCGCGCGTTGTAAGAGTTGTTCGAGAGTTTGCGGTGTCATTGGGTATATTTTTTGAAAAAGCGCGGTTTAGTGTCTTCGCTGCCTTTATCGATGTAAGGAATGTTTTCCAGTTGTAATAAAAAACGTTTTGCCGCTAGACCGCCGCCGAAACCGGTTAAGGTTTTGTCTTTGCCGAGAATGCGGTGGCACGGAATTATAATGCTGATCGGATTGCTGCCCACTGCGCCGCCCACTGCGCGTACGGCTTTGGGCTTATCAATTATTTGGGCCAATTCGCCGTAGCTGGAAATTTTGCCGTAGCCGATGCCACGCAACGCTTGCCAAACGGCTTGCTGGAATGCGGTACCCTCGGTTTTCAGCGGAATATCGGCGAAGGTTTCCGGTTCGCCGTCGAAATAACGCTTAAAAGCCGAATGTACTTTTTGGAAAAGGGGTAAGTCATTTCGTTTAATCCATTTTGGGTTCGGCGCGTATTGTTCTTTTTCAAAATCAACGTGAGTGATATGTTCGCCGTCAGACAAAATCAGCAAGTCGCCAATGGGGGAGGGACAATAAGTGTAGTAAGATTCGGTCATTTTTGTAACGTTTTGAATTAAAGTTTGCGGATGAATGCATCATAAAAAAAGCACACATCCGATGGACGTGTGCTTCATTATGCTAAATTTTTTAACGAATTAGAAACGATAATTCAAGTTTAAGCCGTAAAGGTTGGCGCTGGATTTAGAACGATATTGCGCAACGACTTTTCTGCCCGCGAAGTTAGATTCTTCGGTAAATTGAATCTTTTTGCCGTGTAAGTGGGCGAAACCGGCATCAATAGAAAGATCCGGCGTAAATTTATACGTCGCACCGAAACTATACCAAGTTCTATCGGTATCCGGAATGGACGCGCTGGCGTGTTTTCCGGTGGCAGCGGCTTCGTCATAGGCGATCCCCGCACGAAGAGTTAAGGCATCGTTTAGCGCATAAGTCGCGCCGAATGCAATGCGCGAGTTAGCACGGTAATTTTCCTCTTTATAGAAAGCGTCCACGCCGTCTTGATAAGTGCCGCGCAACTCTTTGAAGCGATGCCAATCGGTGTATTTGTAGCTATAATGCAACGCCAATTTATCGGTGATTTGATGGAATCCTGAAAATTCCCAATAGCTTGGTAATTTTAAGGTTAATTCACCGACGCCGGTTAATTGTCCACCCCGACGCGGTGCAGCAGCGCGACTTAGTGCGTTATGATCTTTAAAGTCAATATCGATCGGCGAATGATAGGCCAGACCGAATCGATTACGCTCATTAATTTGATAGCTTAAACCCGCATTCCAACCGAATCCCCAAGCGTTTTTATCTTGCAAGTGAACCAACGGTGTACCCGCAGGAGCGCCCATCAGTGGCGCTAAAAATCCCGCTGTGCGCTCTACTTCGGCTTTTGCATAAACGGCGTTAATGCCTAAACCGGCGCTAAATTGTTCCGTTACACGATAGGAACCGCTTAAATTCAGGTTTAACGCAGTTAAATCCGTTGTTCCGCCAAAAATGCCGGCAGCATAACTATCTTCATATTCGCTTTTTAAACCGAAGTTAACGTTCATTCCGCCACCGACGGCAAACTTATCGTTGATTGGCGAAATAAAATACATATTCGGTACAAATGAGCCGGGAACTACACTGCTCTTGTGCGCATCGGCTTTCAATGCGGTGCCCTGAAGCGCGATCTGACCTTCCATACGGATTTTGGAATCCACATAAACGCCGCCCGCAGAGAATTGATTAGCGTCGAATAAGCTCATTAAGGCCGGGTTGGTTGCGACCACCGCTGCATTATCCGCGATTGCCGCCTCACCGGCATACGCACGACCCAAACCGGAAGACGATACTTCCGCTAATTGGAATGCCGCCGCATTTACGCCACCGGCAGCCAATAATATTGCTGTTGTAAATAAAGAACGGTGAAATTTTTTCATTGGAACCCTTTGTTATTTATACGAAAAAATAAAAGAAGCGCGATTCTAAAACTCCATTAATTAGAGCGCAAATTCATTTTGTTATTTTATTAGAGTTCCGACCAGTCAATATTTTTGAAATATGTGGCGGATTTCAAACTTGTTTTTAAAAATGCTAAAATAGCGCCGATTTTTATTTCGAAATAAGGACAAATTATGAGCGTAAAATGCAAAGCGGAAGAATCGCTGACTTGTAGCTGCGTGGATGTTGGTACGATAATTGATGGTTCCGATTGTACGGTGAACGTGGATCAAACTTTCCCAAACCAAACGGACGCCGAACAAGCCTTTGCACGTTTAACCGAAAAAGCGCGCCGAACCGAAAGCGAGCCTTGTGAAATCAGTGGCGAAATCATTGCCGTTGAATGCGGTGCTCAATTGAAAGCACGTTTTACTTTTTGTTGCCAAGCCGAAGCGATGATTTTTGAATTGGCGAACCGCTAAAAAATTTCGCAAAAACAGAACGTAGGCCGCTTTCATGCGGTCTTTTTTATCGTATTTTTCCATCGTATTTTTCCATCGCAAACGTTTGCCTAATCTGATACAATTCGCGCCAATTTTTATTCACTGACACAGGAAAACATTGTGAGCAAACAATCATTAAGTTACAAAGATGCCGGCGTAGATATCAACGCCGGCAACGAACTTGTCGAACGAATTAAACCGCATGTGAAACGTACTACGCGTCCCGAAGTCATCGGCGGCTTGGGAGGTTTCGGCGCCTTATGCGCTATTCCGAGCAAATATAAAGAGCCAATTTTGGTTTCCGGCACAGACGGCGTCGGCACCAAATTACGTTTGGCGATTGATTTGAAAAAACATGACGGCATCGGCGTGGATTTGGTCGCAATGTGTGTGAACGATTTAGTGGTACAGGGCGCAGAACCGTTGTTTTTCTTGGATTATTACGCTACCGGTAAATTAGATGTGGAAGTCGCATCCAACGTGGTTAAAAGCATCGCAGAGGGCTGTGTGCAATCAGGCTGTGCGTTGGTGGGCGGTGAAACGGCGGAGATGCCGGGGATGTACCACGAAGGCGATTATGATTTAGCCGGTTTCTGTGTCGGTGTGGTGGAAAAATCCGAAATTATTGACGGCAGTCAAGTGCGTAATGGCGATGCATTAATTGCATTGGGTTCCAGCGGACCGCATTCGAACGGCTATTCCTTAATTCGTAAAGTTATCGAGGTGTCCGGTGTCAATCCGGCGACTGCCGAATTAGACGGTAAACCGCTAAGCGAACAAGTGTTGGCGCCGACTAAAATTTATGTGAAATCCGTTTTATCCCTTATCAAAAAAGTGAACGTGCACGCCATCGCACATTTAACCGGCGGCGGTTTCTGGGAAAATATTCCGCGCGTGTTACCGAAAAACACCAAGGCCGTGATCGACGAAAAAAGTTGGGCGTGGCAACCGATTTTTAAATGGTTACAAGAGCAAGGCAATATTTCCACTTACGAAATGTACCGCACCTTTAATTGCGGCGTCGGCATGGTGATTGCGTTGCCGCAAGATCAAGTAGAAATCGCATTGGCAATATTAAAGCAAGCGGGTGAAAAAGCTTGGCTTATCGGCCGTATTGAACAGGCCGCCGACGGCGAAGAACAAGTCGTTATTCAATAATCACTCCTCTTTTTTATAAGGCGAATGTAGGTTCGCCTTTCTTTTTTATTTTTTACCCTTCTTTATTGCTTGCATATTTAAACGGATGTTCGTTAGCTGCCTGAATGACACTTAATAAGTGAAATCAAAACGCTTGGAATCGGGACCTTCAAATTCAATGCGGTGCTCCCGGCGAAGGTCACCGGCGATTCTAAGGGAAGTAATTATTTCTGGTGGGTTCAACGGGTTTTCGTTAAAATCGGCGGGCTTATTTTATTTACACAGGAGAAACTATGAACTTTCCTAAAATTGCCGAACAAGTAATTGAAAAACTGGGCGGTAAAGGCAATATTGCCACGGCCGCTCACTGCGCAACGCGCTTACGTATGGTGTTAAATGACGAGAGCAAAGTCGACAAAGAAGGCATTGATGCTATTGAAGGCGTGAAAGGTCAATTTTCCGTGGCGGGGCAGTACCAAATTATTTTTGGTTCCGGCACAGTAAATAAAGTACATGAAGAACTCATCAAACAACTTGGTATCGGTGATGTGAGCAAAGCGGAAGTGGCGGAAGCGGCAGCAAGTAATCAAGGCTTATTGCAACGCCTAGTAAAAGGGTTGGCAGATATTTTCGTCCCGATTATTCCGGCCATTGTGGCGGGCGGTTTGTTAATGGGGATCCATTCCATGCTTACTTCCGTCGGATTCTTCTGGGAGGAACATTCCGTCGTCACGAAATATCCGGCAATTTCAGATTTGGTCGAGTTCATCAACACTATCGCGAATGCGCCTTTTGTGTTTTTGCCGGTGTTGCTTGGTTTCTCCGCGACTCGCAAATTCGGCGGTAATCCGTTTCTCGGCGCCGCATTGGGAATGCTTTTGGTACATCCGGCATTAGCCGATGGTTGGAACTACGCAAAAACCTTAATGGAAGGCAATATTCAATACTGGAATGTATTCGGTCTTGAAATCGAAAAGGTCGGCTACCAAGGCACCGTCATCCCAACCATTATTTCCGCTTGGGTGCTGGCGAGCTTGGAAAAAACCTTCCGCAAATTCGTGCCGTCTTATTTAGATAACTTGGTCACACCGTTATTTTCGTTGTTTATTGCCGGTTTTTTGGCGTTTACCGTGATTGGACCAATTGGTCGCGAAGCGGGTTCATTAATTGCAACGGGCTTAACTTGGTTATATGACACCTTAGGTTTCGTGGGCGGCGCGATTTTCGGAACATTCTACGCGCCGATTGTAATTACCGGTATGCACCAAACTTTTATCGCGGTGGAAACCCAATTATTGGCCGAAATGGCACAAACCGGCGGAACTTTCATTTTCCCTATCGCGGCGATGTCTAACATCGCGCAAGGTGCAGCTTGTTTGGGCGTAGCGCTGGCGTTAAAAGATCCGAAAGTGCGCGGTTTGGCGGTGCCTTCCGGTATTTCCGCCTTACTTGGTATTACCGAGCCGGCAATGTTCGGGGTGAATTTACGTTATCGCCAAGCATTTTTTGCGGCGATGATCGGTTCGGGCTTGGCAAGTGCGTTTATCGCGTTCTTTAATGTTAAGGCTATTGCCTTAGGCGCGGCGGGCTTTCTCGGCGTACCGTCCATCAAACCGGACAGTTTGGCAATGTACAGCATCGGTATGATGATTTCCTTTATTGTGGCGTTTGGCCTTTCTTTCGTGATGGTAAAACGTGCGAACGCAAAAGCGTAATCTCTTTTGCCGATAGCACCGCATTGGAAGCGCCTCCAATGCGGTGCTATTTTGAAGCAAGAGCGGCGACAATAAAAAATGCGGTGAAGTTAACTTCACCGCATTTTTTGTTAGGCAGAATGGCAGTTATGTTGATAAGCGTAAAGCGTATTGTTCATTAACATTGCGACCGTCATCGGACCGACCCCGCCCGGTACCGGCGTAATGTAAGCAGCTCGGCGCTCGGCGGCTTCAAAGCCGATATCGCCGACCAGTTTGCCGTCGATACGATTAATGCCGACATCAATCACCACAGCGCCCTGTTTCACCCATTCGCCTGGCACTAAATGCGGTTTACCGACCGCGACGACCAAAATATCCGCTTGGCGAACGTGGCTTTCTAAATCTTTAGTGAAACGATGGGTTACCGTAACGGTTGCGCCCGCAAGCAATAATTCCAATGACATTGGACGGCCGACAATATTGGACGCGCCGACAATCACTGCGTGTTTGCCGTGCAAATCGATGCCGGTGGTTTCTAACAATTTCATTACGCCGTATGGTGTGCAGGCGCGCAAGGTCGGAATACGCTGGCATAGGCGCCCGACATTGTAAGGATGAAAACCGTCCACATCTTTTTCCGGTTTGATGCGTTCAATCACTGCTTCAGAACGAATGTGTTTAGGCAACGGAAGTTGAACTAAAATACCATCGATCGTTTCATCGGCATTGAGTTCATCAATTAATGCAAGCAATGCGTGCTCTTCCATGGTTTCCGGCAAATCGTAAGATTTTGAAAAAATTCCCACTTCTTCACAGCTGCGGCGTTTGCTCGCTACGTAAACCTGGGAGGCGGGATCTGCTCCTACAAGAATGACGGCAAGCCCCGGAGCGCGTTTCCCTTCATTGCGATATTGGGTAATTCGCTGTGCGATTTCCGCTTTAATTTGCTTGGAAAGAGCGCTACCGGAAATAATTTTTGCTGTCATTGGGAATCCTTAATGATGAAACGTAAACGTTTGCTATTCTAGCCGACAACATCGTTATTTACAAAAGCAAATCTAAAATTGAAATAATTTTAACCAGTCGATCGATAAAATAACAAAAATTCATTGACTGAAGGATAAACCGCACTATAATTGAGCGCGTTTGTCGGCGAGTAGCGCAGCTTGGTAGCGCAACTGGTTTGGGACCAGTGGGTCGTAGGTTCAAATCCTATCTCGCCGACCACTTCTTTTATATTTCCCTCGAAATTCCATACAAAAGATGTAACCCTTAAAATGCGCCCTTAGCTCAGCTGGATAGAGCAACGCCCTTCTAAGGCGTGGGTCAAAGGTTCGAATCCTTTAGGGCGTGCCATAACTCATCTCAATCTGCCATTATTTTTCTAACTGGCTTTTTTAAGCGAAAGTAATAGGTTTAACACTTAGTTTAGGCAAAAAAAATAGCGTAAATTCTAGATATCAGAATGATTGATTAAAAAGATAATTTAAAATTAAGAAAAGAAAGTATTTGAATGGCGGTGAGAGGGGGATTCGAACCCCCGATGCACTTTCGCACATACACGCTTTCCAGGCGTGCTCCTTCAACCACTCGGACATCTCACCGTTTTGAAGTGCGTGAAATATAAAGATTTCTCCAAGATTAGTCAAGTTTTTTGAGCTAGAACATAAAAAATCCTTTTTCTTTTAGTTAAAATATAAACTCATTCTTTTTTATCGTTGTTTTTTATGCAAATCAAATTACTCTTTTCTAAAAATGTGTTTTTAGCTGTAAAACCATTCAGCGCATTGAAAGAATCTTTCCGTGAAGGTTACGGGAAACAAAAATTGATTAAAGATATTATTGCAGGACTCACCGTGGGAGTCATTGCGATTCCTCTCTCCATGGCTTTAGCTATTGCCAGTGGTGTTCCACCTCAACACGGTCTTTATACCGCTATTGTAGCGGGTATCGTGATTGCATTAACTGGTGGATCGCGTTTCAATATTTCAGGTCCAACTGCAGCATTTGTCGTCATTTTATATCCTATCACACAACAATTTGGACTTAGCGGATTACTCATGGCAACGCTGCTTTCGGGAATTATTTTAGTCATCATGGCCCTATCGCGATTAGGTCGATTAATTGAGTACATCCCTCTTCCTGTTACTCTTGGCTTTACCTGCGGGATTGGCATTACCATCGGTACATTACAAATCAAAGATTTCTTAGGTTTAGACATTGCTCAGATGCCACCTCACTATATTGAAAAAGTACAAGCTATTTTGACCGCGCTTCCTACGATTAACTGGGCTGACACCTCTGTGGGTGTGGTTACCTTATTTATACTTACGCAATGGCACAAACTTCGTTTACCCGTGCCAGGCCATTTACCAGCGGTCATTATTGGGACACTCATGGCATTAGCCTTAGGACAATTTGGCTTCTCGGTTGAAACCATTGGTACAGCATTCCAATATACCTTATCTGACGGTACAACAGGACATGGTATCCCTAATGTCTTGCCTGAATTTGCCTTACCTTGGAATATTCCTAATGCACAAGGTGAAGTTATCAATTGGAATTTTGATCGCATACAAGATATCTTGCCTGCCGCCTTTTCAATGGCGGTATTAGGCGCGATTGAATCGCTACTTTGTGCGGTCATCTTAGATAATATGACGGATACCAAACATCATTCCAATAATGAATTACTCGCCCAAGGTTTAGGTAATATTATTTCACCATTCTTAGGTGGCATTACGGCAACTGCAGCAATTGCACGTTCTGCAGCCAACGTTAAATCTGGAGCAGTATCGCCAATAGCCAGCGTCATTCATGCACTCTTGGTTTTATTCTCGCTATTATTCTTTGCGAATGCCCTGTCTTATTTGCCACTCTCTTCTATGGCTGCATTGCTATTAATGGTAGCTTGGCATATGGCAAATGTACCTGAAATTATTCGTTTGGCGCGTCGCTCCACAAAAAACGAAATTGCGGTGTTGTTCACTTGCTTAATTCTCACTGTGTTATTTGATATGGTAATTGCCATCTCTGTCGGCGTAT
>ERZ773100.382-NODE-382-length-23555-cov-35.121021_pt1 | contig 23555 bp, 19 predicted proteins | sample MGYA00511119_ERZ773100 | MGnify/ENA primary metagenome ERZ773100 (study PRJEB29015, sample SAMEA2738000) | human oral metagenome | biome: human oral; feature: human-associated habitat; material: dental | place: China | collected 2111 ...
TCGGGTTCGACGCTCGCGCCGATTCCGGCCAGCTCGGAGAGGTAGCGGCCGGCGTCGGCGTGGGGGAGGGCCGCGGACCACGCGGGCACGCGATCGCGGACGACGACGGGCGCGCCTTCGAGGCATTCGCGCACGGAGTCGGAGTAGGCGCGCACCAAGCCGCCCGTGCCGAGCAGAGTTCCGCCGAAATATCGCGTGACGACTGCTACGACGTCGACTAGTCTCGAACCGGCGAGCACGTCAAGCATCGGACGCCCGGCCGTTCCCGAGGGTTCGCCGTCGTCCGAAGAATGGGAGACCGGCTGGGCGTCGCCGGCCGAGACGACGAAGGCGGCGCAGTGGTGGCGGGCATCGGGCATGGCGGCTTTCCTCTCGTTCACGACCTCGCGGGCTTCGGCGGGCGTGGAGACCCTGGCGACGAGGGTGAGAAAACGGGATTTCTTCACCTCGATCTCATGAGAGAGCCGTGCGGACGGAGTAAGGAGGAATTCGCTCACGATTCCATTGTCCGCCCTGAAGGATGGTCAGCCTTGAAGCCGCTGCGGGCGCTGCCTGCCGCAGCGGGCGGCGACCGCGCCCGTTTTCCGTTCGCGCCGCGGGGTCTGGCCGTATAAGCTCGCTCGGGCGGCGTTTCGCCGCTGGAGGGCGCGGATGTGAGCAAATCCTCCTCGTGGAGGCTGGAGAGGCCTTTGGACAGATGGCGTCGGCTGCGCTTCGTGGAGTAACATATCCATTCGTGCGTGTTGGGCACACCGCCCGCTCGCGACAGACCACGTGCCGCACGAGGCGGCCATTAAGAGAGAGGAGCGGTGCACATGGCAGTTCCCAAGCGCAAGATGTCCCGCAGCAACACTCGCTCTCGCCGTTCCCAGTGGAAGGCTGAGCTCACGGAGCTTCAGTCGGTCCGCGTGCGGGGCCGTGAGGTGCGCATTCCCCGTAGGCTCGCCCGGGCTTACAAGGACGGTCTGCTGTCGGAGGACTGACGCGGAAGAACTTAGGAAGAAGGCTCGCCTCGGCGGGCCTTCTTTCATGCGCAGTAAGTTTCGGATTTTTGGTTATGTCGACTATTTCGGTGATTTTCATTCCGCGCCGCGTGGGAAAACGATAGGGTTGCGTTGTCAATGCAGCGAAAGGGATTCGAGCAATGGTTGAACTGACGCACGTTACTCGTTTTGCACGATTGATGGCGACATCCGTGAGAAAATCGGTGAGTCGAGTCGATTTCCCCGAACGAGAAGAGATCGCGGGAGAGGCCGGAGCCGCATATTTGCCTGACAAGGCGCCCGAAAGCCTTGAGGATTTCTTGAAATCCGGCGTGGACGAAGCCGAGAATGCGCAAGACGAGCTCGAAGGATTGCGAAGCGGTCGCGAAGGAATGCGAGGCGAAAGCGCCTACGCCACGCCGAGCCAGCTGCGCGCGCTGTGTTTCGCGCCGTCGGTCAAGGCGCTCAGCGCGCCTGAAATTCCCGTTCCCATGGCTGGGCTCGTCGTGGCCGAATCGTCGTGGACGCTTGCGGCGCCGATTCTCCTCGGCGGCAAGGTGGAGGTCGGTGCCACCGTCGCTTCGATCCGCCGCAGCGAGCGGGGCACCGAGGTGACGGTTCGAGGGGCAGTCTTCGACGACGGCGGGCTCGTCTATGCCGAAGAGACCCTCTACATCGCGAAAAAACTCACGGGAGAGCGGCGCGAGTGGGGCGAACGGCTGCCTTTCGGAGGCTTCGACCTGAGGCGCCGACGCGGAGTCAACTCTTTGGGCCGCCTCGACGTCGGCAATCGGCCCGCCGTCGCGGAGCGGGAATTCACCGTGGCGGATTCCCGACTGTGGGCGCGCTACACGGGCGACGTCAACCCTATCCACATGTCGAGCGCTGCGGCGAAGGTTTTCGGCTTCCGTCGTGCGATTCTCCACGGAGCCGCGGTCGAGGCGTGGGCGATGAACCGGCTGGGCCTAGACGGGACGGCGCGGTGCTGGGGCCAAGCGAAGTTCCGCGCGCCCGCGCTCCTCCCCGCGCGCTTGGAGCTGATCGACATGGGGCGCGCCTCCTCCGATTCCCGCGCTTCCTCCGATTCGCGCGATTTCGCCGTTCTCGACGGCAAAAGCGGCCGCGACCTCGTCCATTTGTCATACGGCGGCGTCGGCCTGGAACGGTACTGCAAGGAGGGCGATCGCCCGTCCGGCCGGATCGTTCTGCCTCGGCAAAACGGGCGCACAAGTTCGAGCGTCCTCGCTCGGGGAATGGCGCTGGCTGCGGCCACCGCCGACCCGCGCCTGGCCGAGAGGGTAAAAAGCGCCGAGCCGTGGCGCGAAGGCTATCGCGCCGCGATGACGGACCTCAGCAGGGTCGACGCCCCTTCTCGCGGGAGCGAGGCGGCCCGAGCCGGCCTCGCCTGGCTGACGAAGAGCCTGCATTTCGCCGACGGGCGCAGAATAGGCGAGGCCCGCGCCGTCGAAGTCCGCGGCGGCTCCTGGAAGGTGAGCGGGAGCCGAGAGCCTCGACGCGAGCTGTCCCTGGAACTCGACGGACGCGATTACAGGGGGCAAAGTCTCCTGGCCTTGCTGGATGCCTGGCGCCGCCGCGGATTCATACGTCGCAGCGCGTATGACGCTCTGGCCGAGGTCATCGACGATCCGGGGATCCTTGACCTCGAGGGATGGACGTTCGCGTGCCTGGGAGCGTCCGCCGCGCTTTCTCCTGCGCCTTCGCTTCTGGCGTGGGGCGCCGACGTCGCCGCGCCCGTCCGCGCGGGCCAGGAGAAGAACTCCGCGCTCATCGACGCGGCGAAGTCCGGGGCGGGAACCCTCATTCTTCCTCCCGCCCCGCTTGACGTCGTCCGCGCACCGGAGGCCGTCGCGGGATGGATCGCCGCTCTGGACGGGCGCATCGCGATAGTCGACACCCTGTACGCCCCCGGGGCGAAGTTCCTCTTGGCGGAGGCCGGCGCCGACGTCGTCGAGAGCCTCGTCACGCGTGCCCGCCCCGACACCGCGCTCGCCTGGTATGGAAGCCCCACGGACGCCTACGTGCTGTCGGAGCCTCCGAAGGCGCATTTTGGACGGGGCCCGGCCGCCTCGGCGCTGGCGGCCTACGCGAAGGCACGGGGCCTCGGCCCCTCGCGCGTCGACGGCGTCTATCCCGGATACATCGCGGTTCAAGGCCCCAATTACGCCGCCGCGAAGCGGATCGGCAGATGGCGGGCAACCGTCGAACGCGAAGCGGGCCGGACGGTCTCCTACAACGTCGGCCCGCTGTCGATGACCCGCTCCGTCCTTGTCTCGCGGCCTTTGCGGGCGGCCTACGGCGGCCTTCGGCGCCTGGGAATAGAACCCCTGCCCGCCGCTGCCTCGGCCGGGCTCATGGCTGCGCTCCTCGCTTGGGACCTCAAGAATCCGCGAGCCGCCGCCGAATCTGATACCTTCCTCACGGACAAGGCAATCGACTGCGGCCTGTTCTCCTGCCCGTATGAGCCAAACGGCCTCATGGCCTTCGCCGTCGCGCTCGGCGCGGACAAGGCGCTCAAACGGGCCTGGGTGCCAAAGCGGGGTTAGGCGTTCAAGCGGGCGGCAGACGCCCGCCCGAGTTCGCTTCACACGGCCGCGGCCTGCGCCAGCTCCCTTCTGATGGCGTTCACCGACGTGGCCCTCCTCCTCTTGACGCCCACAATCGAGAGTCCGAAAGCCACTGCGGCCCACGCGCCGAGGATGACCGCCGCCGCCGAGGGGGATGAGGGTCCGCCCGTGATCAGCCCATGAAGGGCCGAAGCCGCCCTCGGCAGAGGCGTCGATCCATTGACCGCGCCGAAGAACCCGGTGTGGCTCGCGGAGGGGAGGACGATGTCGAGGCTGAGGATTTGCACCGCCAAAAGGGTCAATGAGGCGGTGACCCCGCCGCGGCGGGCGAAGACGGCCATAAGCGCGTCATTGACGATCGTGAAGGTGACCGACGCGAACAGCATCATGGCGAACGCCCCTGGTTTGTCGGCGACGTCGACGTCCCACGCCCACATAGCCGCGGCCGTCGCGACGCATTGGCCCAGAGACATGATCAGGGACGGCTTCAGCGACTCCCATGCCAGCCGGAGCGGCGTGGCCGCCTCGAATATGCGGTCCCGCTTCATCTTGCCCAGGGCGAGCACGGACATGAGCGATCCGATCCACAGGGCCGCGGCGATCGCCCCTGGGGCGAGCGAGGCGGTCGTCGAAACGTCGCCGCCGGACGAGGCGACGCCGACGGGGCTGGAAAGCGCGCGGGCGTGAGCCGCGGGGTTCGGATCGGCGGGGATGTGCGAGTATGCGTCGCTCAGGCCGCTGTGCAGAGAATTCGCCCCATTGTTCAATTGCTGGGCGCCGCTGCTGAGCCGGGCGGCGCCTTGGCCGAGCTGATCGGCTCCTCCGGCTGCCGTGGCGGCGTTCTTGTTGACGGCAGACGCGCCCTCGGCGACTTTGCCCGCTCCCTGGTTCAAAGTCGAAGAATTGCCCGAGAGAGCCGCCAGGCCTCCGGCCAGATTCTTGTTCCCCTCGGCGACCTGGTTCGCGCCCGCGACGAGGCTGTTCCCATTGGCGCCGGCCAGGTTCGTGCCCATCGCCCCCGCGACTTGGTCGAGGCCCTGTGAAACCGACTGCGCCCCCTGCGCGAGCTGGCTGACCGAAGCCTTGAGCCCGTTGAGTTGCCGAATCATTCCGAGGGAGCCGGAGCCTCCCGTCCCGATGCGCGAGGAGACGGAAGCGGCAGCCTGCTTGACCTGGAGCGTGGCCTGCTCGGCTGCGGCGCACGCCTGCGCGTTCCCGGCGCCGCACGCCCTGATGAGGGCGACCGTTCGATCGGCCCCTGACGAAACGGAGCCCATCGTCGAGGAAAGCTGAGTCAAATTTCCTTCGATCTGCGTCAGCGAGGACAGATCGACGTTTTGTACGAAGGAATTGAGCCTCTGGAGCCCGCCAGAGACCTGCGCCGCGCCGCCGACGAGGCTCCGCGGGCCGTTCCCGGCGATTGCGGCGTACATCTGGTTCACGCCGGCCGTGTACCGAGAGACGTTCGCGCTCAGGGTCTGAGAGCCGGCCGACAGCTGTTGGGCGCCCGCGGCGGCCTGGTCGACCTTCGAGGTGTAGGTCGAAACGCCTCCGGCGAGGTTTGAGGCGCCCGACGACAATTCGCCGGCTCCTCCCTGGAGAGTGTGGAGGCCGGAGGCGAGCTTTCCCGTGCCGTCGGCGAGCTCCTGGCTGCCTTGGGCGGCGTTGTGCTGCCCGTCGGCGAGCTTTTTCGCGCTGTCGGCCGCCTTGCCTATGCCGGATTTCATCGCGTTGGTTGCCTTGAGACTCCCGTCGATGTAGGCGACCGTCAGGCTCGTGCCCAAGTCCTTCGCCGCGGCTTCCGTGACCGCCGTCGAAATCCTTTTCGTCACCGGGTTGCTGCCCGACGACTCGATCGAGACCCGGGGGACGCCCGTGCGCCCTTTCTCAAGAACCGCCGCGGCCTGCCGCGAGAAGTCCTTGGGTATCGTGACCACGGCTTCGTATTTTCCACTTTTCAGGCCGTCCCGCGCGGTCTCCAGGCTGACGACGTCCCAGGCGATGCGGCGCGCATGGGAGGATTTCGACGCCGCGTCCTTCGTGAGGCTCGCGATCATCTGGCGTCCCGCGGGCAGGGTTTTGCCCGAGCTGAGTTTGGCGGGCTCGTCGAGGTTGACGACGGCGGCCTTGGCAGGATTGTCGCCGTCGACGGTCGAGGACGTGCTCGCCAAGGCGAGGAGGCCGATAACCGCCGGGAGGATGAGGACGAGGCTGAAGAACAGGGAGCGTGCTTTTTTCACGGTTTTCTCCTTATCGGATCGCAGCGCCGACGCGGTTAGACGGAGAGGCGTCCACGCGGTTTGACGGAGGGAGGATCGTAGCTTGCGCGGAAACGCAAAGATCGGGAGGGACAGTCATGGACGCCGGCCCCGTTGCCAGGACGGTCCGCCCCTGGTTGAGCAGTTGGCGGACGCGCTCCCAGCGGCGTTTGCCAGGATCGTCGACCACCACGACCGAGGCTCTGGCCGAGACCGGACCGTCCCAGCTGCGCAGGGCGGTGGTCATGCCCTGGACTTGCGAGCGCCCGTCGGGCAGCGTGTGGGAGCCGATAACCGCGATTCCCGCGTCCGGCAGCAGCCTTCCCTCGACGACGGCGGAAAGAGCCCGCCGCGCCACGGCGTCCTCGCCCCTGACGACGGCCAACTGGCCGGGCCCCGCGGCGAGGCTGAAGGAGTCGACGAGCGGCTCGTCGCCGTCCAGAATGGTGAGGCCTTCGAGGCGCACGGCGCTCTCGCCGTGGTCGGCGACCCACGCTTCGTGTTCGAGGGAGCGGGCGAGCCCGTCGCCTTCGACGTCGACCGCGGGAAGGGCGGCGTCCAGCCAGCGCGGAATCCACCACGCCTTCCTGCCCAAAAGAGCCATGATCGCGGGAATGAAGGTCATTCGGACGAGGAACGCGTCGGCGGCTATCCCCGCTGTCAGGGCGATGGCGATCGGCTTGATCTCGACGGAGCCGTGCGGGATGAACGCCGCGAATACCCCCGTCATGATGACAGCCGCGGCCGTCACCACTTTCGCCGATCCCACGAAGCCCTCTCGGGTGGCAAGGCCGGCGTCGCCCGTGCGGATCCACTCCTCGCGCATTCGCGAGACGAGGAACACCTGATAGTCCATCGCGAGCCCGAAGAGGATGCCGATGACCAGGATCGGCATGAAGGATATGACGGGACCGGTTTTCGTGACGTTGAGGGCGTCCGCGAGCCACCCGTAGCCGTAGACGGCTCCGACGGCCCCCATGCCTGCGGCCAGGGACAGAAGGAACCCGAGGGTCGCCGTCAGCGGCACAGCGATCGAACGGAAGACGACCAGGAGGATGGCGAGCGACAGTCCCACGACGACGATCCCGAAAGGAAGAAGGGCCTGGCCGAGTTTGTCCGAAATGTCGATGGCGACCGCCGTCTTGCCCGTCACCATGACGTTGGAGATCCCGTACTGCTTCTCCCAGGAGGGCGCCAGGCCTCTGATCTCTTTGACGAGGTCGGCTGTGGCCTTGCTCGTCTGGCCCCCCGTCGGGATGATCTGGACGAAGGCGAGCGAACCGTCCCGGTTGGGCGTGGCGAGGGCGACTCGCTCCACGCCGTCGAGCTTGCCGATCTTCTCGCTCAAGGTCTTGACCAGACCGATGGGATCCTGGCTCTGCACGATGTCGGCGAGCACCGCGATCGGCGCGTTGTAGCCCTCGCCGTAGGCCTTGGCCACCGCATCGTATGTGTCTCTTTCGACGGTTCCCCGGGCCGCCTGCCCGCTGTCGGGCAGAGCGGTGGCCAGATCCAACGCTGGAACCGCCGCGACTCCCAGAGTCCCCAAGACGACGGCGACGGTTGCGGCCGGACGCCGCGTGACGGCACGCACCCACGCGCGGGCAATCCTGCCGCTGCGCCGCTCCTTGCGGGGCTTCGGCGAGAGTCGGCGGCCCAAAAGCCCGAGAAGCGCGGGAACGGCGGTCACCGCGACGAGGACGGCCACCGCGACCACCGCGGCTGAGGCCGCCCCCATGACCGCCAGGAAATGCAGACCCGTGACAGAGAGGCCGCACAGCGCGACGATGACGGTCCCTCCCGCGAAGACCACGGCCGATCCCGCGGTGGCCGTCGCCCGGCTCGCCGCCGACCTGGGATCGATTCCTTCGGCCAGATACTCGCGTGCCCGCGACATGATGAACAGCGCGTAGTCGATGCCGACGGCCAGTCCAATCATGACGGCGAGCACCGGTGTGACGGAGCTGACCTCCACGAAGGACGCCGCGACGACGATTCCGAGCAGCCCGGTCCCCACCCCGATGATCGCCGAGACGATCGGCGATCCTGCTGCGAGCAGGGAGCCGAAAGTGACAAAAAGGACGATCGCGGCGATGAGCACGCCGACGATCTCCGTTGCCGACAGGGCGATCTCCGTTTTGTGCCCGACGGCCCCGCTGCGTTGGACGGTCAAGGAGGCGTCCGCGGCGCGCGCCTGTGCGACGAGCGAATTGAGCTTCGCCGAAATGGCCGCGGCCTTTGGCCCGACGTCGCCCTTGGCGTCCCCGGCGCTCTTGTCCGTCTGAACGGCCGCCAACGCGTGCTTCCCGTCGGAGGAAACGCTGCCGGTCGCGGCGGCGAAGGGGTCGGAGACGTTCGTGACGCCGCCGATCTTCTTCGCCTCGTCCACGAAGGCTTTGATCGTCTCCTTGTGGGACTTGATTGAATCGTCGGAAGAAAAAAGGACGGATTCGCTCACGCCGGAAGCCTGGGGCAGGCGCTCGGACAGAACGTCGACGCCCTCGATCGACTCCAATCCGTCGATCTTGTAGCTGCTGGAGAGGTTGATTCCCGTCTGCGCCACGACGACGCCGAGAAACGCAATGAGGAACAGCCATGCGGCCAGAACGCGTTTGGCGTGGGCGGCGCAGAAGTTCCCGAGCCGGTAGAGCGAAGAAGACATAGGCGATCCCGCAATCTCAATTCATTTGTAAATCGAATACGATACAGAAGTGTACTGGAATCTCGGGCCGAGGAACCGCCGTCGCTGTGTGAACGTGGACACTTCGCGCGCGGCGGCTTTGGGCTCGCGAGTCTGTCCCGAAACGGCGCGAGGCGATAAGCTGGACAGAGGCAGGGCTTGGAAAGTTGAGCTTAGAGGGAAATGCTCGGAAGGGGATGCTCTTGTGCGCTGAAAGGCCGCTTCGCAAACGCGAGAATACGCGTGCGCGCCTCATTGAGGCAGCGACCTCCGTTTTCGTCGAGAAAGGATTTGCGGGCGCGAAAATTGACGACGTCGTCCGCGCCGCCGGCTTCACCCGAGGGGCCTTCTATTCAAATTACTCCTCGATGGAAGACCTGCTGGGGGAGGCGGTGATCGCCTACGGGCGCCGCATACTGGCCCGTTTTCGCGAGACCATCGATTCGTCTTGGGACCCTTCCGTCGACGGGCTCATGGAGGTCCTGGAAGCCATGCGCGCCGACGGACGGACGATGTACATCCTCACCTCGGAGCTCAATCTCTACGCGATGCGTCACCCTGAGACGTACAGCAAGTTCGATGACTATCACGTCGGACTGAATCGGGAAGTGTACAAGTTGGTCGAGAGCGTCTTGGCCAAGATCGGCCGCGAACCGACAACGGACATCGACAGGGTGTCGAATGCGCTCGTCTCGGCGTTCCTCGACGGCGTCTCGTACGACTTCATGCGCTGCACGGAATCTGAGGATTCGACGGTTCTGCACTCCCTCATCGAGGCGATCCTGTACGGCATGAGCAGGCCGATCGACGGGTCTGCCGAACCAATTTCGAAGGAGTGAATATGACGGGGGCGATGAGTCAATCCGATGTAACTGGTTTTCGCGAGCACGTCGCTCGCGGGGGCGATCTCGTGCCCGGCGAGTGGCCTTACCGATTCATGCACGAACGGGCCGTACAGGTCCGTCTCTTATGCCAGAAGCTCAACTGATGAACACACCGCCAGAGCTGAGCCGCTCGTGGAGCTCGCCAAGATAGGCCCGAGCCAGTTCCCGCCGAAGAGGCCCGTTCCGCGTCTTGGCCGTCAAGCAGAGTGACAAACTGGATTGTTAGGGACAGGGCGGGCACGCCAGCGGGATCCAAATCGAATGCGGCGAGGAAATGGAGCGAGTGACGGGAATCGAACCCGCGTAGCCTGCTTGGAAGGCAGGGGCTCTACCATTGAGCTACACTCGCGTGCTCAATGAGGATAGCAGGTTGCGCGGGGCAGTGCCACGCATCGAAGTGCGCCGTGCCGCCGGGGCGGTCTTTTCGCGCATGCGCGGGGCGTTGTTCGCGTCCGCCTCGTCGATCGAAAACGGCAGCGGCCTTTTCGCGCATGCGCCGGGGTTTGGTGCGGGTTTTGCCGCGTCGGCGCGCCTTCGGCTTCGCACGCATGCGCGGCGGCTTCCGTTGCATTAAGATGGGGCGAGTCCGGCAGGGCATCGGGGTATGGCGCAGTTGGTAGCGCGCCCGCTTTGGGAGCGGGAGGCCGTGGGTTCAAGTCCCGCTACCCCGACAGGCGGTTGGGCGACGGCGGTCGCCATTCGTCCTCGTTCTTTTTGCTTACCTTTCTCCCCGGGATCCGCCGGGGATGTTCGACGGCGGCTGATAGCATGCACGCATGGCCGTAGACGTCGAACCTTTCTCGCTTGTCGATCCGAGCGGGTGGGAGGAGTTTGTTCGCTTCATGACGGCGAACGCATTTCCCTTCCACATGAACCCGTCGCCCACCCGCGAGGGCCTTGACTCGCGCAGGGAGGAAGGGGATTTCGACGGCCCTGACAACGAGGTTCTCGCCGCCCGAGTTCAAGGCGAGCTCATCGGCTTCGTCGTCGTCGAAGACCTTGAAAGCATCGCGCCGCTATTCGATATTCGCCTCGCGAACGGAGCGCGCGGAAAGGGGTTGGGAACGGAGACTGTCCGGGAGCTCGTGCGCTATTTGTTCCGCGAGCATCCGAACATCGTGCGGATCGAAGGGCAGACGCGCGAGGACAACGTGGCCGTGCGCAGGGCGTTCCTCCGCAGCGGCTTCGTCAAGGAGGCGCACTATCGAAAGGCATTGCCGACGGCGGAAGGGCCGCTGCGCGACGCCGTCGCCTATGGTTTGCTTCGTTCGGATTTCGAAACCGGTCAGACGACGCCGCTCGTGTGGGACGAGCTTTGACGCGCAGCTCCCGCGGGCCTCTGGATTTGCACGCCCTGTCGGCGGCGGGACATTTTTGACGCGTCGGGCCCGCAGGTTTCCAAGGGTGGGAAGGCCGTAGGAACGAGAGGTCTGCGCAGGCTCTGATGTGCGGGGCGGGCTTGTGGAATCGGTTGAATAACTCGGCGCTGCCCTCGGGGGGTTCGTGTCTGTGGAATCGGTCGAAAGATGCGGCGCTGCCCTCGGGGTCTCTGGCTTGTGCGGCCTGATCCGACCTCTTGGGGGTCGGAGCTTGCGCCGATTAGGCTCCGATAGTTTGCGGCGACGGCGACGAGAAGCCTGTGGCGACGGCGTCGACGGCTTGTAACAACGGACTCGAAGCGCATCGATGCTGCCGTTTCGCAACCACTGGAGGGCCAGCTCATATTCTTTCTGACGATGGCGGATTCCTTTGTTTCACGAATGAAATCTATCGAACAAATAGTTGACATCTGAGTGTGCTTGTAATAGTATGGTGAATGAAAGGACGAGGCATGGGGAGGGGTGAGATCCATGAGTGTCGATGCCAGTCGGCGATTGGGCGCCGCGACGCCCGGCGACGGTCAGTCTGGTTTGGACGGTCGAGGCCGGCCGAGGAACTTTGCTGACGACGGGCGATTCGCCGACTGCATAGACCGCCTGGAGGAGGCCGTCTCGGAGTTGGCTTGGGCGGGAGTCCGGTGTCTCGGGGCGGGTCCTTGTCGATGGGGCCGCGGCCTTGGCCAAAGCCATCTCGCGGTTGGGAGCGGTCCGTGGGAACATGCTCGTCGCCATTGGGGAACAGGAAAGTTGGCGCGTTTCGGGCGTGCGCACGTTCGCGCAGTGGAATGAGAAAGCTTCGGGGCAATCCCCTTCTGCCGCGATGAAAGAGATCAAACGGGCGCAGGCTCTCGGGGCGGACCTGCAGCACATGTCCGCTGCGTTGAAGGACGGCGAGCTGTTCGCCGAGCATGTCGATATCGTTCGTCGCATATTTTCGACTCCGATGTTGAAAGGCAAGCTGAGCGGGGTCCTCGAGGGTGAATTTGTCGCTTGGGCGCTCGAGTGCGCGCCGCGTCAGTTCGAACGGCGCGTCAAGGCTCGGGCCTTTCAAGAGGATCCCGCTTTCGGAGTCGAGAATGAGAAGGCGGAGGCGAGAAAGGAGAACGTGGCTTTCGCCAAAGCCGGGTCCGGCGTGCGAGTCACCGGTTGGCTGTCGGACGAGTCTTCGACGCTGGTCGATGCCGCCCTTTCGGCGGCCATGGGGCGCAAAGGCGCCGACGATTCCAGAACTTTGCCAGAGCGTCGAGCAGAAGCGCTCGTCGAACTGATCGGCGCAAAGCCCGAGGGGGAAAGCTCTGCGATCGGGACGAGAGTGCGAACGCACCTGTCTGTGCACGTCCCGTTGGCGACCCTCGTCGGCGTCGAAGAGTCACTTGGCTGCCCCGTTGTCGCCGACGACGCCGAAAAAGCGGTCGGTCGGGAGTCGCGAAGCGGATCTCTGACCGGAGCCGGGAGGGTCGGCGAGCCGAGCGGCGGCGTCAGGCGGATGCGTGAGCACAGTGAAGCCGGGTTGGGCGGTGAACGCGACGACATCGGGTCAGGATGTGGTCGCGTCGAAAATCCAACTCGTTGCCCATGCCCAGAAAGAGGAGGAGGCCAGGGCCGTCTCGGCCGGTGTCTAGACGTCGTCGCGGGGCAGAAAAGAGACATCGGCAAAGTCCTGGGATGGATTCCCGCGCTTTCGAACGTCGATGCTTTTTCTGGGCTCGAACCGGTGACCCTGGACGACGGATCGCCACTGTCGGCCAGCCAGTTGGCCAGGCTCTTATGCGACTCGACGCTTTCCCGCGTCATCCTCTCGGCAAGCGGGGAAGTCCTCGACGTCGGAAGAAATAAACGCCTTTTCACCCCCGGTCAACGGCGGGCCGTGATCGCCAGAGACCGGACGTGCCGATATCCAGGGTGCAACGACACGATAGCCCACGGACAGATCCACCACGCCCTGCCTTGGCAAGCTGGCGGGCGTACAACCCTCGCAAACGCCGTCCTGCTGTGCTGGCGCCATCACGCCATGGTCCACCGGGAGGCGATCGCAATCTCCCACCACGACGGAGGCTTCGTCTTCGCCTCGCCCGACGGCACGGTAATAGGGGTGCGGAGGCATGGAACGTGAGAACCGGCATCCCGAGAGGCTTTCAGAGAAATTTCAGTCCTCTTCAGTCCTCCGATTTGCGAGAGTCGTCTTCCTCTGCCTGCGGCTGATAAGAGGAATCGTGAAATGGCGGCTCGGGCAGAGCCAGGGAATCGGGCCTCGTCAGGTCTTCCTCGGGCCGATCCGAATCGCCCTTGAAGTTGTAGCGGGCATCCGCCTCGGCTTCCGCAACCGCTTGGGCTTCCGCCACGGCGATCGCCTGGGCCTCGGCCTGCACTTGGTATGCCTCCCACTCCTGGGGGAAGGTTTCGTTCAGATACTCGAAGAACTGTGTGCCGGTGGAGATCGCGCAGGCAATGTGCTGGCTAATCTGGGCGTCGGTGACCCCGTGTTCGTAATCCACGGAATGCTCGGTCATGATGACCACTTCGTTGACGTCGTTGGCCACCGCGTAAGTCTTGGGCCAAATCGTGTGGATGTTCCACTCGTTGCAGGCCTGAATGGCTTCTCCCAGGCGGTCCGTCGACAACGAGGCGTACCAGCGGCCCTGGACGCGCAGGTACTCGTCCGACTCGCCTCCGATGAGGAAGAAGAACCCGCCATGCTCCCAGCCCGCGGCCAGGTCGTTGTCCGAATCGTAGGCGTAGATGATCTTGTCGCGTTCCAGCGCGGCAACGATGCGTTCCTGGGAAAGGGGCGCGAGCGTCGCCGCGCCGTCGTTGTCGACGAAGGCCATGATGCTGTCTCCTTTAAGACGATGCTGAGTTCTACTCGACATCGTACGTCCGGGGGCCGCCCCGAGGCGAGTGCCGTCTCGCTCTCGTGGCTCCGGGTGTTCGCTTTCACGGCTTCGGGTGCCCTCTCTCGCGGCTGCGCGCGGCTCGCTCTTGGAGCGCAGGCAACCCGCGAAAATCCATCGCTGGGGAGCGGTTCCCATTTTCCTATTATGGACACCGAGTTGTGTTAGCGTGGAGGGCATAAAGAGCCGTTCTGCAAGAAGGCCAAGCCGTTGTCATCTCAGTAGTTGCCGCGAGGATGTCACGCACAATTCCTCGCGCTTGCCGTCGATGAGGGCTTGGACCGAGACGGCTAGGATCCTAAAAGGAGATACAGTCATGCGTAAATCACGCTATATTGCGGCAATTATGGCGGTGTGTGCGAGCTTCACGCTCGTGTCATGCAGCAGCGACGCGTCCAACGAGAGCGACGCGTCCAACGAAAAGGCCGCGAAAACCAATTCACAGGTCGAGAAGGCCAAATCCGAAGCGGTCGACAATGCGGGGGAGCAGCCCGTCTCCTCGAACGCGAAACTCCCCGTCATCGCCTCGCGCAACGCCGGAGACGGCTTGCGAATCGATCTCAACGAGGTGACGACCTCCAGCGCGGCGACGACAGTCGTTTTCACGGCGGTCAACACGAAGAAATCGAGCGAGGATCTATTCATCAACGGACGTTTCGACGACGGCACGGACCGGGTGCCGGTGAACGACAAGGGGAGCACCAAGGAAGGAGAGGGAAAATGGTTCACAACCGACGGCGTGAAACTCATCGAAGGAAAATACGCGAAGGTCTACCGCGCCGCCTACGACACCTCAGGAGGGTGCCTGTGCTCCACGGAGCTTGCCCAAGTGTCGATCAAGGGCGGTGAGTCCGTCGTTCTCCAGACGATCTTCGCGGGGCTTCCGAAGGATGTGACGACCGTCGATGTGACGATCCCCGAGGCGGGAGTGTTCAAGAAGGTCAAGGTGTCGCGATGAGCGCCCGACGGTCGGCAGCGTGCAGCGCCCTCCTCGCGATCGGGCTTGCCGCGGCGGGCTCATTCGGGGCCCGCGCCGCGGCAGACCCGAGCTCGGAATCCTCTGCGAGCCCGTCCGCGAGCGGCCCTAAACAGATTATCGTCCCCCTCGGAGGAAAGAGTTTCAAGAACATGGCGGCGCCGGTCCTTGGCGCGGATGAGCTGAATGCGCCGGTTCTCGTTTACTACGCCCCGATCGGATCGGCCGACGGCGCGGAGACGACGGTGGAAGGCGAGGGGAAGACGACCACCACGCTCTCCTCCGACGTGAACTTCGAGGTCGATTCCGCGAACCTGACCCCGCGGGCGCGCGAGGTGCTTGACGGCCTCGTGTCCAAGTGGCGGAAGAAGAAGCCGAAGGAGATCTCGATCACCGGCCACACCGATTCCGTCGCCGACGACGACCACAACCAAAAGTTGTCCGAGGATCGCGCCAAGGCGGTGCGCAGCTACGTTGCGCCGAAAGTCTCCGGCGTCTCCATCGAGGTTGAAGGAAAGGGGGAGAAGGAGCCCGCCGCCTCCGAAACCAACGAGGACGGATCTCCGAACGAGGCCGGCAAAGCGGCGAATCGCCGCGTAGTCATCGTCTCCAAGTGAGGGGATATTCTAATCGAGCATCCCTCCCCTCGCAAAGGGGAGGGACATCCCTTCACAATGGACTCATGAAGAGAGATCATTAAACCAAGGTGGTGGTGAGGGAGTCGAAGCACGCATCTCGACCCTTTTCCCAACGCCGTATATGTCCATACGACGAAGGAGAAACTTCGATGAAGAAAAGGCACCTGACACTGGCCGCGGCGCTGTGCGCTGCGTCCATTGTGTTCCCAGGCGGGCCCGCGAACGCGAGCTCGCCCGCAGGCGACGGCCATTCCGACGGGTCTGGCACGTGGGGGAGCCTGCTGGAGACCCTTCCCACAAGGGAAAACTTCGACGGCGCGCGCACCTTCGAGTGGGCAGGCCAGAAATGGTATGCACGCGACACCAGTTGGAAGCCCGGCGGTCCGATCAAGAGCGGCGAGTGGAATAAAGACCAGGCCCACGTCGAAGGCGGCAGCCTCTACCTGTCCGCGAGGTACAACAACAAAAGTAAGAAGATGGCGGGCTCCGAAGCCGTCAGTTCGCAGACGGTGGGCTACGGCGATTACCACTTCGCCTTCGAGACGGGGACCACCGGCTTCGACGAGCACGCCATTTTCGGCGCATTCACCTATGACTGGGGTGAGCAGGCAAAGGAGGGATTCACCGAAATCGACCTGATTGAAGCGTCGAGGTGGAGCGAAAAGGGCGCCAAGATCCACAACAAGTTCACCTATTATCAGGACAACGGCGGCCGCAAGCACAACATTGGCGATTACGTTGTCGCTCAAGAGGGAATCTACAAGTTCCAGGTGGACGTCAAGTGGGAAAAGGGAAAGATCACCTGGAAGCTGTGGGACGGCAACCGCAGCAGGCTCCTCCACAGCGGCAGCCTCACCGAGGGCGTGCCCGTGCCCACAAAGACCACGCGCATGCACATGAACGCCTGGTGCCACGGGCTCAAGGCTGAGAACGAAAAGTCTAAGAACTTCTCCGTCAAGGTCAGCGACTACAAGTACACGCCTGCTAAGTAGCTTCGCGACGACGTCGCGAACGGAAAACGTCGGGAATGGAAAAGCATGCGGCGGACCCGCGCTGGAAGGGCGCGGGTCCGCCGTTTCAGTCGAAAGGGACTCGCCGCCTTCACGGGAGCTCGACGTTGCTCTCGGGGCGACGATGGAGTCGCCTTCGGGGCGGCAATCGCAGCGGCAATGGCGTAGTATTAGCGGGTATGCGTGCACGCGGCGTAGCGGGTTGCGGACGGGACGGACGACGTCGGCGCCGCGCCCCCGCCGACGTGCAGTCCACAGCCATGTGGAATCGGCGTTCCGCGCCGGTTCCAAGAATCGCCCGGGCGGCCGCGGCCGCCCCTTACGCTTGGAGAATTAGTGAAGAGCTCCGTCGAGAATCTCGATCCCACCAAGGTCAAGCTGACCGTTGAGGTGCCGTTCGAGGAGTTCAAACCCGCCATCGATGCGGCAGCCAAGGAGATCGGCAAGCAGGTCAACATCCCCGGCTTCCGGCGCGGCCACATTCCCGCCCGCGTCATTGAAGCCCAGTTCGGACGCGGCGTCATCGTCGAGGAGGCGGTCAACAGCTCGCTCGACCGCTATTACGGCGCCGCGGTCGAAGAGAATTCGCTTCACCCCATGTCCCGTCCGGAGGTCGATGTCACCGCCGTTCCCGCGGAGAAAGGCTCCACTGAGGATCTCGTCTTCACGGTGACCGTCGAGGTGCGTCCCGAGATCGCCATTCCGGAGCCGTCTTCGTTCACGATCGTCGTCGATCCCGCGGAGGTCACCGAGGACGACGTCGAGGAGCGCCTCACGGCCTTGCGCGAGCGTTTTGGCACTCTCAAGGCGGTTGAGCGCGCAGCAAAGGACGGCGATTACGTCACGGTCGACATGGTCGCGAAGATCGACGACGAGGAGGTCGACTCGGTCTCCGGAGTCTCCTACAAGATCGGCTCGGGAACGATGGTCGATGGCATCGACGGCGCCCTCACCGGCTTGAAGGCAGGGGAATCGGCGACGTTCACGACCGAGCTGGCCGGCGGCGAGCACGAGGGCGAGGAAGCCGAAGTGACCGTTGTCGCCAACGACGTCAAGGAATCCGAGCTTCCGGAGGCCGACGACGATTTCGCCCAGCTCGCTTCCGAGTTCGACACGATCGAGGAGCTGCGCGAGGATTTGCGCGGCGAAGCTGAGAAGGCCAAAGCCTCCGCCCAGGTTTACGCGGCGCGCGACCTTTTGAGCGAGAAACTGCGCGACGCGGTCGACTTCCCGCTGCCCAAGGAGGCGCTCGAGGAAGAGGTCGTCCGCCACCTCGAGATGGAGGGCAAGGAGCTCGGCGACGAGCACGAACCCGAGGCGCGCGCCGAGTCCGAGCGTCTCATGCGCGACCAGTTGCTTCTCGACGTCCTCGCCGAGGCCTTCGCCGTCGACATCGAGCAAAACGAGCTCTTCAACTTCATGGTTCAGCAAGCGCAGGCTTACGGCATGGATCCCAATGAGTTCATCCAGGCCGCCGCTCAGGCGAACCAAGTCAGCTCGTTCGCGGCCGAGCTCGCGCGCGGCAAGGCGCTGATCGCCTATCTCCGCCTCGTCAACGTCGTCGATTCCAACGGCGAGGCGGTCGACGTCGGCGCCGTCGTCGGCGAAGCCCCCGAGGACCAGCCGACCCCCGCGTTCGGCGAGAAAGCCTCCAAGGCCCCGGAGCCTTTCGACCCGGCATCGGCGAAAATCGATGACGTGCTCGCCTACGTAGCAACGGCCGACGACGCGGAGAAGGCGCGCATCATCGAGGCCGAGAAGGCGGGCAAGGCGCGCAAGACGCTGCTTGAAAAGCTCGAAGGCTGACTCTCCGGGGACGGGGCTCAGGCTCCGTCCCTCAAGACCATGCGCCTACAGCGAAAAGTCCCCATCCGGCGGTGAACCGAGGGCCGCGACCGGCTATCGTCGAGGGGTAACAACGGCCGGGAACCACCCGGATGAGGAAGGACGACGCGTGAGCACTACGCCCGCTATGAAGGGACAGACGCCGCAGCACGGCATGCTGGAGGAGTCGGTCTACACCAGGCTCCTCAAGGAGCGAATCATCTGGCTTGGCGAGGAAGTCCGCGAGGACAACGCGAACATCATCTGCGCCCAGATGCTGCTTTTGGCCGCCGAGGACCCGGAGAGGGACATTTACCTTTACATCAATTCGCCCGGCGGCTCGGTGACCGCAGGCATGGCGATCTACGACACGATGCAGTTCATCCAGCCGGACGTGGTGACGGTGGGCATGGGCATGGCGGCGTCGATGGGGCAGTTCCTGCTGTCGGCGGGGGCGAAGGGGAAGCGGTACATCACCCCCCACGCCCGCGTGCTCCTGCATCAGCCGCTCGGAGGCGCCGGCGGAACGGCCACGGACATTCGCATCAACGCCGATCTCATCTTGCAGATGAAGAGGGAGCTCGCCGAAATCACCGCCGAGGCCACGGGAAAGACGCCCGAGCAGGTCATCGAAGACGGCGATCGCGACCATTGGTTCAACGCGCAAGAGGCCCTCGAATACGGTTTCGTCGACCGCATAGTCTCCAGCGCCAACGCCATCGGCGGATCGAACGAGGAATGAGAGTCCAGCGAGGAATGAGGATCGACGGAGGAATGAGCAATATGAACTCTCCACACTTTTCGGGCTTGGCGCCGGCCATGCCGTCCGCCCGTTACGTCCTGCCCAACTTCGAGGAGCGCACGCCCTACGGGTACAAGAGGCAGGATCCGTACGCCAAGCTTTTCGAGGACCGAATCATCTTTCTCGGCGTCCAAGTCGATGACGCGTCCGCCGACGACATCATGGCTCAGCTTCTCGTCCTTGAGTCCCAAGACCCGGATTCGCCCATCACGATGTACATCAATTCGCCCGGCGGATCTTTCACGGCGCTGACCGCGATCTACGACACGATGCAGTACATCAAGCCGCAGATACAGACGGTGTGCCTGGGCCAGGCGGCGTCGGCCGCGGCCGTTCTGCTCGCAGCGGGCTCGCCCGGGCGGCGTCTCGCCCTGCCGAATGCGCGCGTCCTCATTCACGAGCCAGCCATGGAGGGAATGCAGGGGCAGGCATCGGACATCGCGATCGTCGCCGACGAGCTCGAGCGGATGAACGATTGGCTGTGCGACACGCTGTCGCATCATTCGGGCAAGCCCGCCGACGAGATCAAAAACGACATCAAGCGAGACAAAATTCTCACCGCCAACGACGCCAAAGAGTACGGACTGGTCGATCAGGTCCTGACCTCTCGCAAGGCGCCGTCGGGAAGCTGACTGTCTCCAAATCCTCGCCGAGAAGCGAGAGGGCTCGAACTTCCGCCCTTCGCTTCTCGGCGTATCCTTTCCACACGTCCGCGATCCCGTGATAGCCTCGCCTAGCGAGGTATCACGATAGCCTCGACACATATGGAGGAGTTTGGATGGCACGCACCGTAGACGCGGCGGACACTCTCAAGTGCTCGTTCTGTCAGAAAAGTCAGCGGCAGGTGAGAAAGCTCATCACGGGATCCGGCGTCTATATATGCAATGAATGCGTCGATCTGTGCAACGACATCATCGCCGAGGAACTCGCACAGGACGAAAGCTCGGATTTTTCGCTTGACGCGCTGCCAAAGCCCAGGGAGATTTACGAGTTTCTCAACGAGTACGTCATCGGGCAGGATACAGCGAAGCGAACGCTCGCCGTCGCGGTGTACAACCACTACAAGCGTATCCGCGCCCAGGGCGGGCCGAAGCGCTCCCAAGACGAAGAGGTCCAGATCGGAAAATCCAATATTCTGCTTCTCGGCCCGACAGGCACCGGAAAAACGTATCTGGCTCAGTCCCTCGCCCGAATGCTCGACGTTCCGTTCGCCATAGCCGACGCCACGGCGCTGACCGAGGCCGGGTACGTGGGAGAGGACGTCGAGAATATACTCCTCAAACTCATTCAGGCCGCCGACGACGACGTCAAGCGGGCCGAGGTCGGCATCATCTACATCGACGAGATCGACAAAATTTCGCGCAAATCCGAGAATCCCTCGATCACCCGGGACGTTTCGGGCGAGGGCGTGCAGCAGGCCCTTCTCAAAATCATCGAGGGAACCGTCGCCTCGGTGCCCCCGCAGGGAGGGCGGAAGCACCCGCAGCAGGAGTACCTGCAACTCGACACGTCGAATATCCTCTTCATCTGCGCGGGCGCCTTTGCAGGGATGGAAGAGATCATCTCCTCTCGCACCGGCAGGCGCGGGATCGGCTTCGGTTCGGAGCTGCACGTCGCCGACAACGGGGCCGAGGTGCTGAGCGAGGCCACGCCGGAGGACCTCCACAAGTTCGGGCTGATTCCCGAGCTTGTGGGGCGCCTTCCGGTCGTCGCGGCCACAGAGGAGCTGACGGAAGGCGATCTCATCCGCATTCTCACCGAGCCGAAGAACGCCCTCGTACGCCAGTATGAGCGCATGTTCGAGCTCGACGGGGTCCGGCTTCAGATCGACGGCGAAGCCCTGCACGAGATCGCACGTGAAGCCATCGCGCGGGGGACGGGCGCGCGCGGCCTTCGCTCTATTATGGAAAGCCTGCTCAAAGAGGCGATGTTCGAGGTCCCCTCGCGCAGCGACGTCGAGAAGATCGTTTTCGACGCGGCCGCGGTCAAGGACGGCGGAGAACCCACGCTTGTGCTCAAGAAGGCGAAGAGCGCCTGATGGAGACCTCAGGCGACGAGGCGCGTAAACTCCTGGAGGAACATCGCCGAACGATTGACAACCTCGACGCCGCCCTCATCCACATTCTCGCCGAGCGCTTCCGCTGTACGCAACAAGTCGGCAGGCTCAAGGCTGCGAACTCGATGCCGCCCTCGGATCCCGAGCGTGAGGAGCGGCAGATCCGCCGCCTGCGAAAGCTGGCTGCGGACGCCGGGCTCGACCCGGTTTTCGCCGAGAAGTTTCTCCGCTTCATCGTCTCCGAGGTGATCCGCCACCACGAGCGGATAGCCGACGAATTCTCCCACTAGCCCGCGGCGTAGATCCTCTCGATCTCCTCGTTGAAGTCTCGAATCACCGACGCGCGCTTGACCTTCATCGAGGGCGTCATATACCCGTTGGCGACCGTGAAGTCGATGGGAAGGATCCTGAACTTGCGGATCGACTCGGCCCGGGAGACCGAATCGTTCGCGCGTTTGATCGCCCTGTCGATAGCGGCGAGAACCTGAGGATCCTCGGATGCCTCGCTCGCGCTCATCTCTGGAAGCCCGTGATTTCTCAGCCAACCGGGCAGCATCTCGGAGTCCAACGTGACGAGGGCTCCGATGAAGGGTTTCTGGTCGCCGACGACGACCACTTGGGAAATGAGCGGATGGCCCCGCAGCCTGTCCTCGAGGACGGCGGGGGCGACGTTCTTGCCGCCGGCTGTGACGATCAGCTCCTTCTTGCGGCCGGTGATGAAGATGAATCCGTCGTCGTCGATCTCACCCAAATCGCCGGTGCGGAACCACCCGTCTTCCGTGAAAGCGGCGGCCGTCGCCTCGGGGTTGTTGTTGTATCCGACGAAGATGTGGTCGCCTTTGCCGAGGATTTCGCCGTCGTCGTCCACGGACACATAGCAGCCGGGGTATGCGGGGCCCACCGAGCCGATGCGCATGAAATGCGGAGTGTTGACGGAGGTCGGTGCGGACGTCTCGGTCAATCCGTAGCCTTCGTACACATTGATGCCGACGCCGCGGAAGAAGTGGCCGAGGCGCGCTCCCAGCGGCGCGCCTCCCGAAATGCTGTTGCGCAGATTCCCCCCGAGGATCGAGCGGATCGAGGAATAGACCAGGCGCTCGCCCAGGCGGTGCTCGGCCTTGAGGGCAAGCGAAGGCCCGCCGGGTTTGTCGAGCGCGCGCGAGTATTCGATCGCGACCTTGGCGAAGTGTCTGAAAAGCTTGAGTTTGAGGCCCTTGCCGGCTTTGGCGTCCGCCGCGTTGTAGATCTTCTCAAAAATCCGCGGAACGGCCAGGATATAGGTCGGACGGAAGCTCTGGACGTCGGAGACAAGGTTCTTGGCGTCAGGTGCGAACCCAGTGACGTTGCCCGAGTACATCGACATGAGGCAAATGAAGCGCGCGAAGACGTGGGCCATGGGAAGGGCCAGGAGGCTGCGCTGCATTCCGCCGATGATCCGCGAAAGGCCGTCGTCCAGGGGGCCGTTGATGGCCACGTGAAGGAGGTTGCGATGGGTCAGACGTGCGCCTTTGGGAAGGCCGGTGGTACCGGATGTGTAGATGATTGTGGCGAGGTCGTCGGCTGTCGTCGCATCGATCCTCCGGTCGATCTCGGGGTCGAGCGCGAGGGAGCCCTTTGCCGAGATTTTCTCGACGGCGTTTTCCTCGACGACGTGGATCGCCTCGAAATGGTCCAGCTCCGAGAGCAGGGGTGCGAGGACGTCGCGGATCTGAGGGGTCTCCGCAATCGCCATTCGGCACTGGGAGTCTTTGACGATCCATCTGGCCTGATCGGTCGAATCGGTTTCGTAAATGGGAATGAGCTGCGCGCCCACGGCCCACGTCGCCTGATCGAAAAGCGCAAACTCGTAGCGTGAATGGCTCATGATCGCGATGCGGTCGTTGGGTTCGACGCCGAGGGCGAGCAGACCGCGCGCCAGCGCGCGAACTTCGGCGTAAAACTGGCGCCACGTCACGGGAACCCAGGTGTTGATGGAAGATTTGCGCTCAAATACGATCTGTTCGGCGCGATCGTGCGCGTGATTGCGCATGACCCACGGAATGGACATCGATTCGGTGATCGTGATCTTTCCGGCGCGATAGGCGGCCCGCCGGCCGTCGATTTCGACAACGTTGCTCATAGCATCCTTTCTACCCTTCAGTAGGATAGCGGACTGTCGGGAAGTTTGCTTCCAGCCTAACGAAGATGAGGCTTTTTCGGGCACTGCAACTGCAAGCGGATCAGTGGGAGGCGATGCCGCCGCGCGGTCCACGCTGCCGATTTGTCCGTGTATGCAAAGGCGACGCCTTTAAGGGGGCGGCTTGGCGAGGTGTAAGGCGGTTAACAAGGCGCAGTTTCTCAAAACGGGCGTCGGAGCCGCGAATCGTCGCTTTGCGGCTCCGACGCCCGTTTGCGATGCCCCTGCTTCTTAAGCCTTCTGTGCCGAGGCGGGCTTCTTAGGCTCGGGCGGGTCCAGCTCGTAGGAGGCGACCGCCACCGGCGCCTCGCCCGCCACCGAACTGGCGTTGAGATCGCCGCGGACGTGCGCGGCCCGCACGAGATCGGCGTGCACCGCGTCGAGCCGTGCGCGGTCGGCGTCGGCCACCTCGA
>ERZ773100.383-NODE-383-length-23547-cov-6.630640_pt1 | contig 23547 bp, 24 predicted proteins | sample MGYA00511119_ERZ773100 | MGnify/ENA primary metagenome ERZ773100 (study PRJEB29015, sample SAMEA2738000) | human oral metagenome | biome: human oral; feature: human-associated habitat; material: dental | place: China | collected 2111 ...
AAAAATATTTTTTATTTCTTTTATATATTAAAAATATATTGTATAATATATAAAACAAATAAGATTAATATTGAAAGGAAGATTTAATGAAAATTTTTATAGTTGGTGGAAGTTCAGGGATAGGTTTATCTCTTGCAAAAAGATATGCTAGCTTAGGAAATGAAGTAGCTATCTGTGGAACAAATGAAGAAAAATTAAAAAAAATTGAAGAATATAATAAGAATATAAAAATATATAAGGTTGATGTTAGAAGTAAAGAAGAATTAAAATCTGCTGTAGATGATTTTTCTAAAGGAAATTTAGATTTAATTATAAATTCTGCTGGAATATATACTAACAACAGAACTACAAAGCTAACTGACAAAGAAGCCTATGCCATGATAGACATAAACTTGACAGGAGTTTTAAATACTTTTGAAGCAGTAAGAGATATGATGTTTAAAAATAATAGAGGACATATTGCAATCGTTTCATCTGTTGCAGGTTTACTTGACTATCCAAAAGCTTCTGTCTATGCAAGAACTAAAATGACAATAATGGGAGTTTGTGAAACATATAGATCATTTTTTAGAGATTACAATATAAATATAACTACAATAGTTCCAGGCTATATAGCTACTGATAAATTAAAATCTTTAAGTGAAGAAGACATTACAAAAAAGCCTACTGTACTTTCTGAGGAAGAATCCACAAACATAATAATAAAAGCTATTGAAGAAAAAAAAGAAAAAATAATATATCCATTGAGTATGAAAATCTTAATTTCAATAATAACAAAATTACCAAAGAAAGTTTTAACTTATATTTTAATGAAACAAGCTAATTGGGGTAAAAAATAATTATTGAAATTCTTTGGATTTCTTATTATAATATGGAAAGTATTTTTATTTTACATTTTACTAAATAATATTACACTAATGAAAGGAGTTATGGGGATTTACCCATATAAGTTTTTAATATGCCTAATATACTTGAAATGATTGATAAATTTTTAAATTTAAAATTTGCTGGTGAATTAACAGTTGAAGTTGTATGTTTTAGATTAGTTTTAGCTATTATTCTTGGGGGAATTGTTGGCTATGAAAGAGAAAAAAATAATCGTCCTGCTGGTTTTAGAACACATATTTTAGTATGTTTTGGAGCTGCTATTGTATCTATGATACAAGATCAATTAAGACTAAATATTCTTGATTTAGCTAGAACTGAAGGAAGTGCTGTTGCCTCTGTTATAAAGACTGACTTAGGCAGACTTGGAGCTCAAGTAATAAGTGGAGTTGGTTTCTTAGGTGCTGGTAGTATAATGAAAGAAAAAGGTGAAACTATCGGAGGATTAACAACTGCTGCTGGAATTTGGGCAACTGCTTGTGTTGGTTTAGGAATAGGTTGGGGCTTCTACAATATCGCTATTGTTGCAATATTATTTATGATAATAATTATGGTATCTTTAAAAAGAGTGGAGTCTAAATTTGTTAGAAAATCAAGATTATTAAAATTTGAAGTTAAATTTTTTGATAGTGATGATTTTGCAAATGGACTTATAGAAGCCTATGAAATTTTTAGACAAAAATCTATAAAAATTTCTGAAATAGATAAATATCAAGATGAAGGTATAGTAACTTTTACAGTGAGTATGAAAGGAAGAAATAATATATCTGATGTTGTTGTTTCTCTTTCATCAATTAAAAATGTTGAATATGTAAGGGATGTATAATGCGTGTTATAGGAATAGACCCAGGTACAGCAATAGTTGGATATGGAATTATAGATTATGATAAAAATAAATATTCAATAGTTGACTATGGTGTTGTACTCACTTCAAAAGATTTGAGTACAGAAGAAAGATTAGAGATTGTATATAATGAGATAGATAAAATTTTAAAAAAATATAAGCCAGAATTTATGGCAATAGAAGATTTATTCTATTTTAAAAATAACAAGACTGTTATTTCTGTTGCTCAAGCAAGAGGTGTTATTTTACTTGTAGGAAAACAAAATAATATTGCTATGACAAGTTATACTCCACTTCAAGTAAAAATTGGAATTACTGGTTATGGTAAAGCTGAAAAAAAACAGGTACAACAGATGGTACAAAAATTTTTAGGACTTTCTGAAATACCTAAACCTGATGATGCTGCAGATGCTTTGGCTATCTGTATAACTCATATAAACTCATTAGGTTCTAAGTTAAGTTTTGGGGGAGCAAATAATTTAAAGAAAATAGTAGTCCCTTCTGGTACAAATAAAATATCTCTTGAAGAATACAAAAATTTACTAAAGAAATAAGGAAGATTTATGGAAAATATAAAAATTTTAGTTCTTGATGTTGATGGAACTTTAACTGATGGAAAAATCTATGTTGATGATAAAGATAACTCTTTTAAAGCTTTTAATGTAAAAGATGGTTTTGCTCTTGTAAATTGGTTAAAACTTGGGGGAGAAGTTGCTATATTAACAGGTAAAAAGTCTAATATTGTAGAAAGAAGAGCTGAAGAACTTGGGATAAAATATGTTATTCAAGGCTCTAAAAATAAAACGCAGGATTTAAAAAAATTATTGGATAGATTGAACATAAGTTTTGAGAACACAGCCTATATGGGAGATGATTTAAATGATTTAAGTGTTATGAAAAATGTAGGCTTATCTGGCTGTCCTAAAGATTCTGTACAGGAAGTATTAGAAATCTCTAATTTTATTTCTTCTAAAAATGGTGGAGATGGTGCTGTAAGAGAATTTTTAGAATACATTATGAAAAATAATGGAATGTGGAAAAAAATCTTAGAAAAATATTCTAATGAGTAATACTTTTGTAAGGAGGGAGGAAAACTATGATTAATTTTGAAAAAATTAATAAAATGATTGATTTAATTGAAGAAAGTCAAATAATGGAAGGACTAACTTTCAATGAATTTGCAATGGAATTTTATTCAGAAGTAAAACTTGTACCTTTATCAAGATATCTAAAAACAAATAACAGAGTAAAAAGAATGCCTAAAATTATGAATATGAGAAAAGCAGGAGAACTTTTATTATTTACAAAAACTGATGATGAGACTTTAAGTTTTTTAAAAAGAAAAGGCTATAGTGAAATACCTAGTCTTGATTATAAGACTATTATGTTACTTAGAAAACTTGATCCTATTGATAACTGGAAAAAAGTTTTAGCTTTTTTTAATGGAGATAAGACAGTAGAAGAAATTAATCTATCAACAAGACCTATTCTATTCCCACAAGAAATTAAAAAACTTGAAGATTATATTAAAGATGAATTGAGTCTAAATGATGATGACTTTGAAAAATTTATGAGAACTTGCTCTGTCGCTATTAAGAATAAGGAGATAATGAAGGCTATTAAAAAATTAAGTAGATAATATTTAAAAGCTGTTGTAGATTAATGTACAACAGCTTTTTTATTCTCCCCAAACTTCTTTATGTGAATAAGTCTTTAAAGTTCTATTTTCTTTTTCTTTTAAATATTCTTTATAAATTTTTAAATCATATTCATCTTCAATATAATCAAGAACTATTTTTTTCATAAATTCAGACATAGTCATTCCTTTACTACTTGCATAATTCTGTATAATTGCTTTTTCTGTTTCATCTAATCTCAATGTTGCTGTTGTTCCCATATTTATCACCTCTTTGTTTAAACATTGTAACACAAAAACAATTAGATTTTCAACTTACTTTTACTTAGACATAAATAACACTTCCTAATATTTCTTCTTTTATCTTTTCTTTATATTCTCTAACATTATCACTTCTAAACTCATAATCAAAAGTTCCTTTTTCGATTAAATCAACTTTCCTATTAAAAATTTTTTCTAATTCTTTATGTAATTCACAAAAGTTTTGGTACATTCCTTTTTTAAATTCTAATTTTACTAATATGTCTATATCACTGTCATCATCTGCATTATCCTTAGCATAGCTTCCAAATAAACCTATTTCAATTATACCATATTTATTTTTATCTATTTGAGATAACTTATCTAAAATATATTTTTTATCCATAACATATCACCTAACTTTATAAATTAATTTTCAATAGGAACTATTGATAATTTATAACCTAATGGTGTTAAAAATTTTATTAAAGTTGTTAGATGAGGAATTGTTTGTAGTTTCTCAAGTCTTGCTATGGCAGGTTGTTTCATCCCCGTTAATTCAGCAAGTTGTCTTTGAGTTAAACCTTTTTTCTCTCTAATTTCTATCATTTTACCAATCAATAAAGTTTCTAATTCTATTATTGCCTTATCCTCTTTACTTACTTTTGTTTCATCATTAAAATAATCATCAAAATCTAAATATTCATTATTTGACATTCTTATCACTCCTTGCTATAAAATCATTCATTCTATTTTTAGCTTCTTCTATCTCTTTTTTAGGTGTTTTATTAGTCTTTTTTATAAAATAATGTAGTAAAATAAATTTATTATCTTTAAAATAAAAGAAAAATATTCTATTGTTTAATGGTCTTAGTTCCCAAATATCATCTTCAATATGTTTTACAATAGGTTCTCCAACTCTTGTTCCATATAACTCTAATGACTTGATATAACTTAATATTTTATTTCTTATTATTCTTGCCTCTTTACTTTTTTCAGATTTTATTTTTAATTTATCTAAATATTCTATTATATCAGATTTTCCATTTTTTAAATAAAACCCAACTTTGTACATATTAAAACACCCCTCTTTTAATTTATGATAACATTTTTGTTATCAAAAGTCAATTTCCTTATTTATAATAAAAAAACTCTTAATTATATTGCTAATCAAGAGTTTTCTCATCTATTATATTATTTCTTCAAGATTTATTGAACATTTTCTTCTTCTGTCCTCTTCATATCCTTCAAATTTTATTAAGGAAAAAACTATTTTTTTATGATATTCAAGTAAATATAAATATTTTTCTCTTATTTTTAAAATATTTTTTTCATTATCTTTAAGTTTTACCATTATTTGATAAAATTCTTCTTCTTTATTTTTTAAGTTTTCCTTAAATTCCATATAAAAAAATTGTTTTTCTAAAATTCTTTTCCCAGAAACACCCATTATTTTATAAAATTCTTTTGAATTTTCTATTAATCTTTCTTTTATAAATTTCTTATGTTTTAGCATAATATTAAAAAAATCATCTTCATTATTATCTTCATAATATATAGATAAATAGTTTATATAGAATTTATCAGATATTTTTATTAAAGACTGAGAAAAATTTTCTAGCACATCTTCTTTTATACTATCTCCTAACATAATTAAAGGATAATCAAGTTCTTTTTCTTCTTCAAAACTGTCAACTAAATCTTTTTCATTATATTCTACTACACCTTTTAATAAGAATTTATATCTTTCTATTGCTATTATTTGAATATATGCTAAACATTTAAAAACATTAGCTATTTCCTTTAAAGTTTTATTTAAAATATTTATAGAAATATTATTAACTTCTAAATTTATTTCATATTCATTAAAATTATTATCTTTAAAAATTGTCTTTATATCCCTAATAAACATTTTATATCTATGTAGTAACTTTTCTTCTTCAAGATTAGAACTTATATTTAAAAACACACAAAATTCTTCTTTTAATTTTTTAGCTTCTGACATTTATCTTCCTTTCATTATTTAATAATTTTCTTTTTTCTAAAATTTCCCCTCATTTTCAGAGGGGAAACTATTTTAAAAAATATAAATCTTCACTTTAAGTTCTAAATTGTTCTAACTATACGAAAACCTTGAATTGAGCTATAAATAGTGTTACTTTGCTGATAACGAAATTCTATTTCACAAGCTTTATCAATTTGTTGCCAAGCTCCTCCTCTTACAACATGCCCATCTTGTTTTTTATCAAATGTGTACTCTTTATCAAGAGGTATTTTATAAATATATGTATCGTAACACCATTCCAGAACGTTTCCACTGCAATCATAAAGTCCTAATTGATTTGACTTTTTCTTTCCAACCTCATGATGTGTTTCTGTTGAGTTTTCATAGTACCAAGCTACTTCATCTATATAATTACTACCAGAATACTTGTAATTAAAAGTTCCATCTTGCATTGCAATTTCTCCTCCTCTTGCAAACCATTCCCATTCCAATTCTGTAGGCAGTCTAAAACCTTCTGTTTTTCTAAAATCTGCCTTATCTGGTTCTACCTCTCCTTCTCCTAATTGATTTATTTTAAAGAATGGATTATTATTTTTATCATTGTATATAGCATAAACTGGTTCTAATTTATATTTTTGACTTAATTTATTACAAAAATTTATAGCTTGCCACCAAGATACATTTTCAACTGGTTTTTTTCCTCCTTGAATGATTGAAGGGTTATTTCCCATTATTTCTATCCATATATCTTGTGTTGTAGCATATTTACATACTTCTAAGTCAAAAACTTCTCTTTCTTCATCAGCAAAAGTTGGTTTGAACTTCCCTCCACTTATTTTTATCATATCTTTTAAATCTACTATTTTTTTCTTTATACTTTTAGAAGCAGATTTAATTTTAAATTTTTTATAACTTTCCTTTAAAATTTCTATTTTATCAGCTAAAATATATGATAATGAATCTATATTTTTAATTGAATCTAATAAATTCTGCATTGTTATTTCTTTTTCATTTTCTTTTTTGGTAACAAATATATTTTCTACTGTACTTTTTACAACTTCCTCTATATCTGCTCCACAATATCCTTCTGTTGCTTTTGCTAATTCATTTATATCAATATTATCTGTAAGTTTTCCTCTTTTTTCTAAATGAATTTCAAATATTCTTTCTCTTTCTTCTTCATTAGGGAAATCTATAAAAAATACTTCATCAAATCTTCCTTTTCTTAGAAATTCAGGTGGGAAAGCAGTTATATCATTAGCAGTTGCCACAACAAAAACAGTATTTTCTTTTTCTTGTAACCAAGTTAAAAATTGTCCAAATAATCTTTTTGTAATATCACTAGCTCCCCCATCTTGATTTATTCCTGCAAAGGCTTTTTCTATTTCATCTATCCATAATATACAAGGACTTATAGATTCAGCAGTTTTTAATGCCACTCTCATATTATGTTCGGATTCTCCAACATATTTTCCTAATAATCTTCCTATATCAAGTCTTAATAGTGGAACATTGAAAAGTCTTGCACTAGCTTTAGCTGCTAAACTTTTACCACAACCTGGCATTCCAACAAGTAAAACTCCTTTTGGTGTATCCACTCCAAATTTTTTAGCTTCATCTAGTCTTCTGAATACTTGTGCTTTAGATTTAAGCCATTCTTTTAAACCCTCTAAACCTCCAATATCTTCAATTTTTTCCTTAAAATCTATTATTTCTAATATTGATGACTTTTTAATTATTTGTCCTTTTTCTTTTATTATTATATCTCTACCTGAAATTGAAATATTATTTTTTGATTCAATTATCATATTAAGTACATGGTCTATTTCTAATTTAGTTAGCCCTTTTAAAGAAATAGCAACTTCTCCTATATCTTTTTCATCTACCTTAATATTATTATCCTTAGAAAATTTTAAAATATATTTTTCTATCTCATCCTTTGACATATTTGGAATATCCAATATTGATGTAAATTTTTCTAATTCTTTTGGCACAGTTTCAGTTTCACTTACAATTATTATAGTAAAATTATAGTCTGGACTTGAATATCTTGTTTCAGCTATCTTTTTAATGTAAGCAATATTTTTAGCATCTTTCATTTCTTCTTCTGCATTTTTAATTAATAAAAATACATTAGTCTTTATTCCCTCTGAATATAAGGTATCTAAAAAGTTATATAAATCAGTTACATCTTCTCCTTTTATCTTAGTTTCAAAATCTACTGCTCCGAAAGCTCTATATTCATATATGGCTTTATCTTTATAATCTTTTGTTGCTTCTTTAACAATAGTATCAATTTCCTTATAATCTCCACTATTTACCCAAATTATTGGTCTTCTTGCTCTTAAATACTTAACTAAATTTGTTTCCATTTTACCCTCCTAAATTTTTATTTTTATATGTAAATTAAAATTACTAACCAAAAAGTCCTCCAAAAAAACTTCCAACACTACTAACAACTGAACTTACTCCTGAAGCTATTGCACTACCTACTGATTTAACTCCATTCCACACTCCACTAGCAAGGCTTTTTACTACTTCTTTACCTGCTTTAACTATATTCATTGCTCCATCAACAATAGTTTCAGCAACTGCTCCTATACCACTTGTTATTGCTCCTGCAACTTTACTTCCAATAACTCCACAGACAGCACCTGCTACTAAAGCTAATCCTCCTGTTAATATAGTTCCAACTGTTCCTATTGTACCTAATCCTATTGTTGTAGCCAATGCCATTCCACCTGAAAATCCTATCCCAGAAGATATTATTGCTCCATATCCAGCACTAAGTGAATTCCCTACATCTTTTACAGCTTTACTTAATGTTATTTCTCCACTTCCTAATTTAAAAGCTGTTCCTATTATATCCATAGAAGAAGCTGCTATTGCTCCAATAGTATTATTTGTAAGCATTCTTGAAAATACTGTTGGAATAACTTTCTTTTCAACTGCAACTCTTATTCCACCAGCAACTGCTGTTGCCATTCCCATAGAGGCTCCTGTTTTAATTCCTGCTTCAATAACTTCTTCTGCTTCAACTTCTTTTCCTTGAATAAGATTTACTCCAATATTTGCTGCCATTCCTATACCTAGCCCCATAGTTCCATTAAGCATCGCTTGTTTACCTATTTGTTTTGATATTGAAATAGTATTAACATCTTTTTTAAAGTTAAATATATCTGCTTTTTTATTTCCATTTTGTAAATCTTTTTGAATATCTTTAATTTCTGCCTTAGTTATTCCTTTACTTTCTACATTATTGAACTTTATTTTATCAACTGAACTAGCAATATCTCCAACTTGATCTGTTGGAACTAATTTAGATTGAAATTTATATTTATACCCAGTTATTTTATCATAAAAAGATTTTGCTGTTTCATTAGCATTTTTATAGGCTTTTGCTGAATATTTCTTAACATATTTTCCACTATCTTCTATAATAAGGTCAATGGAGTTTTTTCCATAAGTTTCTCCAATTTCTGGCTTTAATGCTTCAGCATGATAAGTTTTCCCCTTAACTGTTGCATCTATATTAAAAGTTCCTGCATGATATTCTTCAAAAATAAAGCCATCTAAATTTGGATTTTGATTTATCATTCCTGTTTTTGTTGTTACACTTTCCATTAAAGTCTTATTAGCATTATCTATTGCATTATTTACAGTGTCAACATAATTATTTACAGACTTAGTACTTAAAACATTAGCAACTAATTGAGGCTCTTTTATACTAGCCGTTTCATATATCATAGCCTCATTATATTGAGATAAAACATTACTTGCTTCTTTCATATCTTCAATAACTTCTTTTGTATCTAAAATTTCTGCTTCTTCTATTTCAACTGCAACTTTTTCTAATATTTGATTTCCAACAAAATCTCCATTAGTTATTCCTACACTTTGGTATTTTTCAACTTCTTTTTTCTTTTGATAATAAACTTCAATTCCTGATATAAGTTCAGTTGCTATTTTTTCTATATCTTCAACTTTTTTATTAGCTAGTTCATTTTGTAACTCTGAAATTAACCAAGTTTTTAAATCTTTTTTATCTTGACTCTTTTCATTTTCTGCATAACTTTTTAAAAATTTCTTAATAATTTCTTCAGTTTTTCTCTTTCTACTTCCCCTCAAGCTAAACATTTTTATCCTCCTCATTTTTATATATTTTTAATGTGTTTTCTAACTCATTTTCTAATTTTTCTCTTAATTCTTGTGGCTCTAAAATCTCAATTAATGAAAAGAATTGTGCAAAATACACCATTGCCAATTTATTATCACATTCAAATATATAGATATTATTATCTTTATTTAAAAGTCTAGGTCTATTGTTTAAAACTTTTTCATATAATTCTAGACCTTTCTCTGTAAATTTTACTTTTACTCTATTTTTATATGACAAAAAAGGGTCAAAATTTTTATAGACTTCATCAATATACTTCTTATCTTTTATTTCAATTTTTTCATTAGTAAACCATATTTCTTCTATTTCAGATACTCTATAATTTCTATAATCTTTATTCTTCTCACAATAACAAAATAAATACGAACGACTTTCACTATCTGAAACTTTAATAAAATATGGATTAATCAACCTTATATAGTTATGATATTTAATTTTTATTTTATTTCCATCTTTTAAAGCCTTTTCAATATTTTTAAAATTCTTTTCAAATAAAATTTCTTCTCTTTTATATCTTAAATTATTTATATAGGTAAAAAATATATTTCTCCAATATTCTGCCTCTGTTTCTATTTTATTTCTTATTAAAGTATCCATAAAAATTTCTTCATTACTTTTATTTAAGTTAAATTGTATAACTTCACCTGATGAGTCTTCCAACTCAACTTTATTTAAATTCTTATCTATATAGTAGTTAAATATTATATTTCCTATCTTTCCAATCTGTAATTTAAAATATTCTGAATCACTCTTTATAATTTCATTCATAAAATCTGAAATTGTAAACCTGACCTTTTTCATTTTTATCCCCTTATTTTCTTTTAATCTGTTTATATAATATACAATTTTAAAAGAATATTCAAGGAATTAATTAGGCTTTGAATTTGTTCCCTAAGAAAATTTATAATTCTTGAAAATACTATAAATTTTGAAAATTTTTTATATTTTTTTGTTCCCTATTATTTGACAATAATAATATAGTATGGTAACATCAAAGAATTAAAAAATATTAGATAGAAGGAAATAAATATGAATTTTTTAGGACATTCATTGATTTCGCTTGAAATTGATGAAAAAGAAAATAAGGAGACTCTATATGGAAATTTTACAGGAGACTTCTATAAAGGTTTAGTTGAAAGGATTGAGCTTTCAGAGAATTTAAAAGAGGGTATAATCTTACATAGAATAATTGATAAAACTTCTGATAGAAAAGAAAATCTATTAAATGAATTATTAACTGAAAAATTTGGAATTTTTAAGGGAATAGTATCTGATATGTTTATTGATCATTTTCTATCTAAAAATTTTAATAATTTATTTAATAAAAATATTGATGATATAGAAAGAAAAATTTTAGATAAAGTTAAAGAATACAAGAATATTTTTCCAAAAGACTTTGAAAGAACTTTTAACTGGTTGAATGATAGAAATGTTATGGCAAACTATAAAGATATTGATTTTTTAGAAAGAGCTTTTCAAGGTTTATCTAAAAATATAAGAAGGGGAGAAATTCTAAATTTAGCTATAGCTGAATTAAAGAAGAATTATAATCTATTTGAAGAAAAATCTATAAAAGAATTTTTCTATGTAAAGAAAGAAAGTATTGAAAAATTCCTAAAAAAATAAGCTGTTGCAAAATTTGCAACAGCCTTTATTTTATGACTTTATAAGTTAACTAAAATCTTTCAACAGTTGTAAAAGTTTCAAAAGCAAATTTATGTAAATCAACAGAATTTGCGACTTCTACCTTATGAATATTATTCTTTCTAAAAGCATACATATCTATTTTAGTCACAGATTTTGGAAAACTAACTGTTTCTAAAGAATTTTTAAAGAAAGCAGATGCTCCTATATATTCTAAAGTTTCAGGAAAAGTAATTTCTGTAAGTTCATTCATTGCAAATGAGCTTGGTTCTAATCTTTTTACTTTACTTCCAAATTCAACCTTAGTTAATTTATTTCTATAAAAAGCAAATCCTTCAATATTTACTAATGCTTCTGGTAATTCAACTTCTTTTAGCTTACAAACTCCAAAAGCATCATAACCTATGCTTTCTACTGTATTAGGTATCACTACTGATGTTAATCCTCTTCTATAAAAAGCATTATCAGCTATCTTTTTCAAAGGTAATCCATCAGGAGTTAGTTCAGGAATTATTAAGTCAGTTTTAGCTTCAAGTTTTACCTTGTCCTTACCTTTTTGTGTCATTCCTTTTAGTTCATCACCTTTAAAAATAAAATCATCATATTCCCATATATTTTGATCCATTTTTGCCTCCTACCATCTAGTTAATTGTACTAATTCATTAAATGTTTCAAGCTGTGTTTTAACTTGTCCAAAATCCACCATTTGTTGATCATATCCCATTTTAATTAATGGAACTTTTGCAGCATCAAATGCTTGTTTTAATGATGGATATTCCATTTCTTCAGTATCATTAAAGTTCATCATAAATAGTAGGCAACCATCTGCATTATTTTCTTTTACTAAGTCCAACACATATTTAGGTCTTTTATAGATATCAGGATCATAAAGTATAGGATCTTCATCCATACGAGCAAATTGATCAGCAAGAGCTAACATTGGGTCAGCTATTGATAAGTCTATATCAATTTTTAATGCTCTTGATTCATGAGCTACATCATCTGCAACTACACATACCTTATATTGATCAAATACTTCTAAAAGTCCTGGGTTATCTGTGATAACTCCACTTGTAACAACTCTTACTCCATCCCATTGTTCTTCTGGTAAAGCTTCTAATTGTTGATTTAATATTCTTAATAAATCTGTATGTTCATCTTTTAACATAAAGTATGAACTTTTTAAAACATTAGATCTATCAGATGCTTTTATAGTTTGTGGATGTTTAGCAGCAAGTTTTATAAATCTTCTTTTTTCTGCTCTGTTGTCATTATAAACCTTGAATGCCTTTTTTAAATTTTCATCAGTAATTTTTACATCACAGATTTTTTCTAATTCTTCTTTTGCTTTATTGAATATTCTTGCATTATATTGTTTACCAAATTCTTCTTTTCTATGTTGTCCATGGTTTAAGAATACCATAGGTATTTTTCTTCCAGCACTTACTTTATAGTTTTGAGAAAATGGTCTTAATGTATCGTCTAATGTAGTAATTAATGAAGCAGATAATCCATCTAAAGTACCATCTAAAGCCATTTCTAAACATCTTAAAGCCAATGAGTAGTAGAAAGTAGGGAAATAATCCTTTGCTTTTTCAATAGGTCCTTGTCCTCCCCATACACCAAATGGAACCATTCCACCTGCATAAACTATTTCTTCTGGTGCATAATAAGGGAATATTCCTACAGCTTTTTTACCTTCAGCAAGGTATTTATCTAGTTGCTTTCTAGGATTTTCTGCATAGTACTTAAATTGTTCTAACAATTCCTTAATTTCAGCCATCTTTCTTTCGTCCTCCTAATTTTAATGTTTTAAAGTTGGTTTAGACCAGTCAGTTTCTTTTGTATTTTCAAAGTTTGTATAAACTTCTTCACCTTTAGCTAATTTTTCTTCTTTTCTTTCTTGCATTATTTCAACAAGTCCTTGTACTCTTGTATTATATTGTTCAGTTGAGAAGTTTCTTTCATCAGCTTGGTCTCCATCAAAGTGAACAACTGGAATTCCTAAATCTTCTTTCCATCTTCTTTCTATTTCTGGCATTGCACCACTCCATGGTTTACAACTACGGTTATAGTTTACAAGTGCTCCACTTATACCATTTTCTTTAGCCATAGTTTCTCTCCATTCAACACCAGTTTCTATACATACAGAACAAGGTGCTTTACAGTATGCTGCTGCCATTTCTCTTATATTATGATATCTAAATCCAAATGCTGGTGCATAAACAACTGCTGTAACATTTACTCCATTGTCTTTTAAAGGTTCAAATAATGGTTTTAATCCTGGCCAACAAGGGATTCCTTCAAATAGGATTCTATGTTCTTCTGGATATTCCCAAGTAGATGTTCCTTCTTTTATAGATTGTTCAAATTCATCTGCAAGTAATTCAAATCCAATAGCTGCTTCTTCATCACATCTTGCTGCAACTATATCTGCCATGTGGTTGAATAAATCAAATCCACTTAATGGAGATGGTTTATAACCCATATATTTACATGCTTTTAACCAAGCTGCTGCTGTTCTATTTGCTCTTGCACAAGCATCTTCAAATTTCTTTTCATCAAATTTCTTTCCTGTTAATTCTTCTAATTGTTTTATAGCATGATCAAATTGTCCTATTAAATAGTCAACCTTTTCTTCTGGTGTATCTACTGTATTAGAGAATGGTATATCTATCATTATTAATGGTATATTGTGCATTCTTGCTATATTTTCATACCATTTAGTCATCATATTACAGATATTATTGCAACATAGTAAGAAGTCTGGTTGAGGCATTCTTCTTGCATCTGTTGGTTCACCAGCAGCATATGCTAAACTAATTCTTGCATATCCACAAATATCATTGTCATATCCCATATCTTCTGCTGCTTGACAAAGTCTTAATCCATCTTTTTTAGCTGCTGCTGATGCAGCATGGTTTTCAGGATATACAACATTTAAGTCAAAAGCCTTTGCTAATTCAATAGGGAATTTAGATGAACTCCAACCAACTAATTCTCCTCTTTTCTTTGCTTCCCATGCATTTGCATATACCTTATCAACAACTCCTCTTAGTATTGCAGCAGCAGGTTTGTGCCCTTCTATTGGTCTAGGTTTTTTATTAGGTAATTTTTCCATTTTTCCAGCCATTTTTGTTTCCTCCTATTCATTTCTAAGTACATTTATTCTATAATCTTTATATAGAAATAGGTAAGTTACATTCTAGATTTTAAAAAATCTGGCTAGTAACAAACTTTTTTCTATTAAGTTAATACCAAAGTTTTCAATTATTGATGAGTCATTGTATATTTTTGATAAGCAAATAAAGCAGCTCCTATTGCCCCATTTAATTGACAATATTCATTTGTATGTAATTTAAAACCTAGATTTCTTTCTAATGCTCTAACCATACCTTTATTAAGTGCCACTCCACCTGTCATGACAACATCATCTTTTATACCTATTCTTTTTGCCAAGCTACCAACACGGCTAGCTATGGCAGTGTGAATTCCTTTTACTATATCTTCAATCTTTGTGCCCTTAGCAAGTTGTGAAATTACTTCTGATTCTGCAAATACAGTACAAGTTGAACTTATAGCTACATCAACAGTTGATTTTTCATCTAATTTTTCTAAGTCTTCTAAATTTACTTCCAAAACTTTTGCAATTACATCTAAAAATCTTCCAGTTCCTGCAGCACATTTATCATTCATAACAAAATTTTCAAGCATTCCATTGTCTCCAATTTTTAATGCTTTTGAATCTTGTCCACCGATATCTATAATTGAGTGAACATTTGGAAATAGAAAATATGCTCCTTTAGCATGACAAGATAACTCAGACATTTGAGCTGGAACTTCTGCCAATGAATTTCTTCCATAACCAGTTGCAACTGCTCCTTGTAATTCACTTACTGAGCTTAATCCAACTTGTTCTAACGCTTCTTTCATGGCTCTAGCTGGTCCACTAGTTCCTGTTCCTACTGATATGACAGCTTTTGCAACAATTTCTTTACCATCTTTTAAAATTATACATTTAGATGCTGTTGATCCAACATCTATTCCCATAGTAAATATACTCATATATTTATCCTTTCCTTAAAAATAATCCTATTATGCAACTCCAACTAAATGTTTAGCATAGTTCAAGAATTGAGTTATTATTACCGCGTTTGTAAGGTTACTAATAAATCCTCCAATTACTGGAACTACAAAGAATGCTAACTTAGAATATCTATATTTTTTACAAACAGCTTGCATAGTAGTCATAGATACTGGAACTGCTCCTAGTCCAAATCCTGTATGTCCCACTGCCATAACTGCTGCATCATAGTTTCCACCTAATAATTTGAATGTTAAGAAATAACAGAAGATTAATATAAATATTACTTGTGCTATTAATAAAGCTATTAAAGCTACTCCTAATCCAGATAATTGCCATAGTTTCATAGTAATAATTGACATAGAAACAAACAGACCTAATGAGAAATCTCCAACAGAATCTATTGCTTCATATAAAACATCATGATTTCCTTTTTTTCTATCATAGAAAAGTCTTATTAGTATTCCACCAAACATACAGCTAACATGTATAGGAAGATCTAGATTAATTGCTTTTAATCCAGCTGTCACTAATTGCCCTATTCCAATAGCAATACACATTAAGAAAACTGCATTGATTATTTGATTTTTACCCATTAAAACACCAGTTGATTCTTCTCCTGACATTTCTGCTTTTTCTTCTTTTCCATCTAACATAGGATCTTCAAGTTTATGTCTTTTAATAATAAAGTTTCCTAATGGTCCTCCAACAATACAACCTGAAATTAATCCGAATGTAGCTGCTGCTATTGCAACTTCCATAGCTGCTGTTGCCCCTGCATCGACTGCTATTGGAGCAAATGCTGCTGCATTTCCATGTCCGCCTGTCATAGGTATACTTCCTGTCATCATAGAAATTAATGGATTTACATTAAATATATGTCCTACTGCCAATGCCAAAGCATTTTGACAAGCTGCTAGAACTGCTGCTAGTATTGCAAATATTACAACTAGTTTTCCACCTTTTTTCAAAAGTGCCATACTTGCTGCTGCTCCACTTGCTGCAAAGAATATGCAATAGAATAATTGATTTACTGTTTTATAATCAAAATCTAATTGTACTATCTTAGCATAATAAAGTCCCAATGATATTAGAGCAAATATAGTTCCGCCAATAACTGATGAAGGTAAACAATATTTCACTAATAAAGGAATTTTTTTTCTTAAAAAATCACCAAGATATATTGCTAAAACTGCTAACATTAATGTTTCAAACATTGTTATTTTTAATACTCTTATTTCTTCCATATTTCCCCATTTCTAATTATTTTTAATTATTCAAAATTATTAACTACTAAAATATTTAAGTTAGAATTCCTATATTATTTACTATGCTATCCATTAATATTTTTATTTAATGAACAGCATAGTAATATAATTTTATTTAGTTTATTTCTTTGTATAAGTTTCAAATTCTCTTATAGCTCTTGGTAAAATCATTTGATGGAATGCACAAATTGATTTAGGATTTTGATATACTGCATTAGCAAATGCTGAAATATATCCTCTTAAATCATATAAAGGTACTATTTCATCAACCATACCTGTTTTAGCACAGTATGCTGGTCTTGATTTAGCTGTATATTCATTTATCAATTGATTCATTTTATCTATTGTAGGTTGTAAATCTTTTCCAGCTTTGTAATCTTTTGCAAGTCTTCTTGAATACATTGCAGAAGCTGCTGTTTCTCCATTCATTACATATACTTCTGTTGCTGCTGTTCCTAATGAGAAAGCATTAGTATTATTACCTTGTGGTCCACCTAATACATAGTGAGCTGCTGCTGAACCTTTTCTAATAGTAATTTCTATTTGAGGTACATGTGAATTTTCTATTGAATAGATTAAAGATTGTCCTAATCCTAATAATTCAGCTTCTTCTGCAGGATTTCCTACATCTATACCACTTGTATCTTGTAACCAAACTATTGGTAATCTATCTCTTGAACAAAGAGTTACAAATTCACTCATTTTAATAAGTCCTTGACGATATAGTTTACCACCAATTCCTACTGATTTTTCTCTATATTCTGGATAATTCATTAATAGTCCTTGTGCATTTGCAACAACTCCAACTAATAATCCATCAACTTTTGCAATACCTGTTACAACTTCTGGTCCATATCCTTTTTTATATTCAGAAAATTCACTGTTATCAAATAAACGTCCAATTACATCATAAATGTTATAGATTTTCTTTTGATTCATTGGAATTATTGAATATAAATCATTAGGATCAAGAGCTGGCTCAGTTGGTTCATCAACTCTGAAAAATTCTAAATCATAAGCTGGTAGGTAATCCATATATTTTTTAATTCCATCTATTACACCAATTTCATCATCATAAACTTCTCTAAAGAAACCAGTTTTATCATAGTGAACATGAATAGTTCCTGGAACTTCAACTTGTTTAGCTGCCATTGTAGCTTCTGCTATTTGGATAGCTCCTTCCATATCAATATATCCTTTTGGATTCATTCCTCCTACAATTCCTGCCCCTCCAACTGCCATATTAGCATCTTTATGAGCTATTAATATTGTAGGACTGATACTATGGTATCCTCCACCTGCTGGGTTAGTTCCATAAATTCCAACTATTACTGGAATTCCTAATTGTTGTAATTCTGCATTACGGAAGAATGGAGTTCCTCCTCCTCTTCTATTTGCATAAACTTTTTCTTGTTCATCAAGTTTAACTCCACTACAATTTAGTACATAAACTAATGGAATTCCTAAACATTTAGCTGTATCTGATGCTCTTAATAGGTTGTCAGCTTGTCCTGGAACCCAAGCTCCAACTATTTTCTTATTATCAGATGCTACAACTACTGCCCATTTTCCACCAATTCTTCCTAGTCCTTTAACTATACCTGTCCCAGTTTCAAAGTCTTCAGGATTGTATAAAGTATTTAAAGGATACCAAGTTCCTTCATCTACTAATTCTGCAATTCTTTCTAATGCAGTCATTTGGTCTTTATCATGAATTTTTTCATCAGGAGTTCCTGCATCTTGCATTGCTGCAATACTATCAGCAATTGCTGCTTCAATTTCTCTTACTGCATTTTCATTAGCTTCATCAATATTAGCTAATGAGTTTCCTACTTGTGGCATATTTTGAAAATATTTAGGCATTGAATAATTCATTTAACTTCTCCTCTCTTATTCTTCTACTGGAACTTTTATAAATGCTTGTCCTGGATCTATATCCTCTCTTATCATTTTAATAATTTCTTCAGTTGGAGCCTCTAATTGAACAGCTCTTGAAGTATCAAGTTCAAATCCAGTGTTTTCAATTATATCTTCTATTGTAACACCTGGATAGTATCCAGCTAAGTACATTCTCTTAGTTTTTTCATCAAATCTTAAGATTCCTTTATCTGTAACAACAGCAAGTGGTCCTCTATTTCCAGGTAGTCCTAATTTTTCTCTTCCTCCTGGTCCTCCTGCCCATCCAACACTTGTTACATAGTCAATTTTATCTATAAATCTTCTTTTTTCATGTTGCATCATTATTACAGTATTTGAATAAGTAGCTATACCATTAGCTCCTCCACTTCCTGTAAATCTTGTTTTTGGTTTTACATAGTCATCACCAATGATAGTAGAGTTTAAATCTCCATAAGGGTTTATTTGAGCTCCTCCTATGAAAGCTATCATTCTGTCATTTCCATTTAAGTATTCATTAGTTTCAAATCCTATGAATCTTACATTTGGCCATTGAACAGCACAGTGTCCCATAAGTCTTAAGTCTCCAACACTTCTTGGAACTTCTATTGGGCTACAATCCATTAGTCCACTTTCAACTATTAGTTTACAATTAGGTGCAAATTTATTTTTAGCAACAGTTGCTCCTATTAAAGGTAATCCTGTTCCTACTATAACTATTTGTCCATCTTTTATTTCTTTAGCAATGGTAATAGCTTGCATTTCTTTATTTGTGTAGTTTTTATAATTCTTTGCCATTATTATTCACCATCCTTAACTAATTTTGCAGCATATTGGAATCCTGGTACTACTCTTAATTTGCTTACTCTTGGTAAACCTAATTTAGCTAAGTATCCTTCATGATCCTTAACATCTATAACCCATTCTTGTATGAATTTTTCAAAATCTTCATCTGTTTTAGTTACAGAGTCATACATTTTATAGAAAGCTGGGTCATAATCATAATAGTTATATAATTGAGATGGGTGACATCCATAAGGTGCATGAACTACTGCATCTACACAAAATTCAGGTATTGAGTTTTTAGAAGGATCTCTTCTTATTTCTTCTTCTGTTACAATTTCTTCTGCTATAACTATAACTTTTCTTGCAGCAATAGCTATATCTACATCATGGAATTCATCTCCTTCTATTGAGCAAGTTCCATTAATAGAAGCTTTTTGAACAGAAATTATAGCTGTATCTAGTCTTGGAACTGGAACCGCTATTACATCTTCTCCTTCTTTAAAAGGATTAGGTATTCTTTCTAATTTCTTATCAGGCAATTTAGGAATTGTCTTTCTGATTTCTGCACTTATTCCCCATTTGTATTCTAAGTCACTACCCTCCATTAATTTTACTGGTAAATAAGGTAAACCTAATGAAGAAGCATGTAACATTAACATAATAACATCTTGAGAATAATCTTCTAATAATAAATTATGTTTCTTTTCTACTGCATCTCTGAATCTTCTACAAACATTAGTATATCCTGAGTTAGCTATATAACAGTTTATGAAAGCTTTTATTCTTCCACATCCTATTAACATATCCCAATCTCCACCTGCTGGACCAGAATATCCTATAAAATCTGTTTGTCCTTGTCTAATAATTTCGTAAACAGCCGCATAAGGCTTTCTGTTTGTTGTGAATCCTCCAAAACATAAGCTATCGCCAGATTCAACATACTTTGCTATTGCATCATGTAAAGACATTACTTTGCTCACAAAAATCCCTCCTAAATTTTTTTATAAATAGTATAAGATTGAGCCTCAACCCAACCTTATAACCATTTTTTATATATTTTTTAAATATTATTACTAATAAATTTAATTTTATTACATTGTTCCTTTAAATATCATCATAAAGAATCCTGCTGCAACTGCTGAACCTATAACTCCTGCAACATTTGGTCCCATTGCATGCATTAATAGGAAGTTTGTAGGATTTTCTTTAGCTCCAACTGTTTGAGAAACACGAGCTGCCATAGGAACTGCTGAAACTCCAGCTGAACCTATAAGTGGATTTATTTTTCCACCAGTTATTACATAAAGTAATTTTCCTAATAGAACTCCACCTACTGTTGAGAAACAGAAAGCTGCAAGTCCCATTAATATAATCTTTATTGTACTTATATCTAAGAAAGTTGCTCCATCTGCTTTTGCTCCAACACTTAATCCTAACATAATTGTTATTATGTTAATCATAGCATTTTGTGCTGTATCAGATAATCTTTGAACAACTCCTGATTCTCTAAATAAGTTTCCTAACATCAATAGTCCAAGTAATGGGGCTACTGATGGTAAAAGCAATGAACAGAATAAAACAACTGCTATTGGGAAAACTATTTTTTCTGTTTTAGATACTTTTCTTAATTGTCCCATTTTTACTGCTCTTTCTTTTTTAGTAGTCAAAGCTTTCATAATAGGTGGTTGAATTAATGGTATCAATGCCATATATGAATAAGCTGCAACTGCTATTGGAGCTAGTAAATGTGGTGCTAAGTTATTAGCTATATATATAGATGTAGGCCCATCTGCTCCCCCAATAATCCCAATAGCTGCTGCTTCAGCTGGTGTAAAACCTATTTGAGTTGCAAATATAAACGCTACATATATTCCTAATTGTGCTGCTGCTCCTAATATTAGACTAATAGGATTAGCTATCAATGGAGAAAAGTCTGTCATTGCCCCAACCCCCATAAATACCAAACAAGGGAATAAGTTACTTTTCACTCCATAAGACATTATATGTATAACTCCACCTTCATCCATAAGTCCTGCTAATGGTAAATTTACCAAGAACATTCCAAAAGATATAGGTAGTAATAATAATGGTTCAAATTTTTTAACTATTGCTAGATAGAATAAAACAAATGATACAAGTATCATTGCAATATTCTGCCAAGTAAGAGCTGCAAAACCTGACGCCTCTAATAGTTCTGCTATTACATTAAAAAAATTCATTCAAAATCCTCTCCTTATTTTAACACTATTAAAACTGAGTCAGTTTCTACAACGTCTCCTTTTTTAACTCTTATTTCAGCAACTTCTCCATCAACTGTTGCTGGGATATCATTTTCCATTTTCATTGCTTCTAATATTGCAAGAGTTTGTCCAAAAGTAACTTTATCTCCTACATTTACTTTAACATCTAAAATTGATCCAGGCATTGGACTTGTTATTGTAGTTCCTCCAGTAGTAGATGTTGCTGCTGGAGCTGCTTCAACTGGAGCTGCTGCTACTTTAGTTTCAACAACAGGTTCTGATTTTACAACTGTTTCTCTTCTTTCAGCAGGTTGACGAGATAATGATTTTCCTGCTCCTCCAACTTTTTCAACTTCAACCTCAAATTTTTTACCATTTACTGTTACTACGTATTTCATTTTTTCTCCTTTCCTAATTCCTTTTAATTTTTAATTTTTTAAATTTCTGTTATGCTAACAATATTGAAGTTTTCAACAGGTTCTCTCATTTCTTCACTAATAGCTGAGATTATAACTGCTAATCTTTCAACTTCTTCTTGGTTGTCTTCTTTAACAACCACTTTTGCAGCTGTATTTGCATTAGCATTTACATTGCTTGCAACTGGCTTTTGTTCAGGTACTTCTTCTTTAACTAAAAGATTTATAACTTTTGATGATACAATTATAAATAATGCTAATGCTATTAAAGCAATAAACACTATTGAAAAACCTATCAAAAAAGTCATTATACTTTCCCAAAAAGTCATAGTATTAGATGTCCACATAGCTTTCCCCCTTTTTTAGATTTTAGATGTTACTATTAAATAATCATAGATATCCAATCTATTGTTATTAAACTTAAATTCATTGTTTAAAAAAAATAATTTCACAAAGTTATAGATAATTGCCTTATATTTTATTTCACAATTAGAATTTATCAATATAATTGTATTAACCTTTTTACTGTTTATGCATATTTCTTTTTTATTTATTGCAATTAGTACATTATCTTGACTGTTTTTTGTATTTAATTTATGAAAAATTATTCCAATTTTTTCTCCTAAATAAGAGTAAAAATTGTTATTTGATACTTTATTTATAATATCATTAATATCACTTTTTTGCAAGAAAGATAATTTAAAAAATTTATTTAAAATTTCTTCAAATGAATTTAAATTTATTTGAAAAATATTTTCTTTTTTTAAAAAATTTCCTAGCAAAAACTTATTCCTGTCTATATCATTATAAATTTTTTCTGGAAAGGCTTTATCTAAACTATTTATAAGTTTTTTTAAATTTACATCAGATGAATTTTCTAATATAACCTTTAATAAAGTTGTCATTTTTATTTTTTTATTTTTTTTAAGTCCAGCTTCTTCTAGTTTTTTTATATCTTTTTCTGTTAAAATAGGATTTAATTCTATAATTTTAGTATGTTCAATTTCTTTCACAAAATCTTTTTCCACAGAAAAAGTTGTTAAAATATAATCATAGTCATCTAATTTTTTTTCTATTTGTTCAAAACTCTTTAAAGTTAAAATCTTATCTATATCTATCAAAAATTCTGTTTCTATATCTTCTTTTAAAAAGAGTGCTATATTTTCTTTATATGTAGTAACAAGTATTCCCTTCTTATTTATCTTGTTGTTATTTTGTAAAGCCTTATAAAAAAAAGGCACTAAATATGCTATTTCCTCATCTGAAACTTTTTCATTAATAACTTCTTCTAAATAATAAAAATTCTTTTTTAAAAAATTAAATATAGTTGGGTACAAATCTTTCACATCTTTTAATATTGAATTTTTCAATTTTATTTTTCTTTTAGTTCTAAAAATCAAAGGTTTTATATAATAAAATATTTCAT
>ERZ773100.385-NODE-385-length-23462-cov-6.080275_pt1 | contig 23462 bp, 23 predicted proteins | sample MGYA00511119_ERZ773100 | MGnify/ENA primary metagenome ERZ773100 (study PRJEB29015, sample SAMEA2738000) | human oral metagenome | biome: human oral; feature: human-associated habitat; material: dental | place: China | collected 2111 ...
AACAAGCCGATGAGGAGACGCTGAAGCGCTGGGGCCGCAACCTTCTGTCGGCCCGGAGCATGGATGAGGTGTTTCGGGCGCAGTGAGCGGAGCTGAGCTTCTCGCCCGGTTGGCGGTAGGAGTTTCGGTCTTACTTCCGATCATGCTGCCGCGCCCAGTTGTATGGCGTTTGGGGCATGCAGTCGATCTTGAGGGGTAATGCCTGCATTGCCGCCACCGGATGTCTTCCTCTAGGTTTAAAAAGTCTATAGAATTGATGGAATTTAAACCTAGATCGGAAACGTCATGATCGGAGACCGCATTCGGCAGGCTCGTCTGGCCGCTGGGCTCACCCTCGATGCCTTGGGTCAGAAGGTCGGCGTCACTCATACGGCGATTCAGAAGTACGAGAAGGGGGTCCTCACTCCGCCGTCTTCGCAGCTTCTGAAGCTGGCTCGTGCTTGCGGGACGCGCGTTGAGTACTTCTTCCGAACCCACGCGGTGGAGCTGGTCGAGCCTGAGTTCCGGCGTCTGGCCACTTTCGGGAAGAAGGCTCAAGAGGCGTTGAAAATCAAGGTGGTTGAGCTGGCCGAGAAACGGGTCGAGCTCCTTGGATGCTTTCCCGAGTCACCAATCCTTCGATTTGAGGTGCCTGGTGGCCTGCCTCGCCACGTCAACGATCTCGACGAACTGGAGAATTTCTCAGACCAGGTGCGAGAGGCCTGGAAGCTTGGCCTCAATCCGATCGGTGATCTGACAGGCACCTTGGAGACCTTGGGTCTGTTGGTGATCGTTGTCGATGAAGCGAACCCGGGGTTCTCGGGGCTCACGGCGACCGCACGCACGTCCGATGGACGGACGTACCCAATCGTTGCGGTGTCGTCCTGTTGGCCTGGCGACCGGCAGCGATTCACGCTTGCACATGAGCTGGGGCACCTGCTGCTGTCGGGGCGTCTGGCCGCAGACATTGACGAAGAGAAAGCCTGTAATCGGTTTGCCGGCGCGTTTCTGGCGCCAAAGGCTGCGGTCGTGCAGCTTTTGGGCCATGCTCGGCGCAGGATCGAATGGCAGGAGCTTTTCGCCCTCAAGCACGAGTTCGGCTTGAGCATGGCCGGCTGGCTTCAGCGGGCAAGGCAATGTGGCGTTCTTCCAGAGGAGGCTCACCTTGCTCTTTGGAAACGCTTTTCCTCCAATGGGTGGCGCAAGAACGAGCCCGGTGAGCCGGTGCCGCGTGAACATCCTCGGCTCTTCAATCAGCTTGTCTATCGGGCTCTGGGGGAGCAGCACGTCTCCGAGTCCAAGGCCGCAGAGCTTCTTGGCATTCCCATGATGCGCTTCCACAAGGAACTTCAGCTGGAGTCGGTGGATGCTGCTGCTCATCAGTGACGCGAACATCCTGATCGACATGGAGGCTGGGCAGCTGAGGAAAAGCTGTTCCAGCTTCCAATGCAGTTTGCGATGCCTGACATTCTCTACTGGGAGGAGATCGAGCCTGGGACGCCAGGCCTGGAGGTGCTGGGTCTGAAGATCCTGGAGGTCAGGGGCGAGTACGTCAGATATGCGTCTAAACTGCCCGACAAGTACGGTACTGCCCCCAGCCCTAATGACTATCTTGCTTTGGCGCTTGCCAGGCAGGAAAACTGTCCGCTTCTGACCGGCGATCAAAGCCTCAAGGCTGTGGCCAGGGCGGAAGATGTGACAGTCATGGGGACCGTCTGGCTGCTCCAGGCGATGGTCGAGAACCGGCTGCTCAGTGTGGATGAATCCATTGCCGCTCTTGCGTTGATGAAAGAAAGCAGGCGGCGGCTGCCCTGGGCAGATGCCGAACGCATCCTGAATGGCCTCCGCGAAAGCTGCGGTCGAAGGCCTTGAAAGGTTTTGATTATCTGCTCCGTGAAGAGAGGCAGCGGTATGGAGAGCTTTACGTGACGGAGGATGCGCAGATGATGCGATGGAGTGAGCGGCTGCTGGATCAGGGTGAGCAGCGGGGCGTGCAGAAGGGCTTGCAGCAGGGCCTGCAGCAAGGGCTCCGGCAAGGGCAGCTCGGGCTTCCGGCTGAGCTGTTGGCCGAGCGCTTTGGTGCTCTGGATGAGGCCGTGCAGGCGCGTCTGGAACAAGCCGATGAGGAGACGCTGAAGCGCTGGGGCCGCAACCTTCTGTCGGCCCGAAGCATGGATGAGGTGTTTCGGACGCAGTGACCGGGGTTGAGCTTTTCGCTTGGCTGGAGGCGGGGGTGCTGCTTGGCTGCTTGCATTTGGGGCTTGGCCAAGCCCCTCATTTTCAGGTTGCGCCAGCCTGTGAAAGAAGCCCGTGGTCAGTCACCTTTGTCTGGCTGGGTGTCTTTTGGAACCTTGGCCAGCACGACCAAGAAGTCTTCGCGGCTTCCTTGAACGGCTTCGGCGCGCAGGTGCTCAAGTGTCATGGGTGCGGCAAGCGGTATGAAGCTTGGCTGCTGGAAAAACGATTCATCCAATTCTGGACTCTCCTCGTCAAGGGAGGCAGTGATCCGGTCGTCTTCTTCAAGGCTGGGTAGCTGAAGGATCAGCCCTGACTTGGTAGTGATCCACACGGCGCAGGGGGCTTATGGAAGGATTGTTTTCATCGAATGATGCTTGATCTGTGCAGGCTCTGTCTAGTGTGTCTTAACGGTCTGTGGCTTCATGGGAAAGACAGGGGAGAGCCCATAGACGAAGTGTATATGCTGTATGGAAGTGGTAGACCGGTATGTGACGGAGGACAGGATGTTGCGATGGACAGAGCGGATGTGGTTTGAAGGATGGAAACAAGGGTGGCATGAAGGGTATCAGTCGGTTAAAGAGGGGACGAGCGGAGGTTGGGAGCTCTCTGATACTGTCCTTCAGGAGAAGCGTAGACGAAGCTTGAAGAACTTGCTTACCCGATCTGTGGTGGAGCGCTTTGGCGAGCTTGACGATACGGCAAGAGCGCGCCTTGAAGAGGCGGAGGAAGAGCTGTTGGTGCGGTGGTACTTGAATCTCCGGTGGGCTCAGTACCCGGAAGACGTTTTCTGAAAGGGGCAACGAGGGCGGAGGAGGGCAGGCATGGGCCGGCTGCGGTTCAACAATAATTCTACCGTTCAGGTGTAGTCAGAACTGCCCGGTTGCCCAGGCAGCGCTTTCATGGTCGCAGAATCGGCTTACTGATTGCGCGCTGCGCCGACCACGGTGCTGCCGTTCAGGCGGATCGTGGTGTCGCTGGGGTTGCCGCTGGGCACGCCCTTGTCAAAGGTGCTGGAGGCCGGGTCGATCTTGTAGTCGGCCGTTGCGCCGGCGGGCAGGCTGATGTTGGTGGCTACGTGTCGGGCGCTGACGCTGATGAGCGAGATGGGCAGTTGCTGGACGCGGATTCTGGCTGTGGCGACGCCGGCTGCTTGCAGCTCCAGGCTGTCGGCGCGGCCCTCGAAGGTCAGGCTCATGTGCTCGGCGTGCGTCGTGATCTTGCCGAAGTTGCCCTTGGCATCGATCGACGGTGTGCGCTGGGTGAATCCTACCGTGCTTTTTTCGGGAAGGTTGACAACGACAACGGCTTTGCAAGGCTGGGTACTGTCGACACGCTTGATGGTGAGGGTGTCGTTATCGTTTTCGTTGGTGGTGGTGAGGCCGATGGGGCACGGCGCCTCGTCGTTCTGTTCGACGTGTACGCCTGGCAGCAGCGATACGTTGGTTGTGAGATTGACGGTCACGTCGTCACCCTTCACGGTGAGCGACATGGGGTTGTTGGTGGCGAAGGCGATGGCTTCGTCCTGGAAGGTGGCGGCGTGGGCGCCGTGGCTGGCTGCCAGGGCAAGGGTGAGCAGGGCAGCTTTCAGCGGGATGTTCTTGGGCAAGTGCACGTGCGTGTTCTCCGGGTGAGTGAATCCACGGGAGCGTAGCACTGCGACATGACAGGCCGTCCATCACTATTCATGGGCCTGACGTGTTACGGGTATGTGTCAGGCGTAAGTTGGATTGCTGGTGTTGGTACGTTGTACGTATGTATTGAAATGGGCGTTCATTCGGTATCGTCGTCGCCCCATGCGCTTCCTATCCACGCTCCCAGTGCAAGCGCCAGGAGGATGTCCGTGCTGTGGTCCGGATAGTTTTCCCATCTGTCGCTTCGGCTTGACGAGGTGTAACGGTAGCGGCGTCGCCGTGTGGCGCGTTCCATTTCGTCGTCATGGTCTTCGCTGTCGTCATCCTGAAGGTCAATGTAGTCCTCATGCTCGGTGTATGAGTGTTGTGGGGGTATGTCCATGTACGGCTCATGGGACGGGACGTAAGGCAGGTTGAGCCGAATGCGCAGCCAGGCCTCGACCCGAACGCTGATGGATGCCAGGGGCATCATCAAGACAAGCAGGATGGACAGGAGCGAGAAAGAGAGTGCAAGGATGGTCATGAAGATGATCGCGATGATCACGGTCACGACTACGGCGATGATCAATGTGGTGCTGTCGGTTTCCTGGGTGAGGCTGAATTGGAGGGGAATGTACCCGGCGAAGCCCAGGATGGACATGAAGACCCAGAGCAACGTATGAATGGCATGACGTTCATCGATGAACGCTCTCAATGGCATGCCCAGAGCCTTCTCCTCGGTCAGGCGATTTGCCTGTCGTGTCCTGTTTCGAGCTTTCTGGTCCTGGTGGCCGTCTGTTTGGTGAGTCGCGCCGGGCTCCTCGGGTGGTGTCGACAGATCCGAGTCGTTGATGCCGGTGCGCTGATGCGTCGCGTCCTTCTGGCTGACAACCATCAGTGCACGGCTGCTGCTGAGTTGGACGGATGCGTGTTGTGAGGTGTCCTGGTCGGGGTGATCTGCAGCAGCGGGGAGCATCAGGGCGGGTGTGATGCTTGGTGCATGCAGGTGGGGTTGGGTTGATTGGTTTTTGCCCGGTTTGGCCAGCACCAGGGCGTAGACAAGGAGGATGGTGGCACCCGCGATGCCCATGGTGACGTCAAGCTCGTGCCTCGGGGATATGAGGGTGGCGCCGACGAGCAGAAAGGTGCCAAAGGCTGCGCCCGTACCGTAAATGGCGGCGAAGATGTGAGCGATGACAGCGTGTTCGCCTTTCTGCGTTCGGCGGACGACGATGTGGCTCCAGACATAGGCCCAGGTCACCAGGATGCAGAGCAAGGCCAGAGGGACAGCGATGGTCTGGTTCATGGTGGTGCGGGGGAATGCGCCGATGGGGTGGATGGGTGATCTGAGGCCTCGTGGCAATGGGAGTGCACAGGGGGCGCAGCACGTATCGCCAGGGGGACGGATGTGTGCGGCGATGCTGCCACGGGCTGGGTGATGGGCGCGGCGCGACGGTGGCGGGCGGCTGATGCCTGCCGACTGTCGGTGCTCCGGTGGTGGTCTGATGAAGGAGGGGCGCCCAGAGGGGGGGCGCGAGGGTCTGGCGCGATGCGAGTTACGGGCGAGGCCGGCTGTCGTGCTGAAGCAGGGCCTTGGTGTACTGCAGGAAGTCATCCAGGTGGTGCTGGATGATCTGGATGGCGATGGGCAGTTGCAGGGACTGGTAGTCGTGCACGACGAGGTTGCGGAATCCGGTCATCCGCTTGAGGGAGTCTGCCAGTGCGGCGTCTATCCAGCCGTGTGTGGCCAGGAGGTCGAAGGCATCCCTGGCCCGCTGGGGTATGCCCAGGCGTTCACGGCGGACCAGGTATTGACCCATGTCGATGGCGGCGTTGCAGGCGCGCTGGATGTTGAGGATGGCGGCGTCCTGTCGGGTGTAGTCGGTCTCGAACCCTTGGGGGTTGGCGTTGTACTCCTCCCGAGCACGGGCAACGCAGCGTTCGATGGTGGCCGCCTTGTTGATCAGGACATCATCCGACATGGTGCTTCTCCGTGGGTGAGGGCGGAGTGGCCCGGCCTTCTCCGTAGACACGGCCTTGGTGCTGGATATCCTGCAGCAGGCCGGCTCGGTATCTGTCGAGATCCCATTTTTCCTTGCAGACGTAGATCTCGAACAGGTCGGCCTGGTGGTCCTTGGCCCACCAGCGCACGCCGGTCTGGATGATCTGGTGCTGCATGACGGTGGAGGCGGCACGGAGGTCCACCAGATCCACGTCGCAGCCTGCCAGATCTGCCAGGTCGCTGGAGAGGTTGAACAGGGCGATGATGTCGGCGTGGCCCTTGACCAGCACGGCCAGGTCGAGATCGCTGTCCGGAGTGGCGTTTCCGGTGATGCGACTGCCAAAGGCGTAGATGGCCAGCAGACCGGGCAGGTGGCTGCGCAGGTGCTGGACGATGAGATCACGGGCCGTGGAGTGCATCTCTGCATGGTACCAGCGGCCTGTGCAGCTGAGCCGGGGCGGTTGATGTCTGCCGACTGTCGGTGCTCCGGTGGCGGTCTGATGAAGAGGTGGGCCAGCGCTCTGGCACGCCGGCCCGGGTGACTACGCGAGGGGGTGGTCCTTATTCGCCCGACTTGCCATGCTGATGCCCTTTGGCATGGTCGTGTTTCTTGCCGTGATGGTGGTGGTCATGCGTCTTACCGCCGTGGGGGTTGATGGCGGTGATCTGCAGGACGACGGGTTCGTTGCCGGTCTTGGCAAAGTGCTGTTGGCCGGCGGGGTGGGTGAAGATGCTGCCGGGGGGCAGGGTCTGCAGCTTGCTGGCGTCGTAGGTGTTGCCGAAGCCCAGTTGCAGGGTGCCGCTGATGACGTTGACGAAGAAGTAGCCTTCCTTGGGGCCGTGAGGTTGCAGTTCCTTGTTGGCGGGGATCTGGATGCGCAGGATGCGGACGTTGTAGTGGTCGTTGGCGTCCAGGATGGCCTTGCCGGAGGAAAGGTCGATCTGGTCGGGGGTGAGGACCTTGTCGACGCCCTGAGGCGCCTTGGCATGTGCGTCGGTACCGTGGTCGTGCTTGGCGTTGTCTTCGTGGGCGCTGGCTGCCAGGGGCAGGGTGGCCAGGGCGGCGGTGGCCAGCAGGGTGGCGAGGGGGCGGATGGTGTTCATGGTGTTCTCCTTGGGAAGGTGTTCTGGTTGATGCCGATGGTGGCAGCCATGCTGCCTTTCGAGGACATGTGTCTCTCTGGATAGATGTAATGAATGCTAGTTCTATTGATACTTATTCTTGTTGAGAGTTGTCAATGGGCTTTGCTCACGATGGGGCCGGGATAATGGGACCGGGACGTCGTGGAAGGGATCAAGGAGGATCCGCCGAAGAGAGGGGCAGACGAGAGGGCACTGGCCCTGAGGGTGGTGCCCGGGTATTCCCCCGCATGGTGCGCTGCCGGGGGCGTGGTAGGGTAGGATTTGCGGTTTCGATGTGCTGACGGGGAGGTTCTTTCATGAAGCGCCGTGCGTTTGCGGGGGCTGCGCTGGGGCTGGCCGGCGGGATGGTGGTGTCTGGTCGGACCGGTGTGTCGGGTTGGATGACAGAGGCGGTTGCGCAGGAGTCTGGTGTGCAGGCCGCGGCGTCTCTAGGGGCCGGCCAGCAGACGGCTGGCCAGTTGGCGGGCGGCGCTTTGGTGCGCAAGCCGCTGGTGCTGGGCATGGTGCTGGAGCCGCCGGCGCTGGATCCGACGGCGGGTGCTGCTGCCGCCATTGCCGAGGTGGTGCTGTACAACGTGTTCGAGACGCTGGTGCATGTGGGGCCGAAGGGGGCGCTGTCGCCGCTGCTGGCCGAGCGCTGGTCGGGGTCGGAGGATGGGCTGACGTGGACGTTCCATCTGCGGCCGGGGGTGAAGTTCCAGAACGGAAAGCCCTGTGATGCGACGGCGGTGAAGTTCAGTTTCGAGCGGGCCGGCCGTGCGGACAGTGTGAACAAGGACCGGGCGTTCTTTGCGGCGATGTCGTCGGTGGACGTGAAGGATGCGCAGACGGTGGTGATCCGGCTGGCGCGTCCGGATGCGGATTTCCTGTTCATGCTGGGGCAGGCGACGGCAGTGATCGTGGAGCCTTCGAGTGCGACAGGCAACGGGGCGCAGCCGGTGGGAACGGGGCCGTATCGTCTGGCGAGCTGGCGGCGGGGCACGTCGCTGACGCTGCAGGCGTGGCCGGAGTTCCGGGATGCGGCTTCGGTGTCATTCCCGCAGGTGACGTTCCGTTTCATCAGTGAGCCGGCGGCGCAGATGGCGGCGCTGATGGCCAATGAGGTGGATGTGTTTCCGCGGGTGACGGAGCGGGCCGTGGCGCGGCTGAAGGCGAATCCGGCCTGGCAGGTGGTGGTGTCGGGGTCGCGGGCGAAGACGCTGGTGGCCATCAACCATCGGCGCAAGGTGCTGGCGGATGTGCGGGTGCGGCGGGCGATCGCGGCGGCGATCGATCGGCAGGCGGTGCTGAAGGCGGGTCAGCTGGGGCATGGCACGCCGATCGGCAGTCATTACACGCCGGATGCGCCGGGTTACGTGGATATGACGGCGGTGAATGCGCATGATCCGGAGCGGGCCCGGGCGCTGCTGAAGGAGGCCGGGGTGAAGCTTCCGCTGTCGTTGTCGCTAACGGTGCCGCCGCCGCCCTATGCGCGGCAAGCCGCGCAGGTGGTGATGGCGCAGCTGGCGAAGGTGGGCATCCAGTGCCGTGTGCAGCAGGTGGAGTGGGCGCAGTGGCTGGAAGGCACGTACCGCAACCACGACTACGATCTGAGCATCATTTCTCATGTGGAGCCGCTGGATCTGGGCAATTTCACGAAGCCGGACTATTACTGGGGCTATCGGTCGCCGCGCTTCGATGCGCTGTACCGGCGGCTGGTGACGGCCGTGAACGAGAAGGAGCGGCTGGATCTGCTGGCGCAGGTGCAGAAGCTGCTGGCGGAGGACTGTGTGCTGGCCTGGCTGTATCAGCCGCACTGGGTGTCGGTGGCCCGCAAGTCGCTGGCGGGACTGTGGGATGACATGCCGATGCTGGTGAACGATCTGCGGTCGATGCGCTGGGTAAGCTGAGATGAAGGCTGTCGTCTCATGACGCGTTTCCTGCTGGGCCGGTGCCTGGGGCTGGTGCTGACGCTGCTGGCGGCCAGTGCCGTGGTGTTTCTGGTGCTGGATGTGCTGCCGGGCGATGTGGCGCAGGTGATGCTGGGGCCGGATGCGGACCCGCAGGCGGTGCAGGCGCTGGCAGCGCAGCTGGGGCTGGATCGGCCGGCCTGGGTGCGCTATGGGCAGTGGCTCTTGGGGCTTTTGCAGGGCGAGCTGGGCATGAGTCAGGCCTACGGGGTGCCGGTGGCGGGGTTGCTGGCCGAGCGGCTGGTGCTGACGGTGCCGCTGACGCTCCTGGCGATGGCGCTGGCCGGCGGCATGGCGCTGCTGGCCGGGGTGTATGCGGCGCTGCATCATCGTCGCTGGGGCGATGTGGGGCTGATGGCGCTGGCTCAGCTGGGCATGGCCACGCCCGGGTTCTGGCTGGGGATGCTGCTGATCGTGGTGTTCTCGGTGCAGCTGGGCTGGCTGCCGTCGGGAGGCTTTGAGGGCTGGGAAGCAGGGCTGTGGCAGGGGCTGCGCTTCCTGTGGCTGCCGGCACTGGCGCTGGCCTGTGTGCAGGGAGCCATTCTGGCGCGCTTCGTGCGCACGTCGATGCTGGAGGTGCAGGGTGAGCCCTTCGTGCGGACGGCGCGTGCCAAGGGGCTGTCGATGCGTCAGGTGCTGTGGGGGCACGTGTTTCGCAATGCCTCCATTCCGGTGCTGACGGTGGCGGGGATGCAGTTTGCGGAGCTGCTGGGGGGCGCGGTGGTGATCGAGAACGTGTTTTCGCTGCCAGGGCTGGGGCGATTGCTGTTCCAGAGCATTGCCAACCGTGATCTGCCGGTGGTGCGCAATGGGGTGCTGCTGCTGGTGGCGATGGTGGTGGTGATCAATTTTCTGGTTGATGTGCTGGCGGCGTGGATCGATCCGCGCCTGCGGGCGCGTGTGCGCTGAGCGGGCAGGCGGATGGTGCCGGTGAACGAGGATCTGCAGACCAGTGTGTCTCTCCGGGATGGCGGGGCAGGGCTCGTGGCCGAGTCTGCCGCGGGGCGCCTGTCGGAGGACCGTGGTGCGCGGCAAGGGGGAGACATGCCGCAGCAGGGGCACGTTGTCGCGGAGGCGAGGGCGGCCGGTTTCTGGCGGCGGGCGCTGCGGCACCCGGGCTTTGTGGTCGGTGCGCTGCTGGTGCTGGCGCTGGTGCTGATGGCCGGGGTGTCGGCGTTCTGGACGCCTTACGGGCCGGAAGACCTGGACATGGAGGCGATGCTGGAGTCGTCTTCGGCAGCGCACTGGCTGGGTACGGATGCCTTCGGGCGCGATGTGGCCTCGTTGCTGCTGCTGGGCGCGCAGGCGTCGCTGCTGGCCGGGGTGATTGCGGTGGGCATCGGGCTGGGGGCGGGGCTGCTGCTGGGGCTTCTGGCCGCGGCCAGGCCGGGGCGCGTGCAGGGTCTGATCATGCGCACGGCGGATTTCATGCTCGCGTTTCCGGCGATCCTGACGGCGATCATGCTGACGGCGGTGTTCGGGGCCGGGCTGGGCAATGCCATCGTGGCGGTGGGCATCTACAACATTCCGTCCTTCGTGCGCATCACGCGCGCAGCCGCCGCCGGGGTGTGGTCGCGCGAGTATGCGATGGCGGCGCGGGCCTGCGGGCTGGGGCCCTGGCAGATCACGTGGCGGCACGTGCTGCCCAACATCCTTCCGCTCTTGCTGGTGCAGGCAACGGTGCGCTTTGCGGTGGCGATCCTGGCGGAGGCGGCGCTGTCGTTCCTGGGGTTCGGGGTGCAGCCGCCGCAGCCTTCCTGGGGGCGGATGCTGGCCGATGCGCAGTCGGTGCTGTTCGAGGCGCCGCTGCAGGCGTTGTGGCCGGGGCTGGCCATCATGCTGGCGGTGCTGGGGCTGAATCTGCTGGGGGACGGGCTGCGGGATCTGCTGGATCCCAAGCTGCGCCGGCGCTGAGGAGAAGGGAATGAGGCTGGGACTGACCAATCTGGCGTGGGATCCGTCTCGGGACGAGGCGGTGGCCGGGCTGCTGGCGCGGCTGGGTGTGGATGCCATTGACGTGGCGCCCAGCAAGTATTTTGCGGATGTGGCGGCGGTGCGTGAGGCCGAGGTGCGCCGGGTGCGTGACTGGTGGGCGGATCGGGGCATCGAGATCACGGGCATGCAGTCGCTGCTGTATGGCACGCAGGGGCTGAATATGTTCGGCCCGCCGGACGTTCAACAGCGGATGCTGGCGTATCTGGCGGCAGTGTGCCGTGTGGGGACCTGGCTGGGCGCGACGCGGCTGGTGTTCGGGTCGCCGGCCAATCGCAACCGGGCGGGGCTGACCGATGCCGAGGCATGGGCGCGCGCACTGGATTTCTTCGGGCGGCTGGCGGAGATGGCGGCCGAGGCGGGCGTGACGATCTGCCTGGAGGGCGTGCATCCGCACTATGGCGCGAACTTCATGACGGACACGGCATCCAGCCTGCGCATGGCCCAAGCGCTGAACCATCCGGCCGTGGGCATCGTGCTGGATACGGCGGTGGTTCAGCTCAATGGCGAGGACATCGAGGCGCTGCTGGCCGAGGGGGCGGCCTGGGTGCGGCACATCCATGCCAGCGAGAAGGACCTGGTGCCGCTGGGGCAGGCTGCCGGAGCGGTGCAGTCGGGAGTGCAGTCAGGAGTGCCGCCGGGGTATCTTCCAGAGGCGGTCGATCATGCCACCATGGCGGCGGCGATCCGTCGCTGGGTGCCGGACCGGGTGGTGTGCGTGGAGATTCTTGCAAGAGAGAATGATTTGCATTTTGCAAATATCGAGCAGTCGCTGGCATTTGCGCGGCGACATTACTGATCGGTAGCGTTGGTTAATAAGATTGATTATTGTTATTTAATGCGATATGGGTATTTGGAAGCCGCCAAGTCATTGATTCTTGACGCTTCTCTGAAAGAATGGTGAAACGGGCGTGCTTATGGGTTAATATGCCCCCGTTCCTCTTTGGGGAGTAGCCTGCTTCCGCAATGGAAGTGCTTCCGTCAACAGACTCGGCTGTCGGCATATAGGGCGTGTTTTACAGGGCACGTCATTGCATCGACGCTGTGGCGGAAGCGGCCCGGGATGTTTCCGGACAGGGGCGCTGACGCCATGCGTGGCGTTTTGGCAGCCCGTTCCGCACTTCCCGGCAGCCGGTCCACCTGGACCGGGCCTGGCGAGACCGACGAGCGACACGCCGCGCAGGCATCGGTCGGATGCGCGGTGTGTTGTGTCGTGCCGGCCGCAGGTAATCCCTTCCCCATGAGTGCCCTTTCCATTGTTGCGCTTGGCATGGCCATGTCCACCGACGCTTTTGCGGCGGCGCTGGCCAGAGGCGCCTGCATGTCGCGACCCCGCCTGTCTCAGGCGCTGGGCATCGGCATCCTCTTTGGCGTGGTGGAGGCCACCACGCCGCTGCTGGGCTGGCTGCTGGGATCGGCAGCCTCACGCTTCGTGGCCAGCATCGACCACTGGGTGGCTTTCGTGCTGCTGGCGGGGCTGGGCATGCACATGGTCTGGAAGTCGTTCCAGCCTCTGGAGCCCGAGTGTGATGGTCAGTCGGATGCGCCGTACGACACAGGGGTGCAGCTGGGCGCGGATGGCAGTGCCCTGCGGACGGGACGTCTGTTGCCGGCCGGCCTGCTGTCGATGCTGCTGACCAGCGTGGCCACCAGCATCGATGCGATGGCGGTGGGCGTGACGCTGGCCTTCGTGGACGTGCCCATCGGCCAGGTGGCGCTGGTGATTGGCCTGTGCACCACGATGATGGTGACGCTTGGCGTGATGCTGGGCCGGCTGCTGGGCACGCTGGTGGGCCGGCGCGCCGAGATGCTGGGCGGCATCGTGCTGATCGTGATCGGGACGGTGATCCTGTACGAGCACCTGGCCGAAGGGCCCGCGCTGGCGTTGCTGCGCAGCGGGGCCCTGGGCTGAGGGAGCAGGGGCGTCACCACTTCAGGTCGAGGCGTACCCAGGCGGCGCGGCCGGGCTCGTTGATGCGGGTGCTGGAGCCGGAATTGGGGTTGACGCCCAATGCCTGGTAGAACTCGGGAGTCTGCACGGCCTTGGTGAGGTGTTCGGCGTAGAGGCGGTCGAACAGGTTGTCGATGCCGAAGCTGACGCGCAGCTGGCGCGAGAACTGCCAGTGCCCGTCGATGCCGAAGACGGCGAAGCCCGGGGTGGGACCGATGTCCACGCCATTGACGTTGCCTTGGCCGAATGCAACCCGGTTCTGTCGGGTGGCGGCGCGCAGTGTGCCCATCAGCGCGAAGACCTCGTTGTCATAGCCTGCGCGCAGACGCCCTTCCAGAGGCGGGATCTGGCCCAGCGGGCGTGATTCGGTCTGGTTGCGCCCCCAAGTGTAGGCGAGGCTGGCGCTGCTCTTCCAGTTGCCGGCCAGTGCATATTCGGCACCCAGCTCGAAACCGTAGCGCACGGCATCGACGTTTCGGGCAGTGGATTCTGCCGCCAGGTCGTTCAGCAGCGGGTTGTCCTTCTCGATGAGGATGTAGTCGTTGATGCGGTTGGCGAAGGCAGTGCCGTGCAGATGCAGATCGCCAGTGTGCCAGCCGGCGCCCACGTCCAGCTGCAGGCTGCGTTCGGGCTGAATGGCACGGTTGCGGTTGCGTTCCCAGAAGTCGGGGCCGCGCTCGGTGTAGCCAAGACCAGCCTGGTACTGCACGCCGGCGTGACTGTATTCATAGCGGGCAAAGCCGGCGTTCAGTTCGTAGCGGGTGCGGGGATGAGCCTCGTCGTTCCAGAAGCCCTGGTAGGCTGTGGCGTGCATCCGGTCGTGGCGGGCGCCGGCCACCACGCTGTGGCCTTCGGACAGTCGGCTGCTGTTCTCGATGAAGAAGCCCAGGTCATTGGACTTTTCGCTGAGCGAACGGGGCATGTCGGTGTAGGCACGGCGGGCGCGGTGCTGGTCGTCGAACCAGTCCATACCGATGGTGGCCAGCTGACCATCGGCCCAGGCCAGCTCACCACTGAATCGGGCGTTGCGGGTGATGCGATCGGGGTTGCCCCCGGCCTGCCGGCCCCGGAACTGGCGGCCCATGATGATGTCCTGGTGGCTGCGGCCGGCGTCCAGGCTGATCTTGCGCACGAGAGAGGAGATATCCCGGACCTCGGCGCGGGCGCCGAACGCATCGCGGTCGGTCTTGCCGGCATCAAGTTGCAGGCTGGCGAACTTGGCCTGACTGCGGGTGGCATCGCCGAACAGTTCGATGCGCGTGTCCTGCGTGGGGGTGAGGGCCAGATTCACCGATGCGCTGCGACGCTTGTACCAGGAGCGCACGCGCTCGCCGGCGCCATCCTTGTAGTCGTCACTGCGACTGTGGGTAAGGATGGTGCGCAGCGACACCAGCGGGTTGCCGGCGCTGAGGTCGGCATAACCGTCGTAGTAATTGAAGCTGCCGGCCGTGATGGCGCCTTCGGCCTCGAAGGAGAGCCGGTCGTAGGTGCGGGGATGACGCACGAACTCCACTGAACCCGCCACCAGACCGGGACCTTTAAGCACGGTCTGCGGTCCCTTGATCACCTGAAGTTCGTCATACGCTTCGGGATTGATGTAGGTGGTGGGGGTGTCCATGCGGATGCCGCAGCCACCGTAGAGAAACTGGTCGTTGGTGGTGATGGCCAGGCGTGAGCCGCCCAGGCCGCGGAACACGGGGTCGCCACCTTGCTGGCCCTTGCGCACTACGCCCATGTTGGGAATTTCCTTCAGCAGCGATGCTCCGTCGCTCATTCGTGCCGGCTGTGCTTTCAGCCGTGGGTCGAGGCTCATCTGGACGGGTGACGGCCGCTGCCCGGTGACATTGACCTGGGGCAGGCGGTAGGGGGAAGACCCGGATGCGACCGTATCCGTGGTCAGAGGTGCTTCAGTACGGGTGTCAGTATCGGCGGTAGTCTGGGCATGGGCAGGGGTACCTGCAGCCGATAGCGTGCCAGCCACCAACAGGGTGACAGTACGGTGAGATATCGTTCCGTTATGCATGATATTGCCTCGGAAAATCGCGGGGTACGCGCTCCCCGCAGCGTGGTCATGAAGGAGGGGCCTTCCGGAAGCGGCGTCAGCCATTCGGAATGGCTGCCGTGTCTCCTGTTTTAATAGGCAAGATAACTCTTAATGAGAAGTATTGCTATTGACGGATATCAATTGCTGAATGGCAAGAGGCTGGTGCAAAGGGCGGCACTGAGGATGGCCGCCCGGGTAATGAGCAGGACCAGGTCGGGTAAACGGCTGCGCCTCACACCCAGAAATAGCGCACCACGTGGAAGAAGATGGGGGCGGAGAAGCACAGCGAATCCAGGCGGTCGAGCATGCCGCCGTGGCCTTCGATCATGGCGCCCCAATCCTTGACGCCGCGGTCACGCTTGATGGCGGACATCACCAGGCCACCCGCAAAGCCCATGAGGTTGACGAGGATGGCGATAAGCGCCGCCTGCCACCAGGCAAAGGGCGTGATCCAGAAGAGCGCTGCGCCCAGCAGAGAGGCCAGCAGCACGCCACCCACGAAGCCCTCGACCGTCTTGGAGGGCGAGAGCACCGGCGCAATCTTGTGCTTGCCGAAGAGCTTGCCGCAGACGTATTGCAGCACGTCGGAACTCTGCACGACCAGAATGAGCCAGTTGATGAGCAGCAGGTTGTTGTTCTGATAGCCGGGGATGTCCAGCACCATCAGCGCCGGAATGCACGAGATGCAGTAGACGGCGATCATCAGGCCCCACTGCACCGATGAGGCGCGGGTGAGGAACTGCTGGGTGTCGTTGCCCAGCGTGGCCAGAATGGGGAGCAGCAGGAAGCCGTAGACCGGAATGAAGACCGAGAAGAGCCCGTACCAGCCCACACTGATGAAGTAATACTGCAGCGGCAGGATGAGATAGAACGCCGCCAACAGCGCGTAATGGTCAGCGGTGCGCGTGGGGGCCAGCGTGAGGAACTCGCGCAGCGCAAAGAAGGAAATACCCAGGAACAGCAGGATGACCGCACCATGGCCGATGGCGAGCGATCCTCCCATGACGATGGCCATGACCCACCAGGCCTTGATGCGGGCATTGAGGTTGTCAATGACGCCATGGGGCGTGCTGAACCCCACACGCCACTTCAGCACGAAGCCGATGAGTGAGGCGACAAGCAGCATGCCCAGGATGAGGCCATTGAGCATCAGGGTATGGTTGCTCATGATTCAGTCTCGAACGGGTTTGAGGGACTGCAGCGCGTCGCGGCAGCGTTGCAGGTAGAGCGTCTTTGTGTCCATGGCATCATCCGTCTGCAGCAGAACCGGCGCACCGAAGTTGACGGTGCAGAGCAGTGGCAGAGGAATGACATGCCCTTTGGGCATGACCCGATGCAGGTTCTCAAGCCAGACCGGCACGAACTCCACCTGGGGCCACTCCCGGGCCAGGTGATAGATGCCGGACTTGAAGGGCAGCAGCTCATCGCCAAGGTTGCGCGTGCCTTCGGGAAAGATGATCAGCGAATGGCCCTGTGCGAGTGCGTCGTGAAGCGGCTGCAGGGCCGTGCTGCATGTTCGGGGGATGGGCGAGGGCCCCGTGGCTGATTCGTCCTGCGGGCCGGGCAGTGGCTGGCTTTGGGGCGTGGCATGCGCTTTGCGCTCCACCAGCACGCCGTTGAACACGTCACGAATGATGAAGCGGCGCAGTGGGGAGGCCAGCCAGTAATCGGCGCCGGCCACGGGGCGGGTGACGGCTCGAAGTGCCGGTGGCAGTGATGCCCACAGCAGCAGGAAGTCGGTGTGACTGGTGTGGTTGGCAAAGTAGACGCGCTGGCGCGGCTCAGGCGCACAGCCCGTCCAGAGGCTGCGCACACCCGTCAGGGCGCGGGCCAGCGTCGTCAGACCGAAAGCGGCCAGGCGTGCCGCCGGACGGCGCTTCGGGGTAGGAAGACTTTGGGGTGACGGATGGTCGGTGGTGCCCATGGGTGTCTCCGGGGGCGTCGGGGCAAGGTGGCTCTACAAGGCCGTGGAGGGATGGTGCATGGGGGAGTGGCCGGTGTCCTGGCGTAGAGGACAGGTGGTTGGCCGCTCAGGATGTCCGGGCTTCGGCCAGTCCCTGGCGCACCCGCTGGATGCAGGTGAGTGCCAAGGCCAACGCCAGCAGCAGCATGATGAGGTTCAGCCAGGTGGGCGGCAGCCAGCCCAGGACAATGAGCAGACCCAGCAGACCAAAGATGAAGGCGCGGTCGCTCTTGCCGCAGGGGCCATCGTAGCGGCGCGAGGCGCCAACCATCAGGCCAAGGACACCGCAGAATTCGGTGAGAGCGGCCAGGAAGATCACCAGCGCCACGGAAAGTGGCTGTACACCGGACAGGAAGGCGAAGGGGATATAGAGCGCCGCATCGGCCACCACATCGGTGAGCTCATTGAGGTACGCACCCAACGGGGTCTTCTGGTCGTGCTCGCGGGCCAGCATGCCGTCAATGGCGTTCAGCCCCATGCGCAGCAGCATCCAGACGGGCAGCAACAGGAAGAGCCCCGGGTGGCTGGCGGCCCATGTGCTGAGGATGATGCCCACCAGCAGGGAGAGGCCGCAGGCCAGCAGGGTGACCTGATTGGCGGTGGTGCCGCGACGGGCCAGGGCCTGAACGCCTGGCCGCAGCAGGCTCTGGAAGCGGGGTTTGAGCTGGTAGATGGTGATCATGAAACTCCGGCCGTATGCCACGTGGGGAAGGTGGTTGCGCTGGAGTCTGACCGATGAGGGGGAGGTTGTCTGTGATGGATGGCCGGGGAGGGCTTGATCGTGTCCGATTTGGCGGGATTCATGTCAAGAAATCGTGGTTCCTGTTTTGGAAGCAGGGGATGGCCGCTGTGCCCCATGTCTGAATGAGAAATACCGCTCATAGGGATGATTGGTGTGCAAGGGGGCTTGTCGTGGAGCTTGACGATTTGCTGTGAACTTCTTCTCAACGAGGCGTGAAGTGCGCAGGTACGATTCATCGATTTGTTCTTAAGCAATCTGCCTGAGGTAAATATGAATCAACGGATTCTTGTCACTGGCTCTTCTGGTCTTGTCGGAACGGCCATTCGATCCCTGCTTGCTGCCAAGGGGATTGAAACGGTCTGTCTTGATCTCAAGGCTCAAGGTGCTTCATGCGGCGATATTCGCAACAAGGAAGACGTTCGCAGACTGATGGCAGGTGTGGACGGGGTCATCCATCTGGCGGCGATGTCCCGGGTGGTCTGGGGACAGAAGAACCCGGAGCTTTGCTGGGAGACGAATGTCACGGGGGTGCAGAATGTCCTGGATGCTGCCCATGAGGCTTCATCGAGACCCTGGGTGATCTCCGCGAGCAGTCGAGAAGTCTACGGGGATGCGGAACATCTTCCTGTCAGTGAAGACATGCCCCTCCGGCCGGTGAACATCTATGGCCGCTCCAAGGAAGAAGGGGAGAGACTCGTTGCAGAGGCAGCGAAGGCCGGAATGAAGGCCTGTACGATCCGTCTGTCCAACGTCTATGGCAGTGTCGATGACCATGAGGATCGCGTTGTTCCTGCCTTTGCGCGTGCTGCCGCCTTTGGCGATGAGCTTCGTGTGCAGGGTGAGGAAAACACCTTTGACTTCACCTACATCGATGACGTTGCAAGAGGGATTGTTCTGCTTGCCGAGTTTGTTGCTGCGGAAAAGACAGCACCCTCTCCTGTGCATTTCGTGACGGGAAGGCCGACAACCTTGGGACAGTTGGCTGACAAGGCCATCGCCATTGGGGCCCCGGGCTGTAAGAAGAAGCAGGAACCGTCCAGGAACTATGACGTGGCACGCTTCTACGGAAACCCCGAGCGTGCCGGAAGTCTTCTGGGGTGGAAGCCAACCGTCTTCATCGATGAAGGTCTGGCGAGACTCGTCAAGGCGTTCCGGGAAAGTGCAGAGAAGGCTTGAATGGCGGAAAGGTCATCATGAGAATCCTGAAAGTCATCCATGGTTATCCCATGCGTTACAACGCCGGGTCGGAGGTGTACAGCCAGACCCTGTGCCACGGTCTGGCGGAGCGCCATGAAGTCCATGTGTTCACACGAGAGGAAGACTCCTTCGCACCGGACTTCAACTTGAGGAAGGAGCAGGATGCAGATGACAGGCGCATCACGTTGCACCTGGTCAACAATCCGCGGCTGAAGGACAGATACCGCGCGGAAGTAATCGATCAGCGGTTTGCGCAGGTCATGGACGAGGTTCGCCCGGATATCGTGCATGTTGGCCACCTCAACCATCTGTCCACATCCTTGCTGAAGGTGGCTGCTTCAAGGAATGTGCCCATCGTCTTCACGCTTCATGATTACTGGCTGATGTGTCCACGCGGTCAGTTCATGCAGATGTTCCCGGCGGATGGGAAGACCTTGTGGGCGGTCTGTGATGGTCAGGAGGACAGGAAATGTGCGGAGCGTTGCTATTCCCGATACTTCAGCGGAGCGCCGGAGGAGACTGAAGACGATATCCGCTACTGGACTGACTGGGTGTCCAGGCGGATGAGTCATGTGCGTGAAATGGCGGGGCTGGTGGACATGTTTGTTGCGCCCGCCCGATACCTCCGCGACAGGTTCCATAACGATTTTGGCTTGCCGGAAGAGAAGCTGATCTACCTGGATTACGGCTTCGACAGATCTCGCCTCGGCGGGCGAAAGCGTGTGGAAGGTGAACCATTCACCTTCGGGTACATTGGAACGCACATCCCGGCCAAGGGCATACATGATCTGATCAGGGCCTTCGGCCTTCTGGAAGGCAATGCGCGTTTGCGTATTTGGGGCCGGCCGCGTGGTCAGGATACCGACTCCCTGAGAAGGATTGCCGATGATCTTCCCGAGGAGACAAGAGCTCGCGTGGAGTGGCGTAAGGAGTACAGGAATCAGGAGATTGTCGAGGACGTCTTCAACCACTGCGATGCCATTGTGGTTCCGTCGATATGGATGGAGAACTCACCACTGGTGATCCATGAGGCGCAACAGGCAAGGGTTCCCGTGGTGACCGCAAACGTGGGCGGCATGGCCGAGTATGTCCACCATGAGGTCAACGGCCTGCTTTTCGAGCATCGCGCCGTGGAGTCCATGGCCGAACAGATGCAGAGGCTGGTGGACTCGCCTGATCTTGCAACAAGGCTCGGGAAGCGAGGCTATCCGTTCAGTGAGAATGGCGAGATCCCTTCTGTCGAACAGCATGTTCAGGATATCGAACATCTCTACGAGAAGGTTCTGGCAGAAAAACGTCAAAATCGGTGTGAGTGAGGGCGTGTGATGAGCAACGACTCCAAGCTGAATTTCCCCTGGCGGATTACCTTCGATACCAATCCGGATACCTGCAACCTGAACTGCATCATGTGTGAGGAGTTCTCCCCCTACAGCCAGTCAGAGAAGGAAAGGCAGGGAAAGGTGGTTCCCATCGGGAGCGGTGACACGGAGGGCGCACCTCGTCGGAAGCAGGGCGAGCGTGTCATGCCCTTTGAGATGATCAGGAAAGTGGTTGAAGAAGGTGCCGCCAAGGGGCTGAAGGAGATCATTCCCTCCACCATGGGAGAGCCTCTGCTCTACAAGGATTTCGACAGGATTCTTGATCTGTGCGAGCGGCATGGTCTCAAGCTCAATCTGACGACCAACGGGACGTTTCCCAGGGGCGGGGTGAAGAAATGGGCTCCCAAGATCGTGCCTGTGACGTCTGACGTCAAGATCTCCTGGAATGGGGCGACCAAAGAGACGCACGAAGAGATCATGAAGGGGACCACATGGGACAAGGTCCTTGGAAACGTCACGGAGTTCATCAGAATCCGGGATGAGCATGCGGCTTCCGGGGGAAATCGCTGTCGTGTGACTTTTCAGCTGACGTTCCTTGAAAGGAATGTCGGTGAGCTATCCGATATTGTGGCGCTGGCGATCGATCTGGGTGTGGATCGCGTCAAGGGGCATCACCTGTGGGCGCACTTCAAGGAGATCGAGGATCAGTCCCTGCGCAGGAGTGCCGAAGCGATCGCAAGATGGAACCAGGCGGTCGAGAAGGCGCGCAAGGTTGCTGAAGAAAGGCGTTTGCCAAACGGACAGAAGATCATCCTGGAGAACATCTTCCCGCTGGATCCTTCCAGAACCGGGGACATTGCACCGGGTGGCGAGTGTCCATTTCTGGGAAAGGAGGCGTGGATCAACGCCGAGGGACGATTCGATCCATGCTGTGCACCGGACGAGCAGCGCAAGGGGCTGGGCTCCTTTGGCAAGATTAAGGACCAGACCATGGGTGAGATCTGGCATGGGGATGCCTATGAGTCGCTGGTAGCCAACTACCGGGACATGGAGCTTTGTCGGGGATGCAACATGAGAAAGCCGTTGGAGGGCGCATGAGTCATCGATACCCGGTTCCGTCGCCCTGTGACACTCATCATCTGAAGAGAATGGGAGAGGCGGCTTATGAACGCCGCTTCGAGAAGGTCATGAAGTTTCATGATCCAGGACTTGCGCCTGTGCATGATTGCAGCTTGGCATGGCATATCCATGTGGATGGGTCTGATGCCTATGACCGTCGGTTCAAGCAGACCTTTGGTTTCTACGAAGGGTTTGCCGCGGTCGAGTCCGAAGAGGGGTGGCATCACATCACCGAGAGTGGGAAGGACCTGTACGCGACGCGATACGCGTGGTGCGGGAACTTTCAGGAAGGGCGATGTACCGTTCGAGATCGGGATGGCTCCTACCATCACATCACGAGCGCTGGCCAAGGGGCCTATCCAACGCGATGGCGCTATGCAGGTGACTTTCGTGATGGGGTTGCGGTGGTGCAGAGAGAGGATGGGCGCTCCACGCACATGGATGCCGATGGAAGGCTGCTGCATGGCCATTGGTTCCTTGACCTGGATGTCTTCCACAAGGGGTTTGCCCGGGCTCGGGATGACGATGGCTGGATGCACGTGAACATGAAGGGTGTACCGATCTACGAGAGACGTTTTCTCATGGTTGAGCCTTTCTATAATCGATGCGCCCGCGTGGAGCGCCATGATGGGGCACTGGCCCTGATTGACGAGTGCGGCGAGACGCTGCAGATGCTGCGTCCCCCGCGGCGATCGGAGTTTGCAGCGCTGTCTGCCGACATGGTGGGGTACTGGAGGACGCAGGCAATCAGTACGGCAGTCCAGTTGGGAGTGGCCGATGCATTGCCGGGGTCCACGACAAGGGTTGCGGATCGGTGCCACCTGAAAGAGAACGGTGCTTACCGTCTGCTGCGCGCCATGGGAGAGCTGGGGCTTGTCGAGAAAGAGAATGAGGTATGGCATCTCACGTCTCGTGGCGAGTTTCTTCGCAAGGATCATCCGCTGACCTTGTCCGATGCTGCCACCGAGTATGCAGGCCGTCTTCTCGATCCATGGTTGGGCCTGCCCGATGCCCTGCGTCGTGATTCGGACTGGAGTCCTCCGAAGGTATTCGAGGATGTTGCAGCAAGCGACGTGGCTTCGTGTGAGGGACATCATCGGATGTTGCGCAGCTATGCCAGGCATGATTACCCCAGCGTCTGCCGTGCGCTGGGGCTGAAGGGCACGGAGCGGGTCATCGATGCGGGTGGTGGCCTTGGCGTGCTGGCCAGGTTTATCCGGGAGTTGCATCCGCAGGTGCAGGTCACGGTGCTGGAGCGTCCTGAGGTCGTGGCGTTGGGCAAGCAGGCCCATGCCGATGTGTCATGGCATGCAGCAAGCCTGTTCGAGTCGTGGGGGCTGAGTGCAGATGCCGTCCTGCTATCCCGGATATTGCATGACTGGGGGGATGAGGAGGCGCTTCAGATTCTCAAGCGGGCGCGGGAGGCGGTTGGGGAAGGAGGGCGCGTATTTCTTGTCGAGATGCTGATGCCGGAGCACGGTTTTTCTGGGGCACTCTGTGACCTGCACCTGTTGGCGGTCAATGGCGGCAAGGAAAGGACCGTCGGAGAGTATCAGGCCTTGCTGAGTCAAGCCGGCTTCCGTCTGGAAAAGGTCCGCAACCTGCCGGCCTTGCCGTCGGTCCTGATTGCCAGGAGCCTGTGATGGTGCAGGAGTGTTCCGGTCTTTGGGCATGCTGGGCATCACTGCCCAGAGACCGCGCAGTTACGGTGCTGCTGAGGCACGCGGAACGAGATGAGCCCAGCCATGGCGGAGAGGTCCCTGCGGATGCACCTCTCACCAGCCTGGGTCGAGATCGTGCGAAGCAGTTGGGGTTTCTGATGGCGGATGAGCTGCGGTCTCTGCGCTGCAGTCCGGTCTTGCGGTGCAGACAGACTGCTGATGCCATTCTTGCAGGGGCAGGCCCGAGAGAGGTCCTATCAAGGATCGATGATAGGTATCTGGGGGATCCGGGCGTCTTCATCATCGATGAGAAGGGGGCCGGCAGGAACTGGCAGCGCCTGGGGGTTGCTGGTGTCAATCGACATTTCATGCAGGGTGAGGGGAACCTCCCCGGCATGGCACCGCTAGCGACGGCGGTGCCGAAGCTGATTCGGCACATGTTTGAATGTGTAGGCCCGGAAGTTGGTCTGCATGTCTTCGTGACGCATGACTACCTGCTTGGCGCCACGGCCCGTTACTGCCTGGGAGAGAAACTGTCCGATGAAACCTGGCC
>ERZ773100.389-NODE-389-length-23150-cov-4.815501_pt1 | contig 23150 bp, 20 predicted proteins | sample MGYA00511119_ERZ773100 | MGnify/ENA primary metagenome ERZ773100 (study PRJEB29015, sample SAMEA2738000) | human oral metagenome | biome: human oral; feature: human-associated habitat; material: dental | place: China | collected 2111 ...
CTACAGTGGCTCTACAGTGGCTCTACAGTGGCTCTACAGTGGCTCTACAGTGGCTTTACAGTGGCTCTACAGTGGCTCTACAATGGATGAAAAGTGATTAATGAATGAAAGAGAAATGAACAAATTATAAATGTAAGATGAATGTGAGGCGGAGGTAAGGTAAAGAAAAAATAAACTTTGTAAAAGGTCGTAGCACGACGGGCAAGTGAAAACTTTGGCAAAGTATAGGACGTAAAAGCAATGACAAGATGTAAGATAAGGTAAAGGGAGGTTAAACACAGCTTAGAAAATTATTTTACAAAAATATTTGTCAGTTTAGTAAGAAAAAAATACTTTTGTAACCCGTACTAATAACAAGACGGCACAGTATTTGTATTAAAGAAAAACGCTAAAAATAATTTTTACTATGGAACAAAGAACATCTGTAGATATCAGTCAGATAAACGAAATGATAGAGCGTGAAAGTGTGTTTATCGATGCGCTCACCAATGAGATGAACAAGGTGATTGTAGGGCAAAAACATATGGTAAATGCCTTGCTTATCGGGTTATTAGGCAAAGGGCATATCCTCTTGGAGGGGGTACCTGGGCTAGCAAAAACGCTATCCATCAACACCCTTGCTAAATCGGTACACGGGTCGTTTAGCCGTATCCAGTTTACGCCGGACTTATTGCCTGCTGATGTGATAGGAACAATGACCTACAACATCAAACAAAACGAGTTTTCTATAAAAAAGGGACCTATCTTTGCGAATTTTGTATTGGCTGACGAGATTAACCGTGCGCCTGCCAAAGTGCAGTCTGCCTTATTGGAAGCAATGCAAGAGCGACAAGTGACCATTGGTGATTCGACCTTTAAATTAGACGCTCCTTTTATGGTAATGGCGACTCAAAACCCTGTAGAGCAAGAAGGAACTTACCCACTGCCTGAGGCACAAGTAGACCGTTTTATGCTTAAAACGGTTATCGACTATCCTAAATTGGACGAAGAGCAACGGATTATGCGCGACAATCTCAGCAATAGTTACGCAGTGGTGAACCAAACAGTGAGTTTGGAACAAATCCTAAAAGCACAAACAGCCGTGCGTGAGGTGTATATGGACGAAAAGATTGAGAAATACATCTTAGACATTGTTTTTGCGACTCGTTATCCTGAAAAATACAACTTGGCAGAGCTTAAACCACTTATTAGCTTTGGGGCATCGCCACGTGGTAGTATCAACTTGGCAATGGCGGCAAAGTGTTATGCTTTCATCAAACGTCGTGGTTATGTAATTCCTGAGGACGTACGTGCGGTAGTATTTGACGTATTGCGCCATCGTATCGGTATCACCTATGAAGCAGAGGCTGAGAATATTACCTCAGTAGAGATGATTCACAAGATAGTGAATACCATTGAAGTACCATAGGAGGTAAAAGATAAAAGGTAAAAGGTAAAAGGTAATTGTGAGATATTAGAATAACTGGTTTTATTATGAAAACAATGAGTACTTTAATACTGACCTTATGCTTGCCGTTGGCTATTAGTGCACAAAGGGCAGTTCTGCCTTTTGAGTTATTAGAGGATAAGTACGTGTTATTAAAGCTATCAGTAAAAGGTGAGGCAATGCCTCTTTCCTTTTATTTTGATACAGGAGCCTCCACTACTATTTTAGATAAAAATGTTGCTGAGCAATATGGAATAAAGCCTAATCATACCCAGAAAGTAGAAGGTGCTGGAGGAAGTAAAGAATATCACATAGCATTATCACAAACGATAAATTTAAATTCTGAGTTACAAATTGGGAATGTAAATATTGTTTTAGAAGATTTAAGTAGGTTGAACAATGCTTTTGAGAAAAAGTTCGATGGTATCATCGGGAATGATATTATAAAGAATTATATTACAAAGATTGATTTTCAGAGGCGTGTTATTTCTCTTTATAATCTTAATGAGACTCTAAACACAGAAGGATATACAGAAGTACCTTTTGAATTTAAGTTAGGAGTGCCTATTCCTCAGTTCCCTATCCGTATTAAATTAGAGAATGGGGAAGTATTTGACGGAGATGTATTTTTTGACAGTGGAGCAGGACTTTCGTTACTCATCAACACTCCCTATAAAGAGCAACATAAGTTGATTGAAAAAATAGGAAAGACTTTGGTCTCTTCGAGTGATAATCTGAGCAAAAAGAGTACTGTAACAACCGGAATGATAAAGGAACTTACCGTTGCTGGATTTGACTTTAAAGATATTCCTATTAATTTATCGTCAGACAAAGAGGGAGTAAGTTCGTTCCCTAATTATTTAGGAATTTTGGGGAGTGAAATCATTAACAGATTTGATATTATCTTGAACTATGAAACACATAAATTATACCTAAGACCTAATAATTTATTTGGTAAAGAATTTGAGAAACTCATAAGTCCTATTTCTATACAACGGGTAAATAATGAGATTGTAGTTACAAGAATAATTGTAAACTCGGAGGCTTACCAAAAAGGGCTACGAGAAGGATGTAAAATTATCAGTATCAATAAAAACAATACGGGGGACTTAGAACAATACCGACAAATGCTAAAACAAAAAGGTAAAACAGTTAAGATTGGATATAAAGCTCCTAATAGTGATGAAGAGAAGACAATAAAGATAAAATTAAAAGAATTGTTGTAATACTGAACTACGGCAACTCACTGGGTACTGTAAGGAGAATGTTGTGACAGAAAAAAAATTATTATGTTATAACTATATTATTTTAAGCCTTAATTTGTATTCATAACTTACAATAAAACAATACAAAGTGGATACTAAAGAACTATTAAAGAAAGTACGCAAGATAGAGATAAAAACGCGCAAACTCTCCGATAATATTTTCGGAGGGGAGTATCACTCTACTTTCAAAGGTCGGGGTATGACTTTCAGTGAAGTACGTCCGTACCAGTTTGGTGATGATGTCCGCAATATCGACTGGAACGTAACAGCACGCTACAACGAGCCTTTTGTGAAAGTATTTGAAGAGGAACGCGAACTTACGCTAATGCTGATGATAGACGTGAGCGGTAGTGAGCTTTTTGGTACGAAACAAGAGTTTAAAAGTGAAGTGATTACCGAAATAGCAGGTACCTTGGCGTTCTCAGCTTTACAGAATAACGACAAAACGGGCTTGATACTGTTTTCTGACCAAATAGAACTGTATATTCCACCTAAAAAAGGGAAATCGCACGTGTTACGCATCATCAGAGAGCTTATAGAGTTTCAGCCTAAAAGTTTTAAGACTAATATCTCGGAGGCTTTGCAGTTCCTCAGCAGGGTAAGGAAGAAAAAAGCGATTGTGTTTATGCTCTCGGACTTTATGGATAAAGGCTATGAGAAACCTATACAAATAGCTGCCAGAAAACACGATATTACCGCTATTCGCATTTATGACAAAAAAGAAACTGAGCTACCTAACTTAGGTTATGTGATGGTAAAAGATGCTGAAACGGGAGAGCTAATGCGTGTGAACACCGCTTCATCGGCAGTGCGAAAAGAATATGCAAAACAATATCACGAGACGGTGAACTATTTTGAGACGCTCTGGCAGAAGTCGGGTGCAGGGGTAGTGAACTGTAGAAATGACGAGAGTTATACCCAAAAGCTGTTGGGATACTTTAAAAATAGATAAGAGGTAAAAGGTAAGAGGTAAAACTAGCGAGGGCTCACAGTTGGGTATGTGAGTAAGAGGTAATAAGGTAAGAGACTAAATTAAGTATTAAGCGGTAAAATGAGACGAATATTATATTTCATATTAATATTATTTGTATTTCCTACTCTTTACGCACAAGAGGTGAAGGTAGAGACGAATACAAAGAACATAAAAATAGGGGAACAAATAGAATACAAGATATCAGTAGAAGCCCCTGCTGATGCGGCTGTGGTATTTCCGGAAGGACAGAGTTTTAGTCCGTTAGAAATGGTAAAAGCCGACCCTACTGATACCTTGAAAGAGGCAGGTAAGTTTCGTTTAGAAAAAGCCTACTTCCTCACCCAATTTGATGAAGGGAAATACACCATTCCAGGACAAAGGATACACATCGGCAGCAAAGACTACTATACCGATTCGCTACTCGTAGAAGTACATACCGTAGCGGTAGATACGCTCAAACAGCCTTTATACGACATTAAACCTATTACCGAAGTAGCCTCACCTATGGCTTCACGTATGTGGTTATGGATTATTTTAGGAATTATAGGACTCCTTTTAGTAGCAGGTGGATTATACTTCTTCGTCTTTCGTAAGAAGAAACTATCAGCCGAAGAAGAGCGCAAAAAGTTACCTCCTTTTGAGCGCGCCATACAAGACCTAAAAGACTTACAAAATTCTAAATACCTCATAGAATCACAACACAAAGCCTATTATACTCGGCTTACCGATATTGTAAAAGAATACTTGGAAGACGAGGTGCATATTTTAGCCAAAGAGAGTACCACAGATGAGCTTCTGGCTAAAATTAATGTTTTGCAAGAAGCAGGAAAGCTACACTTATCGGAAGAGACTATCAGCAACCTCAAACGGGTATTACAAAATGCCGACTTGGTGAAATTTGCCAAGAGTAAGCCCTCGGACAACAATGCTGAATACGACCGTGAGACCATTGAGAATGTGGTTATCAAAACCAAAGAGGCTATCCCTGTGGTAGTAGCCGAAGGAGAAGTACCTACACAAGACGCTTTCGCGATGAGCGTACTGAAAATAAGAGAACGCCGAAAAAGACGCAACCGAGTGGCTCTTATCGTTGCGCTTTGTTTTGTAGTATTAGCTCCTGTATTGCTTATGGGATATAGTATCTTGTACAACAAATACTTCAATACTTATGCGAGTATCAATCACAGCGAGTGGGTAACGAGTGATTACGGCTATCCTATTACTGAGCTCACTACCCCAGAGATACTCATTCGCAAGCAAATAGTAGACGTAACGGAATACAAATCGATTATAGATAAGCAATATACTTTCTATTACGGCAGTCTTAATTCACCTTTATACATAATGACCAATATCATTACCTTTAAGAAAGACGCCCAAAATAGAGCACCCCAACAAGAGGAACAAGGCGGTGGACTTACCTTAGACCCACAGAAGGTGAATGAAATAGTACTTTCGCAACTGGATAAAGCTAAGGCGAAGAACATCACTACCTTGCAGGAAGAATACACCTCGCCTAGCGGTGCAAAAGGTATAAAAGTTTTTGGCAAAATGAGTATTCCTAATGAGAAAGGTAAATACTTTAGCGCTTCTTATGAGCTGTACAGTTTTACTGAAAACAATGCGCTCCAACAAGTTCTTATCACCCATATAGACGAACCTAACGCCGATAAGATAGCACAAAGAGTTATCAATTCTATTGTATTTAAAACAGAATAATATGCTTAAAAATATTACTTTCGCCAATCCACAGTTCTTTTGGTTACTATTAGTCTTACCACTAATGGTGGCGTGGTATTGGTATTGGAATAAGAAATCTAAACCGAATGTAACTATATCTTCCACTATCGCTTTTAAGAAGATGAGTTCGTGGAAAGACCATTTATACCATTCTTTATTTGCCTTGCGCTTATTGGCAGTAGCCTTACTAATTATAGCATTAGCACGCCCACAAACCCATTCAGAAAATGCACACACAAAGATTACTGATGGGATAGATATTGTAATGGCAATAGACGTATCGGCGAGTATGCTTTCAAAAGACTTAAAGCCTAACCGTTTTGAAGCACTAAAAAAGGTAGCTTCACAATTTGTAAAAGACCGTCCTAATGACCGTATTGGACTTGTTATCTACGCAGGAGAAAGCTATACTAAAACTCCTGTGACTACGGATAAAGGTATTATCTTAAACGCTCTTTCGGAACTTACTTATGGACAAATAGAAGACGGTACAGCCATCGGTATGGGACTGGCAACGGCTGTAAACCGACTCAAAGAAAGTAAAGCCAAGAGTAGAGTTATTATCCTCCTTACCGATGGGGTGAACAACACAGGATTTATAGACCCACAAACCGCAGCTGAGTTGGCTGCTGAGTACGGTATTAGAGTGTATACAGTAGGGATAGGCTCCAATGGAACAGCGCTCTCACCTTACGCACTCAATCCTGACGGTAGTATAATGTACCGTATGTTACAAGTGGAAATAGATGAGCCTCTAATGAAAAAGATAGCTGAAGTAACACACGGGAGATACTTTCGTGCCACTGACAACCAAAAGCTCCAACAGATTTACGATGAAATCAACAAGATGGAGACTACCAAGATTGAAGAATTTAAATACACTGAGGTAGATGAGAAATTCAGACCCTTAGCGATAATTGCTGTGGTTTTATTACTTCTTGAGTTTTTATTAAAAAATACTATCTTTAGAAACGAAATATAAAAAATTGTCGTATCTTTGCCCCCGCAATGAAAAGAAAACTTATCAACATATTATTATCAGCGCTTATCCTGTTCTCCAATTCAGGGTGGGCGATTACTTTTCATTATTGCAAAGACACCTTATCGTCAGTGTCCTTAGAGTACCCTACTTCTGCAAGTGAAGAAGAGGAAGACTGTACTACAATGGATTCTTGTTGTGCTTCGGATGACGATGAAAACGAAACAGAAACTTCACATAAAAAGTGTTGTGACGACACATCTATCACTTCTTCTATTTCTGATAGTACATCGGTAGTAAAGGTATTGGAGTTGCAATTACAACCCTTTGTAATAGCTACCCCTACCCTACCCATATTAGAGGAGGTAAGTATTACTGAGACAGTAAAGAAATCTATCACTACTGATTTCTTTACACAGCTGAATGCTCCGCCTCTGTACGAATTGTACTGCCAGAGAGTGTTTTATTCAGGGAAAAGATAAGAGATAAGAGGTAAGAGGAAAGAAATATACCTCTGTTTTCTAATCCTTAAATTCTAATTCCTGAACTGAATAAAACAGAACAATAATGTACAAAAAATATATCTTTTTATTAGGGCTGTTGTTGCCCTTGTCACTCTTTGCTCAAAATTTTAGCAAAGGGAGTGTAGTCGATGAAAACAAGACGCCACTTATAGGTGCTGATGTATATTGGGAAGGTACCCAAATAGGGACTTCTACCGATAACGAAGGAGCTTTTACCTTAAAACGACCTGAGGGAAGTTCTACTTTAGTAGTAAGCTATGTAGGGTATAAAAAGAAAACTGTGAAAGTAAGCGGTAATGCACCCTTACACATTCAGTTAGAGCCCGAAACTACTTTAGAAGAGGTAGTAGTAAGCTACAAACGTGCTAATACAATGAAATCGCAGTGGCAAGTAGCCGATGTGCACACAATGAGCAGTGGGGAACTGCTGAAAGCCGCTTGTTGCAACCTATCGGAGAGTTTTTCTACCAATCCGTCGATTGATGTGAACTTCTCGGACGCCGTTACGGGTAACAAACAGATAAAGATGTTAGGTTTGACCAGTCCGTACATATTAATGGCAGAGGAGAATATCCCTACGATGCGCGGAGCTTCGCAAGCCTACGGACTCTCCTTTGTGCCTGGTACGTGGATTGAGAGTATCCAGATTACCAAAGGAGCAGGGAGTGTGATTAACGGGTATGAAAGCATTTCGGGGCAAATCAATTATGAAATAGAGAAGCCTATCAGTGCCATTCCTTTTTTCTTGAACTTATACGCATCGGAGGATAACCGCTACGAAATCAACGCCCATACCAATAAAAAGCTCTCTGATAAATGGGCGACTACCCTCTTTGCACACGGCAATGTGCGTCAGCAAAAAGCTGACCACAATCACGATGGTTTTATAGATAACCCGATAGGCAACCAAATCAACTTGTTGAATCGTTGGCAGTACGCCGATGCTCAAAAGGGTTGGGTAGGCTTTTTGAACCTCCATTATATGAAAGATGAGCGCCAGGCAGGTGAATTGCGCTTTAATCCACTGACTGACAAAGGGACTACCAATGCTTGGGGCAGTGAAGTAAACTCCGAACGCCTCAGCGCATCTAACAAAATAGGGTATGTATTTCCTGATACCCCTTATAAGAGCATAGGCTTACAAAACTCTTTCCAATCGCACAAGCAGGATTCCTACTTTGGTTTGAATCGCTATGATATACACCAAAAGAGTTGGTATGGCAACTTGATATACAACTCTATCATCACCAATACCAAGCACAAGTTTGCCACAGGGCTCAATGGTACTTACGACGATTACAACGAGATGCTTAGTACTAAGGCTCTCACAGGGGATTTTTCACGTGTAGACCGCTCGGTGGGTGCCTTCTTTGAATACACTTACGACAATTTAAGCAACTTCAGTTTTGTGGCAGGGGTACGCGCCGACAGTCATAATCACTTAGGAAACTTTATCACTCCACGCTTGCACGTGCGTTACAATCCTTGGAAGCAAGCTACTTTTAGAGTATCGGCAGGACGAGGCAAACGAGCTGCCAATGTGATTGCTGAGAACCAACAGCTCTTGGCTTCTGCACGAGAGTTTACTATCGTAGGAGGTGATGGTGGTAAGCTCTACGGTTTGAACCCTGAAATCGCTTGGAATTACGGCGTGAGCTTTTTGCAAGCGTTTAAAGTATTGGGCAAGAACGCTGAGTTCTCCATAGACTTCTACCGCACTGATTTTGACAATCAAGTAGTAGTAGATTTGGATAACTCACCCCAACAAGCCTTGTTTTATAACCTGAATGGTAATAGCTTTGCTAACTCTTTACAAGCTGAGTTCAGTATCACACCTGCCAAAGGTTTGGACTTTAAAGCAGCCTACAAGTATTACGATGTGCAAACACAGTTTACCAAAGGACAATTGGAGAAAACTCTCACTCCAAAACACCGTTGGTTTGCCAATGTAGCTTACGAGACTCCCGAGCGTCACGAGAACAACCATTCGCAATGGAAGTTTGATGTAACCTTCAATTGGTTAGGAGAACAACGCTTACCTACTACGGCTACGAACCCAGTGGCTTATAGGCTTAACGATTACGCTCCCTCATTTGCTACACTCAATGCCCAAATCACCAAAGTATTCTCTAAGACTTTTGAGATATATGTAGGTGGTGAAAATATCACCAATTATAAACAAGAAAACGGAATTTTGGCTGCCAACGACCCTTTTGGTGCGTATTTTGATAGTACTATGCAGTACGCTCCTGCTTTCGGACAGATGTATTACGCAGGATTAAGATTTAAAATTCTATAATTAGCAAATAATGGTTAGTGGTTAGAAAGCTAACGACTAATGACTAAAAACGAACAACTAATAAGTATTTTTCAGAATGAAAACACGTATTTTATTATGGGTAGCTTTGAGTTTCTTTGGACTCACTACCGCAAGTGCTCAACAAGCACCTAACAAAAACAAGAAAGTAGAGTTTGCCGTAGGAGGCAATTGTGAACAGTGCAAAGCGCGTATAGAAAAAGCAGCTTACAGCGTAAAAGGCGTAAAGAGCGCTAATTGGAACATCAAGAGTGGGAATATGACTCTTATTTTTGACGAACGCAAATGTAGCGAAAGCGATGTACAAAAAGCCATTGCCAAAGTAGGACACGACGCAGGCAAAGAACGCGCTGACGACGAAGTGTACAATAAGTTACACCACTGTTGCTTGTACCAACGGTTGCCTTAGAAATTAAACTATAACACAATCGTAGGAAGAGATAAGTCCATCTCTTCCTATTTTTTTTATCATTTGTATACAAAATATATCAAATAAAGTAGTATCTTTGCGACTGTTAAATTATTAGAGATGATAGATTACTATAAAACCTTAGGGGTAGAAAAAACTGCTACCCAAGACGATATAAAGAAAGCTTACCGCAAGTTGGCGCGCAAGTATCACCCTGATATGAATCCTAACGATAAGACGGCAGAGCAGAAATTTAAAGAGATTAACGAGGCTAACGAAGTACTTAGCAATCCTGAAAACCGTGCTAAATACGACAAGTATGGCGAACACTGGAAATACGGAGAAGAGTACGAAAAAGCCCAACAACAGCAACGCTCCCAAGGTGGTTTTGGAGGATTTGAAGGTTTTGGCGGAGGTAACTACTCTGAGGGAGACTATTCTGATTTCTTCAGAGATATGTTTGGCGGACGGACTTCGGGATTTGGTAGAGGTTACGGTAGTGCCTCAGGTAAGTTTAAAGGACAGGATATTTTTGCGGATATGTCGCTACCACTGCGAGAAGTGGCAACTGCTCAGCAACGTACTTTTACGGTGAACGGCAAGAATATACGCATCACAGTACCTGCGGGGGTATATGAAGGGTTGCAAATTAAGCTAAAGGGTCACGGATACGAAGGATATAACGGAGGACCTAACGGTGATTTGTATATCACTTTTCATATTGAACCCGACGCTCAGTTTGAACGCAATGGCAACGATTTGAAAACTACTGTAAATATCGACCTATATACAGCTATGTTAGGTGGCGAAGTGCAGATAGATACCCTCAGTGGTAAAGTGAAAATGAAAGTAGCTCCTGAGACACAAAATGGCACTACGGTGCGCTTAAAAGGTAAAGGTTTTCCTGTGTACAAGCAAGAAGGCTCATTTGGCGACCTTTTTGTAACGTATCAAGTACAATTGCCTAAAAATCTTACGGAACAACAAAAAGCATTATTTGAACAACTTAAAAATTCATAATTATGAAAGATAGAATTTCAAGAGAAGACATCGTTCGTTTGTACAATATAGAAATAACATTCTTTGACGATTTAGAATCAAGTGGACTTATAGAAACGGAAGTGATTGACAACACTACTTACCTGCATTACGACCAGCTTTCGGCTTTTGAACGTTTTACTAATTGGCATTACGACCTTGAAGTGAATATGGCTGGGTTGGAGATTATTCATAGGCTATTACAACAAATTGAAGAATTAAAAGGAGTGAGATTGGAGGTAAAAGATAATGGTTAATGATTAATGGTTAATTTGGGAGAAGCTTATAGAAAGCTTATAGGAAAGACGGTGCGAGCCGCACGGGTAGTCGTAGCACGACAGGCAGGTGCGAGCCACACAGGCAGATAAACAATTAACGAACAAAAGACGAACAAAAGACGAACAAAAGACGAACAAAAGACGGTGCGAGCCGCACGGGCAGATAAACAAATGACGAAGGAAAGACGAACAAAGAACGAACAAATGACGGTGCGAGCCACACGGGCAGATAAACAAATGACGAAGGAAGGGCAAACAAATGACGAAGAAATGATGAAGGATAATGGGAAAAGCTTAAGGATTGATTATTGCAGATTTAAAGGAGGTAAGTTAACTTCATACTTATATATTTATGCTGTTTTAAACTTGATATCATTATAACAAAAGGAATGAAAATCATTACATTAACTACTGATTTTGGTTTACGAGATTACTCGGTAGGAGCTGTAAAGGGTGCTATTTATAGTAAGTGCCCCGAAGCTTGCGTGGTAGATATCTCGCATTTGATATCACCTTTTGATGTGTTTCAAGCTGCCTTCATCTTAAAGAATGCTTACGTACATTACCCAAAAGGGAGTATACATATCATAGGGGTAGATGCGGAGCGCACTCCTGAGAAAAGACATATGGTAATGAAACTGAACGGGCATTATTTTATCGGGGCTGATAACGGTATTTTTCATCTTTTAGCAGAAGATAAAAAGAACGCTGAACTGTATGAAATAAAAGGCGAACAAAGCACTGAACTTTTCCCTACGCTGTATTCATTTCCTTTGATTGCTGAGAAAATATGTAAAAATATCCCTCTTAACAAAATAGGCAAGAAAACCGATACGTATTTAGAGGCTACTCATTTTAAACCAGAGATATCTGCTGATAAACGTTTCGTTTACGGTACGATTATTTATATTGACCACTATGGCAATGCGGTGAGTAATATCAGTAGGAAATTATTTGAAGAAATAAGGCAGGATAGAGCTTTTGAGGTTATCTTTAATATGTATACCTTCAAAAAGATTTATAACCAATACAGTGAATTTATTGATTTTAGTGTTCCTCTTGACCTTCGCGCTCCTGATGGAAAACGAATGCTTCTGTTTAACGACCTGGACTATTTGCAATGTAGTGTTTACAAAAGTGATACTCATACAGTGGGGGGAGCTTCTTCTTTATTAGACATCAATTACCTTGATAGAGTGAGTGTTCACTTCATTTAATAGCAAATAAAACAACCCAATGAAGAATGAGAAAAAAGTAAATGAAGGTAAAAATATGGAAACTTTTTTTGTTTATTAAGTTTTTTTGTTATACCTTTGCCCCCGATTTAGAACACTTAATACAGTAATTTAAGAAAAATGAAAAAAATAATTACTACAGTTATCATAATAGTCCTTGTAGGATTAATGGGGCTCCGCCTATATTCTAACAAACAGAAAAATGCTGAAGAGGTGGCTATTGTAGCCCAAAAAGAAGCCCAAGTAGCCGTACGTGCTGCCAAAGTAACAGAAGAAAAAGTAGCCGACCTTTTTACGGCTAACGGTACTTTTGTAGCGGAACAAGACCTGAATGTATCTTCAGAAGTAGGAGGACAAGTCATAAAAATTTACGTAAAAGAGGGTGATTTTGTGAGAGCAGGGCAAGTATTGGCGCAAACAAAAGCCGACAGAACCAATGTGCAGTTAGACAATGCCAAAGCGGTACTCGAAACTGCAAAATCGGATTTAAAGCGCTTTGAAAGTGCTTACCAAACAGGAGGAGTTACCGCTCAACAATTGGAACAAGCGCGCTTGCAACTCAAAAACGCACAAGCTAACTACAATTCGGCAGCTATTGTATCGGGTGATACAGCGGTACGTAGTAAAATCAACGGGATTGTAACTAGCAAAGAGGTAGAAGAAGGAACACTTGTAAGTGCTGGACAGACGTTATTCAACGTGGTAAATATCGACAATTTGAAATTGAAAATTACCGTAGATGAAAGTCAAGTAGGAGAACTAAAAGTGGGGAATGTTGTTAAAATTAAACCCAGCACTTCTTCTGAATTAGTAGAGGGAAAAATTACTTTTATCGCACCGAAATCTAATGGAGCTCTCAAATTCCCCGTAGAAATATTGGTAGCCAACAAAGATAAAAAGCTAAAAGCGGGAATGTATGCGACTGCACAGTTTGGCAGTGGTAATGATGAGGTTACAGCTCTTGTGGTACCTCATTCTGCTTTCGTGGGTAGTGTGAGCCAAAATAAAATTTTTAAAATAGTAAGTAGCAAAAATACTAAAGGTCAGGAGGTGCTTAAAGCTGAAATGGCAAATGTGAAAAGCGGTCGCAACTTTGGTGATAAAGTAGAAATCATCAGCGGACTTACTGTTGGTGAAGAAGTGATTACCAGTGGACAAATTAATATAGATAACGGAACACCTGTGAAAATAGTAGAGTAACTTACTATTTATCTTAATATTTGAATCTCTCCGTCTGTATCAAACCTAATCAGACGTGAGGGATTTTTTATTTGGGTATCGTCTTGACGGTAAGGTACTACATAATCACATTGCGCAATAATTTGGGGATTAATGAGTTGGTAATACAAAGGAGTTGGCTCTCCACTGATATTAGCAGAGGTAGAGACTATAGGTTTGCCAAAATCGGCAATCATCTGTTGGCAGAAGGTATCTTGCACGACCCTAATGGCTACTGTATTATCAGCAGCTATCACATTCTTAGCCAAATGCAAAGGGTGACTATAAATAATAGTGGTAGGCTCTTGCAAGGTTTGAAGATAAGCGAGCACCTTAGGAGGTATATCCGTTACATAGTACTGTAACATCTCTGTATCACTCACTAAAATGATGAGGCTTTTGCTCTCACTGCGTTGTTTTATTTGGAAAATTTTAGCTACCGCTTCAGGATTTGTAGCATCACAGCCCAAGCCCCAAACGGTATCGGTGGGGTATAGAATTACCTTTCCTGCCTTTAATATTTCAGTTATCAGATGGTTATTTGCCATTAGTTTTGTAATTTTGCCCACAAATATATGTAAAAAATGTATACCTCCATCATATCATTCTTTAAAAGTTTTTCTTTCTTCAAAGGGTGCCTCAAAACCATTGCGGTACTTATTCCCTTAGGGTTGGGCTATTGGTTTGACCTAATGGATATTGGCTTACCCATAGCTTTGAGTATTGTTGCGATTTCGCCCAGCGATATTCCAGGGAATCAAAAACACCTCTATGGTGGTCTTTTCATAGCAACATTACTAGCAACTATCAGTTCTACTTTGGTAAACCTCACGGCTCCTTACGAGTACTTATTACTGCCTACTATATTTCTACTCACCTTCGGAAACGCTTATATTTCGTTATACGGACATCGCGCTACAATGGTAGCTTTCGCGGGATTATTTGAGATAGCCTCTACTTTAGCCCACTTGCAAACAGGGTGGGGTATTGTTTTGTACAGTGGTTGTGTGTTATTAGGAGGTTTGTGGTACAGTGTATTAGTGTATATATTCTTAAAAATACGTCCGCGTTTGTACAGTGAACAGCTGTTAGGGAAGTGCTTTGCTCTTACAGCAGAGTTTTTTTCGGTAAGAGCTGACTTACTCATCGCCAAAGACAGAAGCGAGGGACTCAAAAAGCTCATCAACCTGCAAACAAGCCTCAACGAAAAATATGAAAAGCTCCGTGAAGCCGTACTTGATTCACGGAGCAAATCAGGTAAAACCGATTACCTGCAACGCCAATTTTTGATGTTTATAGAGCTAGTGGATATCTTTGAATTAGCTTTAGCCAACCCCGTACAATATGAGAAAGTAGACAAGGCTTTTGCCGAGCATCGTGAATATTTACAAACTTATGTAGATTTCCTCAAAGAACTATCGAGACAGCTACAACAAATGTCCGAATACATTGGGTCACGCAAGAAGATACAATTAGACAACTGTTTAAAAGGCTTATTAGCGCAAACCGAAGAGAAGAACGAAGCCTTGAAAGCACTTTCAGAAGTATCGGAAGAAGATAAAGAACGCGCTTTGCTGTTGCGAAATTTTTATATTTACATAGAAAGTCAGTATCATTCTATTGAAAATATCCGACATATTTTTGAGAATTATTATAGCAACGATGCAGGGGTACGCGATGAGAGTACTTATCGCAAGTTTGTGAGTTACCAAAACTACTCGTGGCGACGACTCAAAGACCATATATCTTTAAAATCTACCTTTTTTAGGCACGCAATGCGTCTATCTATAGTGGTATTTTTGGGTTACCTCATAGGTGATATATTCCCTATTAACAATGCCTACTGGATTATCCTTACCATCTTCATTATTATGCGCCCTGGTTTTGGGATTACACAAGAACGCTCACTCAGCAGAGTTTATGGCACTATGATTGGTGGGGTAGCTTCGTTTGCTGTGATTTACCTACTCCCCTACCCTAGTTTGTACCTCTATGTCGCTATTTTGTGTATGCCTATTGCTTTTGGGTTGATTCAGGAGAACTATATGTACGCCTCTATATTCATCACTATCAGTGCGATATTTATTTTTGCACTGATTACACCTAATGTTTACAGCCTTATTTATGACCGCCTATTGGATACCGTTATAGGGGTTGGGCTATCGTTTGCAGGGAATTATCTCATTTTGCCTACGTGGGAACACAATACTTATAGGGAAGCGGTTACCAAATCAGTAAAAGCTAATATCGGTTACTTACAGCAAGTAAAAGAGATTTTTAACACCGGAGAAGGGATTACCACTGCCTATAAAGTATCGCGCAAAGAAGCTGTGTTGGCACTTTCAAACCTAAATACCACCTTCCAACGAATGTTACAAGAGCCGAAGTTTATGCAGTATAAAAATCCATCGGTATACGGGATTATTGTGATACAGCAAACTTTCTTAGCCTCTGTGGCTTCGTTTGGCATTAGGTTGAACAGCAAGAAAGTAACCTTCCCTAAATCGGTATTCAACGGGGCAATTGAGAGTCTTATAGCAGCCTTGCAACACTGTTTGACGTTACTTGTTGAACCTACGGCTACTGCTCAAACTGATTATAAAACGCCTATTGAACAATTTAATCAGTCCATTAAAGAAATAATAGACACTCATCAAAATACAGATACCTCTTCACCTATCTCAATGCGAGAGACACAATTCTATGGAGAACAGTTCAACTATCTGTTTGGATTAGTGAAGAACTTAGAACAAGCTATTCGGTCTATCAATACGTAATAAAAACTAAGGCGTCACCAAATTGATGACGCCTTAGTTTTTATTATTTATCTTATAATTATAATTGTTCTACAAATAGAATAGTTACTAACCAAAAGCCTTTAAGTAAAGCTTCGAGGTCGTTGAAAACTTCTAACATAAGTATAGTATTTTAAGATAAAAGGCAGTATCTCTTAGCGAATTGTTTTGGGATCTACCCCCATATTCACAATAGCTTGGCGAATATCAGTAAAAGTTTTGAGATTAGCCTTCCCTTTTACCAATTCGTAATTGGTTCCTTTTTTAAGGTAATTAATCAAGCTGGTTTGTCCTCCAAAGTAAGAAGGTTTAACTTGGTCAATAGAAGTACCATTTTTAAGTGCTGTAAAGAACATACTATATTGGTTCGCACGTTCCTCTATCTCTCTTCTTCCTTGGTTAAATTCAAACATTACCACACTCCAATCATTGCCTTCCAAACGTTTTAAATTCATTTTCACTCTATCTACAACTTCTTCAGAACAAGCCTGTGAATTAAAGCGTTTCATATCTGTAACAAAGGTTTCTGTAAGCGATACATTTTTAGCGATAGGTCGAGTAGTATTCTCTCCTCGTTTCACTGTTTTAGGATCACGTGGCTCACTTATAGTTACAGGTCTTTCAGTATTGTAAGAAGGGGTAACTGTTTTAGGTGTTCTTCCTACCGTAGTTTCATTTCTATTAACAACAGTTGCTTCAGGTCTGGTAGCAGGCTGTTCTTCTCTCTTAGGTCTTTCTACAGCTACTTCCACTTGGTCACGTGCTTTACTTTCTCTAATTATTCTTTGCAAATCTGTTTGATAAGACTTCAATTCAGAACTACCTCCTTTTAAATAAGGACGTAAAAGGCTATCTACTTGTTCACTATTATAAGCAGAATAATCAAAATCCTTTAAGAAATTTTCCCATACGGCTTTTTCAAACTCAGGTCGTAATTTATCTGTAAGGAAATTGCACTTTTGTGCTTCTGCTATAAAAAGACTTCCCTTAGGGTCTGCGTGAGTTTCTTTCCAATTATTCACATCCAAAAGAAATGCCATTGCGGGCGAAATCAAATCTATTTTAAGAGTATCTTTGCTATTTGCTTCCACCATTCGAGCTAACTTATTGAGTTGTTCTTCACTTAATAACAAGGTGTCTTTCCCCTCTTCTTTGAAGCTAACAACCAATTTTGTCTCAGCGATAGGCAAGCTCTTTTTTAACCTAATATAAGAATCCTCAATCTCGTAAGTGCGCTCATCTATATTGGTTAAGAAGTGCATTTCGTCTATTTCACTCTCCGAATTGATTGCTACATAAGCCTTCACTGGATTTTTAAGCATCGGGAAAATAAACCAATAGCCTACACCTACTAATATTAAAACAAAAGCAACAGCCGAAGCAATCTTTATCCAAAATGCACGAGACTTAGTGTTCACCCCTATCTCTTCGCCTTGTTCAGTGGTAGCAACCCCTCTGTTTACTACTGATAAGCTATTAGAAGTTCTAGGACTCTCTGAGCCAATCATTTGTGGATTGTAAGCTCCTTTAGCTCTATCAAAATTAACCTCCCCGCTCTTCGATATACTAATAACTCTTCCTGTATCTTGATTTTCAAACTCAAAATGGTATAAGTTCTCCGGTAAAACAATCTCTACGGGCGAATCACTGCGTAAGTTTTTACTGAATACAATACCATTGATTTTTAGAGATACTGACGTTATAGTGCTCGAAATAATCGTAAACTGATACTTCTCAAAAGGTACTGATAAGGCCACCCTATCATCTACCATATAGTTACTCTTGAAAACAATACCATTGTAACTAAGGTTGAATACATTGCGTGCCTCATCTCCTTTTAGTAAAAAGTAATATCCCTTTGTATTAGAATATAGTTTAGCTTTAAAAGTCGTACTCTCTAATGATAAGAACGAAATGTATTTCTCAAACTCTCGTTGAGGAGTTTCTACGTACACCTTAAACTCTTTTGGAGCAAACGGAATTAAATCAAAAGTATAATTGTTTTGTACTTTCTTGATATAACCTCTTTTTATCGCTTTCTTAATCGTATCGTGATAAGAGAACATCTCGTGATATCTCGATTTTTCAAGAAGCACTTCAATAGTATCATCATCCGAGAAGACTTCGTTCATATAGGTAGCTCCCACGTCTTTACCATTCTTCATAAAAGCTAATATCTTAATATTAGCATTAGAAGGCACAAACCGAGAAGCTCCACTACTCCCTCCTGCATTGGTTGTTTGGAAAGTAGAGGCACTTGTTCTAGGTATTGCGTATTCTGGAAAGAGAAAGTCAATACTATAAGCTCGAGGGTCTTCCACAAATTCTTTGCGCAAGAACACAAGGTCTTGGTATTTCTCAAACTCAGGACGGTAAGGCATATTGAAGTATTTATCTACCTCATAAATATCCATATAAGGGAAAACCTTAGGCATATAGCTTTGGTCTAATGCGAAAGAAGCCGTTACTGGTTCCTCTACCAACTGCTTTTCATACCCTCTCAGAAGATTAAAATATGGAAATATATCCTCTTTTTCATTGAGTAACGGAATATTGTTCTCGTAATTAATATGCTCTGCAAAGTACATATCCATTAACAAGTTCAATACTTGTCGTACCCCTCTCCATTGTAAAAAATGTGGTATATACAATGAAATGGCTATATACACACCGCTTTGTCCATTCACTTCTTTTGAGGAACGGTATTGTGTGTATATCTTGTAACTATTGCTAAACTGCAATGTGTAAAAATCTACACGCGGGGTGTGTATACGTATAAAGGCACTGATATCTTTCAATCTGTCCTTTACTTCTTGCAGCTGAAAGTTAACTCCTTGTGAGGCTAACACCTTGCATCCCTGCTTGTAACCCCATATTGTTAGACCTATTGTATTAATTTTGGATTCCATAGTATTTTTTGAGATTCTGCTAAAATTGGTACAAAAGTACACATTATTTTTAATATACAAAAATTTTATTGTAAAAAAAATACCTACAAAGGTAAATTTCCCTTATAGGTATCAAAAATTATAATTGATATGAACTATTTAAATCCTTATAATTTATTAGTTTCCAGCAGGTTGCTCAGTAGCAATTTCCGCTTTGGGCTCTTCAGCCTTTTCTGCAGGTTTTGTCTCTACTTTTGCTACTTCTGCTACAATTTCAAATGGAAAATCAACAATTACTTCACGGTGTAAACGGATAGAAGCATTGTATTTCCCAGCACGTTTGATGGTGTTACCTGCGATAGAAATAAATTTCTTGTCAATATCGTGACCCGCTTTGGCTAATTCTTGTGCCAAATCACCATTATTAATTGACCCAAAAAGCTTATCTCCAGCACCTACTTTGGCAATAATTTTTACCGCCAATGACGAAAGTGCTTGAGCTGTTTTCTTAGCCTCATCAATAATGTGTTGCTCTTTGTAAGCTTTCTGTTTTAAATTTTCAGCTAATACCTTTTTTGCTGAGGGAGTAGCCAAAATTGCAAATCCTTGCGGAATGAGGTAATTACGTCCGTAGCCGTTCTTTACTGTAACGACATCGTCCTTAAAACCTAAATTATGTACGTCTTGTTTTAGTATAATTTCCATAGTTTCTACTCCTGTTATTATTTTAATAAATCGGCTACATAAGGCATTAATGCCAAGTGGCGTGCTCTCTTCACAGCGGTAGCCACCTTGCGTTGGAACTTCAATGAAGTACCAGTAAGACGACGAGGCAACAACTTACCTTGTTCGTTTACAAACTTCAAGAGGAAGTCAGCATCTTTGTAATCAATGTATTTAATACCTGATTTTTTAAAACGACAATATTTCTTTTGTTTTGAAGTGTCGATGTTTAGCGGAGTAAGATATTTGATATCTCCTTTTTTTTGTTCTACTGCCATTTTCTTACGCTTTTTTAGTGTTTAACTTTGCTCTTCTCTTTTCAGCCCACTCAATGGCGTGCTTGTCTAATTTCACAGTCAAGTAACGCATCACGCGCTCATCACGACGGAATTCTAATTCAAAAGCATCAATTACTTCACCAGCTACTTTAAACTCGAAGAGGTGGTAAAATCCGCTTTTCTTGTTCTGGATTGGGTAAGCTAATTTCTTTAAGCCCCAATTCTCTTTTGCTACAAATTCTGCACCCCTTGAAGTAAGAAAATTCTCAAACTTTTCTACTGCTTCCTTTATCTGTGTATCAGATAAAACGGGATTCAAAATGAAAACAGTTTCGTATTGATTCATAAATAAAATGATTAATTTTTAATTCGAGGTGCAAAAGTACTACAATTATTTTACCTGACCAAATAATCTGCAATATTTTTTACAAAATAATATCCAAATACCTGACAATGAATAATTGTCACAACTCTCTCACCTTTCTTAAAATCTATATTAAACCTTCTTGTATCAAATTATGCAAGTGTATAATCCCCTCGTATTGCCCTTCACGCGTTACCAATAACTGCGTAATTTTATTCTTCTCCATTAGGTGTAACGCATCAATAGCCAAATTCTCTAAGTCAATCGTCTTAGGGTTAGCACTCATTATATCTTTGGCTACCAACCCTTTTATACTATCCGTTTTACTGAGCATTCTGCGGATATCCCCATCAGTCACTACCCCCACAATTCGTCCATTATCAATCACAGCAGCTACCCCCAACATCTTTTCCGATATTTCCACAATCACCTTCTTAATATCAGTATCCGGAGCCACTTCGGGTTTTTGGTTGTGCACTACAATGTCAGCCACTTTCAAATACAAACGTTTCCCTAATGCTCCACCGGGGTGATATTTAGCAAAATCACTGCTACCAAAATGCTTCATTTCAAGCAAACACACCGCTAAGGCATCACCCAAAACCAACTGAGCGGTAGTGCTAGTCGTCGGAGCTAAGTTATTAGGGCAAGCCTCTTTCTCTACGTGAGCGTAAAGCACACTATCAGCCTGTTGGGCTAAAACCGAATTTCTGTTAGAAGTAATCGCTATCAATTTGTTATTACCGCGTTTAAGCAATGGTACCAATACTTTTATTTCGGGCGTATTACCACTTTTTGAAATGCATATCACCACATCGTCCTGTTGTATGATACCCAAGTCACCGTGAATCGCATCAGCAGCGTGCATAAAGATAGCAGGCGTACCAGTAGAATTCATTGTCGCCACTATTTTATTAGCAATAATAGCACTCTTCCCGATACCCGTAATCACCACACGCCCCTTCGATTGCAGTATATACTCCATCGATTTAGTAAAATCGTCATCTATATAGTCTACTAATTTAGCAACTGCCTGAGCTTCTTCACTGATAGTTTGTTTGGCAATGGTTATAATTTCTTCTGTTTTCATTCTCAATAAATTGTTTTGCGTGAGGCAAAAGTAATACTTTTTTTGTTCATATAAAAACACCATTCGCTTTTTTGCTTTCTAACAAACATCTTTTCTATACAATTAAAACACTTTATTCACTCCCTCTTTGCGACACTCTCTTGGCTAAAAAGAACTGTTTGTCGTGCTACGACCTTCTGTATAAGATGAAATCTTGAATAGCCATTTTACAAGGCACATCCTTGATTTTGCTTTAAATTTGAAATCAATTTTGTTTAATTTCTGAGGTACAGCCTCACTTCTCTACTTCAAACTCACATTATCTACTATCCCCACATACTTTGCCAAAGTTTGAGATTTTAGCAAAGTTGAAATCTCCTTCGCCCTCCTATCCACTTTTCACTTTAAACCTTTCGTTTTTCCAATCTTCACCCTTCGCCTAATTAACACTTTTTAACTCTTCACCCTTCGCTCTTAATCCCTCATTCTTAACTACTTATATACCCTTTCTATACCAATCTTCCAAGATTCGTATAAGCTTCCTATAAGCTTTCTATAAGCTAACTATACCATAACTCTATCTTCGATACTTTCCGATTTCCTCCGAGACTTTCCGATAACACACCTTTGCAATCACCATTCTATTAAAAAAATAAGACAATGGTTTTATTACCATTGCCTTATAATAATTATTTTTTGTTCTCTTCTTTGCTCATTTCTTTTTCAGTTCTTGTAGCATTACATCACAAGAACTAATAATAACTGTTTCATAGGCTTATCTTTTATTCTTCTCCTTTTCAGCCCATTCCTTTTTCAGTTCTTCAGCCCATATTAGCTCTCTACCTACTTCTTTTTTTATAGCAGGTTCACTGTTATGTGAGTGACGCGAACTTTGAGTGTCAAACAAAAAATCATAACTTCCCGCTACAATGCCTTTGCCCTCTATATAAGCAAAGCGTTCAATGCCACGATGATAAGCCTCTAACCCCGAGCGATTATTCCAAGCAGTGAACGTCCAAAACAGATAAACAGTATCTTTACCCCGTTTTTCTGTACCCGATAAGTAAATACTTTCAAAACAACTATCTAAGAAAGATTCTTTATCTTCCATCGGTGAAGCATATTTAGTAATATGTGTTCCTTTGTTCAATTCTTTTTTTAACTCAGCATAAGTGACAAAATCTTGTTTTGTATTGATGATGTTACTATCGTTCAAGTGTACTTTTGAAGAATAATCCATCAACTGAAAAACTTCTACTAAACAGCATCTTGCTTTATAATACTTGTCGTCTTCTTTTTTTACTAAAGAGAAGGAGTTTAAGAATTTATTTTTATTACTTCTGCGAACTTCTTCTATCTTAACAACAGCTTTTTCGACCTCTTCCTTAGAGACTTCTACCCAAGAGTTAGCATTGTTCATATCAGGTAATACCGAGATGAGAGTTAAATAATTATAACCAAAGAAAACTCCGTGATTAAATACATTATACATCTCAATTTCTTTTCCTTCATAAAAAGAATGAGGACGTAATGTATAGTGTTTTACCTTATATTTAGCGGTAAGACTATCAAGCAATATATATTTTTGTTCTTGGGCTTCTATAGCCCAAGAACAAAATAATAATAAATAT
>ERZ773100.394-NODE-394-length-22899-cov-6.207932_pt1 | contig 22899 bp, 23 predicted proteins | sample MGYA00511119_ERZ773100 | MGnify/ENA primary metagenome ERZ773100 (study PRJEB29015, sample SAMEA2738000) | human oral metagenome | biome: human oral; feature: human-associated habitat; material: dental | place: China | collected 2111 ...
AAAAGAGAGCCAATTGCAAAAGATTTTTTTTAAAATCTGCAATTGGCTTTTTTTAGAAAAAAGGATGATGGAGTTAAATATCTGACAGAGGTAGTAAAAAGAAGTGATATTTCTCAGACAATAGTTGCATCAGGAACAGTAAGAAGTAATAATAGGGTAGAGGTAGGTGCACAAGTTTCAGGTAAGATTACAAAGATTAATGTAGTTTTAGGACAGGAAGTTAAAAAAGGTGATTTAATTGCAACAATAGATTCATTAACACAGAATAATAATTTAGATGAAGCTAAATCAAAATTAAAAGTTTATCAAGCTCAAAGAAAAAGTGCTAGTGTAAAATATCAAGTAGCTCAATCAAAATTTAACAGAATATCAAAACTATACCAAATGAACTCTATTTCCCAAGATGAATATGAAAGTGCAAAAGAAGAATTAGAAGTTACAAAGGCAAGTGTAACTGAATATGATGAATTAATTGCTCAAGCATCTATATCTGTAAAGACTGCTGAAACAAATTTATCATACACATCAATAATTTCACCAATAGATGGAGTTATAATATCTATTCCAGTATCTGAAGGACAAACAGTAAATAGCAATCAATCTGCTCCAACAATAGTACAGGTTGCTGATTTATCTAAAATGTTAATTAAAGCAGAAGTTGCAGAAGGAGATATAACAAAAGTTAAAAGTGGTATGGAGGTTGAAGTTACAACAGTTGCTAATCCTGATAAAACATATAAATCAACTGTACAATCAGTAGATTATGCCACATCAACATTGACTGATAATGAATATAGTGAATCAGTAAGTAATACTTCAGCAGTTTATCATTATGCAAATATTGTTTTAGATAATGAAGATGGCAATTTAAGAATAGGAATGACAACAACGGACACTATTACTATAAATTCAGTTAAAAATGTCTTATCAGTTCCTGTGGTAGCAGTTCAAAAAATAAAGGGAAAATCAGTAGTAAAAGTTGTAAAAGATAAAGAAAAAAATATAGTTGAAGAAAGAGAAGTTACAACTGGAATACAAGATGGACTTTCAATTGAAATAAAAAGTGGCTTATCAGAAGGAGAAGAAGTTGTAGTAACTCAATTAAATGGAACAGACAGTTTAGATAGTCTTCCTCAAAGAAGAATGTAAATGAGGGGATAAATAATGATAAAAAATAATAATATTATAGAAATACAAAATATTGATAAGTATTTTGGTGAAGGAGAAAACAGAGTACATATTTTAAAAAATATTTCTCTTACTATTGAAAAGGAAGATTTTATTTCTATTATAGGTCAATCAGGTTCAGGAAAATCTACACTTATGAATATTATGGTTACTTGGATAAAGCTACTTCTGGAAAATACTATATTGCTGGAGAAGAAATAAGTCAATTTACTCCTGATGAATTATCAGAACTTAGAAAAAGAAAATTTGGTTTTATCTTCCAAAGATACCATTTGCTTTCTTCATTAAATGCACAAGAAAATGTAGCTTTACCTGCTATTTATGCAGGAGCAGATCATGATACTAGAATGGCAAGAGCAGAAAAATTATTAGATAAATTAGAGCTTTCTAATAAATTAAAAAATAAACCTAATCAATTATCTGGTGGACAACAACAAAGAGTTTCAATAGCAAGAGCCTTAATGAATGGTGGAGAAATTATCCTAGCAGATGAACCAACAGGAGCTTTGGATTCTAAAAGTGGAATAATGGTAATGAAAATTTTAAATCAATTACATGAAGAAGGACATACAATTATTTTAGTAACTCATGATAAAGGGATTGCAAGTCAAGCAAATAGAATTATAGAAATAAAAGATGGTGAAATTTTTAATGATACAAGACAGAGAGAAATAAAAAAAGAAGCACTGGAAGAAAAATCTGAAATAAATAATTTAAAAAAGAATAAATTTCAAGTTGCAAAGGATCAATTTTTTGAATCTTTTAATATGTCAATAGCTGCAATAGTTGCTCATAAAATGCGTTCACTTTTAACTATGCTTGGTATTATAATAGGTATTGCTTCTATTGTCTGTGTTGTGGCAATAGGGAATGGTTCTCAACAAAAGGTCTTAGAAAATATTAGTTCATTGGGAACTAATACCATGGATATTTTTAATGGTGAAGGAATGGGAAGTCGTTTTTCCAATAGAGTTAAAAGCTTGTCAACAACAGATGTAGATATTTTAGAAAAACAAAGCTATATTGATAGTGTAACTCCTAATAGTTCAAGCTCTGGAACTATTGTTTATCAAAATCAATCATATTCTGGAAGTTTAAAAGGTGTTGGAGCTGATTATTTTGATGTAAGAGGTGTAAAAGTAACTTCAGGTAGAGCATTTTCAAAAGAAGATGAAGAGGAGTTAAGTTCAGTAGCTTTAATAGATGAAAATACTTAAAAATCCTTATTTGGAGAAAATGAAAATCCAATAGGAAAAGTTATTTTATTCAATAAAAAAGCTTTAAAGATAATAGGAACTGTTAATTTAAGTAATGTAATTGGTTTGAATAGTAATGAACTTAATATATTTGCTCCCTATACTATGGTAATGAATAAAGTCAGTGGTGAAAAATATATTGGTTCAATCACAGTAAAAGTGAAAGATAATATAGATTCACAAGTTGCTCAAAAAAGTATAACTGATTTATTAAAAGCAAAACATGGGAAAAAAGATTTCTTCATTATGAATACAGATACACTTAAAAAGACTATTGAAAGTACGACAGGTACTATGAAAATATTAATATCTTCAATAGCTGTAATTTCATTAGTTGTTGGTGGAATAGGTGTTATGAATATAATGCTTGTATCTGTAACTGAAAGAACAAAGGAAATTGGAATAAGAATGGCAATAGGTGCAAAAGAGAAAAATATATTGGAGCAATTTTTATTGGAAGCAGTTTTAATATGTTTTATAGGTGGTATTGTTGGGATAGTTCTATCACTTTTAATAGGTTGGGGCTTTAATTCAATTTCAAAAAGTTTTTCAATGATATTTTCAACTTTTTCAATAGTGATGGCAGTTCTGTTTTCTACTATTGTTGGAGTTGTATTTGGATATATGCCAGCTAAGAATGCTGCAAAACTTGACCCTATTGAAGCATTATCAAGAGAGTAAAAAAGGAAGGGAATTTATGAAAAAAATAATTATACTTATAACATTATTAAGTACAATGGCTTGTACTAATACTAATATAAATAATTCATATAAACAAAGTACAGAAGATTTTAAGGTTTATCAAGAAATTTCAAATAATTATAAAGTAGATAAGGAATGGTGGAAAGAATATAATAATTCTGAATTAAATAACATAATGAATATTGCTCTAAAAAATAATAGTGATTTAAAGAAAGCAGCAATAAATGTAAATAAAGCTTTATATCAAGCAAACTTATTAGGAGCAAATTTAGTTCCTAGTTTTTCATCAAGTTTAGGTTCATCTGCTTCAAAAAATGTGAAGACAGGTGGAAATTCTACTGTAAAACATTCTGCTAATATTTCTTTAAGTTATGAGTTAGACTTATGGAAAAAGTTAGCTAATGCCAAAAATGCACAAGAATGGGAATATCAAGCAACAACAGAAGATTTGGAAGCAGCAAAACTTTCTTTGGTTAATAATGTGGTAAATACATATTTTAATATAGTTTATTTGAATGATGCTATTTCTATTTTGAATGATAAGATTGAACAGTATGAAAAAATAAACACTGTTATGAAGAATAAATATCAATATGGTGTAAGCAGTGAATTAGAATATTTACAATCTGAACAATCTTTAACAAATTTAAAAAATACTCTTTTAACTTATCAAGAAGAGAAAACTCAACAAGAACAAAGTTTAAGAGATTTATTAAATTTAAAACCAGAAGAAAATATAGAAATAAAAACTAAAGATTTATTATCATTTAAAGATATTGGAGTTAATTTAGATGTTCCTATATCTGTAATAGCTAACAGACCTGATGTAAAGGCATATGAATATAGATTATCTAAGGCTTTTAAAGATGTAAAGGCAACACAGGCTAAATTATATCCAAGTGTAACTATACAATCTACTTTATCTTCAAGTGGAAATAAAGTTGATAATGCTTTAAGTGTTCCTGTTGGACTAGCTAGTATAAATATTAGTTTACCTTTCTTAAATTGGAATACTTTAAAATGGAATATAAAAATAGATGAGGCTAGTTATGAAAGTGCAAAAGTTGACTTTGAAAAATCAATAGTTAGTTCTTTAAATGAAATAGACACTTATTATAAATCTTATCAAAAAGCTAATTCTAGTTATGCTTTACAAGAGAAAAATTTAAAATCTCAAAAAGAAATAACAAAACATTATAAAAATAGATATGATAATGGAAATGTAGAATTTAAAAGTTGGTTAGAAGCTCTTATAAATGAAAAAGATTCTGAATTGAATTTATTAAAAGCTAAATTTGATATAATTCAAGCAGAAAATAAAGTATATCAAGCAATGGGTGGAAAGGCAAAATAGGTGAGATTAATGATAAAATTAGAAATTTTAAATCTTAATTCAGATGAATTAAAAGTTTTTAAACAGGACATACAAGAAGTATTTCAAAAAGGTGCTGAGAGTGAGTTTGAAAATTTAGAGTTTGAAATTCTTCCAGAAGAAGATATAGATAAGTCTCTTGAAACAAAAGGAGCTATTGCATATAAAGCTGTTATGAATAATGAAATTGTAGGTGGTACTATTGTTGTTATTGATGAATTAACACAACATAATCATCTAGATTTTCTGTATGTAAAATATGGTATTCAAGGTAAAAGAATAGGAAAATTTATTTGGAGTGAAATTGAAAAGAAACATCCTAACACAAAAGTTTGGGAAACAGTAACTCCTTATTTTGAAAAAAGAAATATACATTTTTATGTTAATTTATGTAAATTTTCTATTGTAGAATTTTTTTATCCTTCTCATGAAGAGGAGAATACAGCAAATGATATGATGGGGAATGGCTACCTATTTCGTTTTGAAAAAGTGATGAAAAGATAGATTATATGGTGGAAAAGGGATTGTTGAAAATATTTTATAACAATCCCTTTTTATTTATTAATTTTTATTTTTTAAATATTCAGCAATAGTTGCAACATCTTTATCTCCACGACCTGAAATATTTACAATAATAATTTTATCTTTATCAAGTTTAGGAGCTCTTTTAATAACTTCTGCTAAAGCATGAGAGCTTTCAATAGCAGGAATAATTCCCTCTTTTTTAGTTAAAAGTAATAGTGCATTAACTGCTTCATCATCAGTTGCAGGCACATACTCAGCTCTTTTACTATCTCTTAAAAAAGCATGTTCTGGACCAATACCAGGATAATCTAAACCAGGAGAGATAGAATAAACAGGTTTAACTGAGCCATCTTCATTAAATAGTGCATAAGTTTTCATACCATCTAGTACTCCTACTGTTCCCAATGTAAGAGTTGCTGCATGTCTATCAGTATTCAGTCCTTTTCCAGCTGCTTCAACTCCAACTAACTTTACTTCTTTATCAGGAATAAATTCAGCAAATGCACCAATAGCATTGGAACCTCCACCCACACAAGCAATTACCATATCAGGTAAACGATTTTCTTTTTCTAAAATTTGTCTACGAGCTTCTTGGCTAATAACTCTTTGGAAATCCTTTACCATACTTGGATAAGGGTGAGGACCAACAGCAGAACCAAGTACATAAAAAGTATCATCTATATTATTTATCCAAGCTTCAAATGCAGCATCAACAGCTTCTTTTAATGTTCTCTCTCCTTCTTCAACAGCATGAACAGTTGCTCCCAACATTTCCATACGAAAAACATTTAATCTTTGTCTTTCTACATCTAGTGCTCCCATATAGATATCACATTGCATTCCAAATTTTGCAGCAGCTGCAGCAGTAGCAACTCCGTGTTGTCCTGCCCCTGTTTCTGCAATAACTTTTTTCTTACCCATTCTTTTTGCAAGTAAAATTTGTCCTATAACATTATTTAATTTATGAGCACCTAAATGGTTTAAATCTTCACGCTTTAAATAAATTTTTGCTCCACCTAAATAATTTGTTAGGCTTTCAGCAAAGTATAAAGGGGTTTCTCTACCTGAATAGTCTTTTAAATAGTGATGATATTCTTTTAAAAATTCTTCATCATTTTTATATTTATTGTATGCTATTTCCAATTCATCTAATGCTTTTTGTACTACTTCTGGAACATAACTCCCACCAAATTCCCCAAAATAACCTTTTTTATTTTCTGTTGTCATAATTTTTTCCTCCTAGATTTTTATTTTGATAATATAAAACTCTAAAAAGAAAAGCCACATAGTTAATCAATTTTTTACCATGCAGCTTTTATCCATATATATTAAGGATTTCTATATCGCTGACATAGATACTTTTTAGAGTACACTAAAAGTTGTATCTATGTCTAAAACATACACACAACTTTACCTATGCCAGTTTTGCCAATATCTCATAGTTGTAGTTGTTATTTGTTTCATTGCGACTTCCTCCTTTTGATTTTAAATTTTTATTAGTATACACAATTTATAAAAAAATTGCAAGAAAATTTTTTTTGTTTTTAAATTTTCTCTTTTTTATCAATGAGAAAATATGGAGAATATTATTGAAATGTAAAAAAATTTTAGATATAATATATGAAATAACATTATTGGAGGGGATTATTAATGATTTATAAAATTGATATTAATGAATTAAAAAATGGAGAAAGTATTGCTTATGACAATAAAGCCAAAAGAATAAGCCCAGAAGTTTTAAATATTACAGAAAAACATATAGAAAATTACATAGCAAATAATATAAAAGAAGTTTTACCAACTATTGACTTGATGACTATTTTTCAAGAAAGAAAGTGGCAGGAAGAACCAGATATAATGGCTATGAATGGTCAAGGAGATTTATATATCTTTGAATTAAAAAGAATTCAATCAAATGAAGATAATATTTTGCAATTATTGAGATATGCTCAAAAATTTGGGACTTATGAATATACAGAAATTAATAAAATGTATCAAACATATAAAAATGATGATCAATTTAATTTACTAGAAGACTTAAATAAAAATTTGGGTAATGATTTATTAAAACAAACTGATATTAATAATAAGCAACATCTTTATCTCATAACTAATGGTACAAATGAAGATACAATAAAAAAAATAAAATTTTGGAAAACTAATGGATTAGATATCAACTTAATAATATATTGGATTTTTGAAAATGATGGAAGTTTTTTTATAGAGTTTAATATTTGTAAAGATTTAGAAGCTTTATTAGAATATGAAAAAAAATATTATATTGTTAATACAAACTCTAGATTTACTCAAAATTTTGATTTAGATACTTTTTTAAATGAAAAAAAAGTAGCCATTCAAGGAGATATAAAGAATAGAATAAAAACTTTTAAAAGAGGAGACATAATTTTTCTATATCAAAATGAACAAGGAATAGTTGCTAGAGGAGAAGTGAAAGATAATCAATTTCATAAAAAAGATTGGAATGGAGTAAAAGAAGATGAATACTATATGGAGTTAACTGATTTTAAAAAACTATTTTCAAAAGATTATTTAACTAAAAAAATGTTAGATGAGATATGTAAAAGAAATTTTGTTTTTACTCCAACTATAGTATACCTTAACGAAAATGAAGGAAAAGATATTGATGATAGTATAAAAAATTTATAATTTTAAGGGAGACTAACTATGTCTAATATAATTGCAGTTATATGGGATTTTGATAAAACTTTAGTTGATGGATATATGCAAGACCCAATTTTTAAGAAATATGGTGTGGATGCTAAAAAATTTTGGGGAGAAGTTAATTCTTTGCCAGATAAATATTGGGATGAACAAAAAGTAAAAGTTAATAAAGATACTATTTATTTGAATCATTTTATAAGTAAGACAAAAGAAGGGGTATTTAAAGGTTTAAATAATGATTTACTTTTTGAATTGGGGAAAGAATTAAAATTCTATAAGGGAATTCCTGAAATATTTGAAAAGACAAAAGAGATAGTTAAACAAAATTCTACTTTTCAAGAATACAATATTAAAGTAGAACATTATATTGTTAGTACAGGAATGAAACGAATGATAGAAGGTTCTACAATTAAAAAACATGTTGAGGATATCTGGGGCTGTGAACTAATTCAATCTTTGGATGAAAATGAAAAATTTGAAATCAGTGAAATAGGCTATACTATTGATAATACTTCAAAGACAAGGGCTCTTTTTGAAATAAATAAAGGAGTTAATAAGAATACTAAATATGATGTCAATGCTAAAATTAAAGAAGGAAATAGAAGAGTTCTATTTAAAAATATGATATATATTGCAGATGGACCAAGTGATGTTCCAGCTTTTTCAGTGATAAAAAAAGGTGGAGGTTCAACTTTTGCAATTTATCCAAAATCAGATCTTAAAGCATTCCAACAAGTAGAAAAGTTGAGAGAGGATAACAGAGTTGATATGTATGCAGAAGCCAATTATTCTGAAGGAACAACTACATATATGTGGATTACAAATAAGATTTATGAATTGGCTCAAAATATAGTAAATGAAGAAAAAAGCAAGCTTGAAGCTTCTATTTCTGATTCTCCAAAACATTTGACTTGATTTTTATAGTTGACGTTCTTAATTTTTAAGTATATACTATGTATATACTTAAATAAAGGAGGAGTATTTATGATGCTATTGAGCACAATTTCTAAATGGGGAAATGGACAAGGTATAAGACTTCCTAAAACTCTTTTAGAACTTTTAAAATGGGAAAATAATGATAAGTTAGAAATAATTGTAGAAAATGAAAATATAAGAATTAAAAAAATTGATTCACCAAAAAAAAGAAAAAATATTAAAGAACTTTTTGCTAATTATGAAAAAGAATATGAAGTTCAAGAAATAGATTGGGGAGAACCAGAAGGAAAAGAAATATGGTAAAACAAGGAGATATAATAAAAATAAATTTTAATCCTCAAGCTGGACATGAACAAGCTGGTTATAGGCCAGCTGTTGTGGTAAGCAATGATTTCTTTAATAAAAAAACAAATTTAACTATTGTTTGTCCTGTTACTAATACTATCAGTGATTTTCCACTTCATGTAAAATTAGATGAAAGAACAACTACAACAGGTACTATTCTATGCGAACATTTAAAAGCATTAGATATAAATAAAAGAACATATAAAATTATAGAACCCTTACCCAAAGACATTTTGGAACAAGTTATTGATATTATATTTGCAGAAATTGAAAATTAAGGAGCTATCAATTAGCTCCTTTACTTAATATTTCTTCTAATTTCTTTTGTAACTCCTCAACAGAATGTTTTCTACTTCTACCACATTCTTGAGCCTGTTCCTCACAAATTAAACATTTTCTAAAAGATTTTCTTGATAGTTTTTCAAAATTTACATCAATAACATCTATATCAAACAATCTTCCTAGTTCTGAACTTTCTTCAATAGTAACAGTAATATCTTTTATCTTTTCAGCTGATGAATCAGCAGAAATAAATAATTCATTCCCAGTGTTTTGATTAAGTTCTTGAACTTCTAAAATTTCTATATTATTTTCTTTTAATTTTTCTAATATCAAATTTTTTCCAATATCAAAAGCTTTTTTTATTTCATTATTTGTTTTAATTGGGCCTGGAATATTCATAGTAAAAGATATTACAGGAAAACTATATTTTTTTATCATTTCATTTTGAATAGCTACTCTTTTTTCACGACAGTCTAAAATTTCATCAATTCTAACTTCTATACCTTGCATAAGAAATCTCCTTTATTAATAATGAATTACATTATCTTGTGAACGAATTTTATCTATAATAACCTTTGCTTCATCACTTAAAAAATAATTATAAGTAGTTCCTGGAACAAGATTTTTTAAATCTTCTAAATTTCCATTTTTTATTATTTGCCTAACTGTTGAAGCACTTATAACATTATTAGAATATTTTTTTCTAGGTACTACTATACATTCTATGTTATTTTCTGGCAATTTTTTTAACATAGTTTGATTATAAATGTTTGTTACTAAACTATTAGGCTCTTCTCCTACATAACGCCTATTAATATTTAAAACCTTAGCAATTTTAGTAAAAACTTTAATATCTAAATTAGCTTGACTTTCTATTACAGCAACTTCATCTTTTTGAAAATAACTTGGGAATGTTGCACTACTTATTATATAATCTCCTGTTTCATGATAACAAATATTTTTTAAGTGCTTTGTTCCTTCAATAACAAGTTTTTTTCTAACTTCAAAAGGCACTAAACTGCTATCATCACTTACTATAAATAGATGTAATACATCATTTTCACTTGAAGCTTTTTCAACTAAATATTGATGTCCCAAAGTAAAAGGATTGGCATTCATAATAAGTGAAGCTATATTTTTTCCTTTTTTCATATCCTTTTTAAGATTATCTAAATAATCAGAAAAACCTGTTCTTCTATTTTCCATAAACACAATTTGATTTTCTATATTTACAATCTCAAAAAAACCTAAATCCTTAAAAAATTTCATAGATTTATTTTTTGTATATAAAAATAAATGAGTTAGACCTCTTGAAAATTCATAATCTACAAGGTGAGTAACAATTTGATTCATAAGTCCTTCACCTTGATGAGAATTATCAACTGCAAGACATCTTAAAGTATTTTTAAAACAACTTCCAGTTGCAATAATATTCATATCATCATCAAACATAGCACAAGTATAATCTAAATTAGCATCTTTCCTAATTTCCTCTTTGGCTAATAACTCATCTATTAATTTAAGACTTCTTTTATCATTTGGATATATTTTTAAAATAGTCATTGTTTCTCCTCATTTTCTATTTTGAATAATTTTTATAAACTCTCTAACTTGTGGTAACTTTGACACAGAATTTGAATACAAAAGATAAGTTGAACGAGTAAAAGCTTCTCCATTTTTAAATACCAAAGGTTTAATTTGTCCTTTAAAATTTTTTAAACATATTTCTGGAACTATTGCCCAACCTAGCCCTTGATTTACCATTTCTACACAAGTATTTATATTATCTACATATATTCCCTCTTTTTGTATTTTTAAATTATTTTCTCTTAACCACTGAGCCATTTCTCTTTCAAAAGTTATATCTGTTTTTCTCCCAATATATTGAAATTCTGATAAATCTTTTCCTATGTCTTGGTTATTATAGATAAGACATATATTTTCTTCTTCAAGTAAAATTTTATTTTCATTCCAAGGAAATTCCCCTCTTATAACTGCAATATCAACCTCTCCATTTGCAATTTTTAAAAATATATTTCTACTATGTTCTGTTGTGATATATGTTGTTACATTAGGAAATTTTTTCTTATACTCACTTAAAATTTGAGGTAAATTGTATTGTGAATAATTAATTGAAATACCAGCTTTCAATGTCCCTGAAACAACTGTACTTCCTTCTTTCAAATCTATTCTCATAAGTTCTAATTGTTTTTTAGCCTCTTGGGTATAGTGTAAAACTTTTTCTCCTTCTGCTGTAAAATGTATCCCTTGTCTTGAACGAACCATAAGAGTAACTCCAAGTTCTTCTTCAATAGCTATTATTCTTTTTGATAGAGCAGATTGGTTTATATAGAGTAAATCTGCTGCATGAGTTATATTTTCAGTTTTATTTAAAACTTCTAAAATTTCAAAATCTCTTTCAGTCATAGCTCACCAACCTATTATTTTTTATTATTATATCATTCAATTTTAAAATTTAAAAATAATTTATTCATTCTTTTTTGGAATGAATATTTAAGAGAATATTGCTTTTTACTTTTATTTCAATATTATTTATAATAAGTTAAAAATAAATGTAGTTAAAATAAAAAAAGGAGTGGTGTATATGGAAATTAAAAAAGTTGCTCTTGCTGGAACTTTGGAATCTAGTGATGTACAAGTTACTGTTGAACCTTCTGATAAAGGAGTCAACCTTTCATTAGAAAGTAGTGTTATGAATCAATATGGTCAACAAATTAAAGATACAGTATTAGAAACTCTTGATAGATTAGGAGTAAAAAATATAAAAATAAATATAATAGATAAAGGTGCTTTAGATTGTACTATCAAAGCCAGAGTTGAATGTGCTGTACTTAGAGCTTGTGAAGCTTCTGATAAGAATATTGCTTGGGGAGGAATGATAAAATGATTACTAGAAAGAAACCTGAAAAATTTCGTTTACGTAGAACTATGATGTTTATGAATGCTCAAAAACCTAGTTTAATTAAAGATGCCTATATCTATGGTTGTGATAGTATCATAATGGACTTAGAAGATGCTGTTGCTGAAAATCAAAAAGATGCTGCTAGATTTTCTCTATATCATGCTTTAAAGACTATTGATTACGGAGATACAGAAGTTATTGTTAGAATAAATGGTTTAGATACTCCTCACTGGCAAGAAGATATACGTTGTGTAGTAGCAGCTGGTGCTGATGGAATTCGTATAGCTAAATGTGAAAGTGCAGAAGATGTTAAATTAGTTGAAAAACATGTACTAGAAGCCGAAAAAGAATTTGGAGTTGAAGAAGGAAGAACTCTTTTAATGGCAGCATTAGAGAGTCCAAAAGGAATTTTAAATGCTTATGAAATTGTAACTGCCTCTGATAGAATGTTTGGTTGTGCAATTTCTGGTGGAGATTTTAGAAAATCTATGCATGTACAAATAGAAAAAGGTGGAATAGAAATGTTGACTGCAAGAGGAAATATGCTTTTAGCTGCAAGAGCAGCAGGGGTACAATGTTTTGATACAATGTTTCCAAATGTAGATGATATGGAAGGATTCAAAGAAGAAGTTATACAAAATCGTAAAATGGGATTTGATGGAAAAAGTATTATAAGTCCAAAACATATTAGATTTGTACATGAAACTTTTGCTCCAACACCAAAAGAAATTGCTTATGCTGAAAAATTAATTAATTCTTTTAATGAACAAGCTGATTCAGGTATTGGAGTTTATACTGTTGATGGAAAAATGGTTGACTTACCTTTCTTTGAAGATGCTAGAAGAATTATTGCATTAGCAAAGGCTTGTGGAGTTTATCAAGGTAATTTATAAAGGGGTGAAAATATGTTAAATAAAGTAAATAGAGAAATTCCAGATGAATTTTTAAAAAATGGTAAAGAAGTTTATCAAGGTAAATTTTATATGGATGGAAAGTATGTAAAAAAAGCTGCTCCTAGAACTAAAATATTTGAAAAACCAATAGATAGTAAACTTTGTTCTAGTATTCGTGAAGCTTGTGAAAAATGTGGAGCTAAAGATGGTATAACAATTTCATTTCATAGTGAACTTAGAAATGGTGATTATGTTATGTCTATGGTTACAAAAATTCTTATTGAAGAAATGGGATTAAAAGATATAACTATTGCTGCTTCTTCATTGGGAGATGCTCAAGATTTAATAGCTGACTATATAGAACAAGGTAAAGTTATAGGAATACAAACTTCTGGTATTCGTGGAAGAATTGGTGAAGTTGTTTCTGCTGGAAAATTAAAAACACCTGCAATAATAAGAAGTCATGGTGGTAGACCAAGAGCTATTGAGGCAGGAGAAGTTCATATAGATATAGCTTTCCTTGCAGCTGCTAGTTCAGATGAATGGGGAAATGCAAAAGGAACTGGTGAAAAAAATAATTTTGGTTCTATTGGTTTTGGAATAGGAGATGCTAGATATGCAGATCATACTGTTATTATAACTGATACTCTTGTTGATTTTCCGAATCTTCCAGCTCCTATATCAACTGTTGATGTTGATTGCGTATGCCTTGTTGATGAAATAGGGAATCCAAATAAAATAGCTTCAAAAGAAGCTAGATTTACAGATAATCCAAGAGAATTAATGATGGCAGAGAATATTGCTAAAATAATTGCAGCTACTCCATATTTTAAAGATGGTTTTTCTTTTCAAACAGGAGTTGGTGGTCCATCACTTGCAGTAAATAGATTTTTAGAAGATTATATGGTTGAAAAAAATATTAAAATGAGCTTTGCTCTTGGAGGAGTTTCGAGTGCTATTTGCAAACTTTTAGATAAGGGATTAGTAAAAAGTATAATTGATGTTCAAGATTTTGATTTAGGAGCTATTGAACATTTTACTAATAATCCTAAACATTTTGAAGTTAGTTCAAGTGAATATGCAAACCCTGCTAATAAAAGTGCCTATGTAAATAAATTAGATTTTGTTGTTCTGTCTGCTCTTGAAATAGATACAAATTTCAATGTCAATGTTATAACTGGTTCTGATGGAGTATTGAGAGGAGCTCCAGGTGGACACCCTGATACAGCAGCTGGAAGTAAGTGTTGTATAATTGTTACTCCTTTAACTCGTGGTCGTATGGCTACTGTTTGTGAAAATGTTGTAACTATTACTACACCAGGAGATTGTGTTGATATATTGGTAACTGATTATGGTACAGCAGTAAATCCTCTAAGACAAGATTTAATTGAATGTCTTGATAAAGCAGGAATTAAACATGTGTCTATTGAAGAATTAAAAAATAAAGCTTATTCTCTTGTAGGAACTCCTGCTGATTTAAAATGGGAAGATAAGGTTGTTGCTATTGTAGAAGCAAGAGATGGAACTATACTCGATGTTGTAAGAAAAATTAAACCTTATACTTTGGATTAAAAAATTAGTAGGGCTGTTGCAAAAAACTATCTAATTTTGTAACAGTCCTTACTTTATTAAAATTAAATTTTATATGGAGGTAAAAATGGAACTGCAAATTATATCATTACTTTTTTTAATCTTTGCAATAGTAATTGGTTTTGTAAAAAAAATAAATGTTGGATTAGTTGCCTTAGGTGTCGCCTTACCTCTTAATATGATAGGAAAAATTAAACCTAATGTAATTTTTTCTGGTTTTCCAAGTAAGTTATTTTTGACTTTATTAGGAACTATGTTTTTCTTTTCAATTTTACAAGAAAATAAAACTTTGGAAATACTTTCTAAAAAGGTAGTTCTTTTAGTTGGAAAAAGAGCATATTTAGTTCCTATTATCATATATATAATTTCTTATCTTCTTTCAGCAGCTGGTCCAGGTGCAATATCAGTTCAATCAATTATGGTAATCTTAGCAGTTTCTCTTGCTGTTGAAATGAAAATATCTATTATTCTTATGGGAGCTTTATCAATCCTTGGAGCAGTTGGTGGAACAACTTCTCCCATAGCATTAACTGGAATTATAGTTGCTGATTTAACTTCAGATATGGGAATTCCAAAAGTTGTGAATTCTGTTTTTTTAGGAGTAAGTTTAGCTAATTTTATTTGTGCTGTTATTTTATATATATTTTTAAAAGGTTATAAAATAAAAATTGACATAAAAACATCTAGTGAAAATTTAAAATTTAATAAAGAACAAAAAATAAGTTTAGTTTCTTTATTATTTTTAATAGTTGTAGTTGTTGGTTTTCAATATGATGTGGGACTTGTTTCATTTTTTCTTTCTGTCATTTTAATTCTATTAAAAGTTGGAGATGAAAAAGCAGCAATTAAAAAATTCCTTGGGGAGTTTTAATCTTAATATCAGGGGTAAGTGTTTTGATGAATGTAACAAAAACTATGGGTGGAATAGATCTTCTTGCAGATATTTTATCTTCAATGATGAATGATAAAACTGCTCCTTCTGTAATTGGATTGACTGCTGGTTTGATGTCATGGTTTAGTTCAGCAAATGGTGTAGTTTTCCCTACACTTATTCCTACTGTTTCTAAAATTGTTGCTGATATTGGTGGAAATATAAGTGCTATTGAACTTATTATCGCTATTGTTGGTGGTGCAACAGTTGCTGGTATCAGTCCTTTATCTACTGGTGGAAGTTTAATTTTAGCTGCATACAGTCAAGAAACTGATTCAACTGAAAAAGATGAACAAAATCTTTTTGCAAAATTATTTATTACATCATTTTTTGTAGTTATTATAATAACTATTTTTGCATTTTTAGGTATCTTTAAGATATTTTCTTAAATTTAAAAGAGGTGATAGATATGAAACAATTTGCTTATGTTGGTTGTAGAACAACAAAAGAAAGAAATGCCAGAGGAAAAGGAATAAGTTGCTATGAAATAGATAATAATAAATGGACTTTAAAAGAAATTGTTAATTGCATTGAAGAAAACCCTTCTTTTTTATGTTTTGATGAAAAAAAAGAATTTCTATATACAATCCATGGGGATAAAAGCAGTATATCATCTTATAAAATAAATTTAGATAGAAGTTTGGATTATATAAATAGTGTATCAACAGCTGGACTTAATCCTGTTCATTTGACAGTTGATAAAACTAATAAGTGGATTTTTGTAGCGAATCTTCAAAGTGGTTCAATTTCAATAATTCCTAAAAATCCAGATGGAAGTTTAAAAACTGTTAAGGAAATTTATTTCATCAGTGGAAAAGAAATTAATACAATATCACATCCTCATCAAGTTTTTTTAGATAGAAGTGGAAATTATCTGTTAGTTCCATGTCAAGCTAGAAAAGAAGGAAAAGGACAAATTTCAGTTTTTAAAATAAATCATATAAAAGGAATTTTAGAAAAAGTTTATGTTTCTTTTACAAGAGAAAATGCTGAACCTAGGCATTTAGCTTTTTCTCCAAATAATAAATTTTGCTATTGTGTAAATGAAAAAGATTTTTCAATTACATTCTATAAATTTGATGAAAATACTGGGGTATTAACTGCTGAGCAAATTCTTTCTACTCTACCAGAAAATTATACTGAGGATGGTTGGGCTAGTGGAATTGTTTTAGATCCAACAAATAAATTTGTTGTTGTATCCAACAGAAAACATGATAGCATTTCTTCCTTTAAAATAAATGAGGAAACTGGCAAATTAACCTATTGTGACAATATAAAAACAGGTGGAAAACAACCTAGATATATAATATCTAATCATATAACAAACAGTATCTGGGTAGCTAATGAAAATTCAGATACATTAACAGAATTTTTACTTAATGAAAATGGATATTTAAAAATTATAGAGAGAAATATTAATACTGAAAGTCCAGTATGCTTGATATTTAAATAAAATTTTATACTACACTTTAATTTTTATATAATTTAAGGTGTAGTTTTTTATTGTTGACAAAAAATTTAAAAGTTATACTATATTTATAAGGTTAAGATTGGGAGGATAATATGGAAAATAAAAAAGTAAAAGTTTCAGCATTGAATTTAGTGCCTCAATTTCAAGGTGAAACTACAATAGAAGCTATAAATAGAGCAGTGGAATTAGGAAAAATTTTAGAAAATTTAGATTATCATAGATATTGGGTAGCAGAACATCATAATTTTAGAGGTGTTGTCAGTTCTGCAACAGCACTATTAATTCAACATATTTTATCTAATACTAAAAAAATTAAAGTTGGAGCAGGTGGAGTGATGTTACCAAACCATTCTCCTTTACAAGTAGCAGAAACTTATGGTACTTTGGAAACTCTATATCCTCATAGAGTTGATTTAGGAGTAGGTAGAGCCCCTGGAACAGATGGAGAAACTGCTAGACTAATATACAGGCAACATTATGCAGACATTCATCATTTCATGAATGATATTTTACAATTAGAAAGATATTTTGGTTCTGAGGAAGAACAAGGAACAGTTATTGCCAACCCAGGAATTAATACCAATGTTCCTATAATTATTTTAGGTAGTTCAACAAGTTCAGCATATATTGCAGCAGAACTAGGTTTACCTTATTCTTTTGCTACTCACTTTGCACCTGCTATGTGTGAAGAAGCACTTGAAATATATAGAAAGCACTTTAAACCTTCAAAATATTTAAAAGAACCTTATTTTATACTAGGTGTTCTGGCTCATGGAGCTGATACTGATGAAGAAGCTCAAAAATTATATACAGTTGCACAACAAGGTTCAATTAGAATATTAAGAGATGAAAAAGGTTTATATCCTTTAGCTGATGAAAATTTTGAAGAAAACTTAAATTTAAGTTCCGCTGAAAAAATATTTTTAAAATCAAGAATGGGAATAAATTTAATGGGTGCAAAAGAAACTATGGCTAAAACTTGGAAAGAGATTAAAGAAAAATTTAATCCTGATGAAATAATTGCAGTAAGTTATATGCCAAAACTTGAACAATTAGAAAAATCATATAAGATATTAAAAGAAGTTATAGAAAATAACTAGGAGGAAAAAATTATGACTAAAAGAAAAATTAATGTTTTAGATTATTCATTTGATATTTTGAAAGCTTTATCAAAGGGAATACTTTTAACTGTTAAAGGTGAGGAAAAAGTTAATACTATGGCTATAAGTTGGGGTGCTTTGGGGATTGAATGGAATAAGTTACTTTTTACTGCTTATATTAGAGAAAATAGATATACAAAAGCTATTTTAGATAAAACTTTAGATTTTACTATAAATATTCCTCTTGATAAAATGGATTCAAAGGTTTTTAATATATCTGGAACAAAAAGTGGTAGAGATATAGATAAAATAAAAGAAGCAAACTTAACTCTTGTTGATTCTGAAATAGTATCTTCACCTGCCATAAAAGAATTACCCATTACTTTGGAATGTAAAGTTTTATATCAACAAAGACAAGTTTTAGAAAACTTACCTGATGATATAGTAAAAAGAGATTATCCACAAGATGTAGATGGAACTGCTGTTGGAGCAAATAGAGATCCTCATACAGCTTATTATGCTGAAATAGTTGCAGCTTATATAATTGAAGAATAACATAATTATTACAATAAAAGTAAAAAGTGTAAATAGAATCAAGCATTTTTTACTTTTATTTTTTTATTGACAAGTGAAAAAAATTATGGTATATATTATTTGAAATTATCAGCCATTAATATACAAGAGTGCTAAAAGGAGGAAAGTTAAAAATGAAAAAAGAAGAAAAGATTTTTAAGGCAGAAACAAAAGAACTGCTTAACCTTATGATACATTCAATCTATACAAATAAGGAAATATTTTTAAGAGAATTAATCTCTAATGCAAATGATGCTATTGATAAGTTAAAATTTAAATCATTGACAGATACTGATATTTTAAAAGGTGATAATAAATTTAAAATAGAAATCAGTGTTGATAAGGATAATAGAACTTTAACTATAACAGATAATGGAATAGGAATGACTTATGAAGAAGTTGATGATAATATTGGAACTATTGCAAAATCTGGTTCAAAATTATTTAAGGAACAATTAGAAGAAGCTAAAAAAGGTGATATAGATATAATAGGACAGTTTGGGGTAGGTTTTTATTCAGGTTTTATTGTAGCTGATAAAATTACCTTAGAAACTAAATCTCCTTATTCAGAAAATGGTGTAAAATGGATTTCTAGTGGAGATGGAAATTATGAAATAGAAGAAATTACTAAACAAGATAGAGGAACTAAAATAACACTTCACTTAAAAGATGGAGATGAGTATCATGAGTTTTTAGAAGATTGGAAAATAAAAGAATTAGTAAAGAGATATTCTAACTATATAAGATATGAAATATATTTTGGAGATGAAGTTATAAATTCAACTAAACCTATTTGGAAAAAAGATAAAAAAGAATTAAAAGATGAAGACTATAATGAGTTTTACAAGGCAACTTTCCATGATTGGAATGATCCATTATTACATATTAATTTAAAAGTACAAGGTAATATTGAATACAATGCACTATTATTCATACCTAAAAAACTGCCTTTTGACTATTACACTAAAAATTTTAAAAGAGGTTTACAACTGTATACTAAAAATGTATTCATTATGGAAAAATGTGAAGATCTAATTCCTGAATACTTTAATTTTATTTCTGGACTTGTTGATTGTGATAGCCTATCACTTAATATTTCAAGAGAAATATTACAACAAAATGCTGAATTACAAGTAATTTCTAAAAACTTAGAAAAGAAAATTATTTCTGAACTAGAAAAAATCTTAAAAAATGACAGAGAAAAATATATAGAATTTTGGAAAGAATTTGGTAGAAGTATAAAAGCTGGAGTTCAAGATATGTTTGGTATGAATAAGGAAAAATTACAAGACTTATTGATATTTGTATCTTCTCATGATGATAAATATACTACATTAAAAGAATATGTGGATAGAATGGGAGATAATAAAGAAATTCTTTATGTACCAGCTGAAAGCATAGATGCTGCAAAATACTTACCAAAAATGGAAAAATTAAAAGAACAAGGTAGAGAAGTTTTAATCTTAACAGATAAAATAGATGAGTTTACTTTGATGGCTATGAGAGATTATTCTGGTAAAGAATTTAAGTCTATAAATAGTTCAGATTTTAAATTTTCTGATGATAAAGAAAAAGAAGAAGAAGTTAAAAAGATTGCTGATGAAAATAAAGAATTGATTGAGAAAGCAAAAGAATTTTTAAAAGATAAAGTAAGTGAAGTTGAATTAAGTAATAATATAGGAAATTCTGCTTCATCACTTCTTGCAAAAGGTGGACTTAGCTTAGAAATGGAAAAAACTTTATCTGAAATGACAAATAATAACGATACACCTAAGGCAGAAAAAGTATTAGCAATAAACCCAGAACATATATTATTTAATAGATTAAAAAGTTCAGTTAATACAGAAGATTTCAATAAATTAATAGATGTATTATATAATCAAGCTCTACTTTTAGAAGGATTTAATGTTGAAAATCCAGCTGAATTTATAAAAAATCTTAATAGCTTAATAAAATAGATACTTTAATAATCTTTTTTGATATAAATTCAAGCAATTTAAGAAAATTAAAAAATATCCATTTAAAAAATAGAAAAAATATGGTAAAGTATAAGTGAAAAGATTTTAATTGGTAAATTTAAATTATTAAGTAACTTAAAATAAGGAGTGAGATAATGAACGAAAAATTAGAAAAAATGAGAAATGGAAAAGGATTTATTGCTGCACTTGACCAAAGTGGAGGAAGTACACCAAAAGCATTAAAATTATATGGTGTTAATGAAGATCAATATTCAAATGAAGCAGAAATGTTTGATTTAATCCATAAAATGAGAACTAGAATTATTAAAAGTCCTGCTTTTAATGAAACAAAAATCTTAGGAGCTATCCTATTTGAACAAACTATGGATAGTAAAATTGATGGAAAATATACAGCAGATTTCTTATGGGAAGAAAAGAGAGTTTTACCTTTCTTAAAAATAGATAAAGGTCTTAATGACTTAGATGCTGATGGTGTTCAAACAATGAAACCTAATCCAACTTTACCAGAACTTTTAAAAAGAGCTAATGAAAGACATATTTTTGGAACTAAAATGCGTTCTGTTATCAAAAAAGCGTCTCCTGCTGGAATAGCAAGAGTTGTTGATCAACAATTTGAAGTTGCTGCTCAAATAATTGCTGCAGGACTTATCCCTATAATAGAACCAGAAGTAGATATTAACAATGTAGATAAAGTTGAGTGTGAAGAAATATTAAGAGATGAAATCAGAAAACATCTTAATGCTTTACCAGAAACTTCAAATGTAATGTTAAAATTAACTTTACCAACAGTTGAAAATTTCTATGAAGAATTTACAAAACACCCAAGAGTAGTTAGAGTTGTTGCTCTATCTGGTGGATATTCAAGAGAAAAAGCAAATGATATTCTTTCTAAAAACAAAGGAGTTATTGCAAGTTTCTCAAGAGCATTAACAGAAGGTTTATCAGCACAACAAACTGATGATGAATTTAATAAAACATTAGCAACTACTATTGAAGGAATTTATGAAGCTTCTGTAAAATAGTTACAAATGTTAAAAATAATAAAATTATAATAGTTCAAAATTTCTAATAATTTAGGGTTTTGAACTATTTTTTATAAAATTTTATTAGTTTAAAAGATGATATAATATAAATATTAAAAACAAATAAAAATTTCATTGGAGGAAATAGATATGGAACTTCATGATTTAACATTAAAAAAAGAAGTAGCAAGAGAAGGGGCTTGGGAAGTTTTAGCAAGAATTAATAAAGTTGAAGATATAGTAGGAGAAAATTCTTTATTAGAGCTTATATACAAAAAAATTGGAGATAAAACTCTCGAAATTCCTAAAATGACACTAGAGGATATTGAGAATTTTGAAACCATTATGAAATTTTTAAATAATATTTTTATGGAAATACAAGGTGAATAATATGAATAATGAAAAAAATTATACAGATGAAGAATTTCAAAAAGCATTTCAACAAATATTAAAGTTTTATAAATCAAGGTACAGTAGTCAAGAAAATCCAAAAGCTTTTTTATTAGGAGGTCAACCAGGTGCTGGTAAATCAGCCTTAGAAAATATGATTAATATAGAAAACAAGTATGTCTCTATAAGTGGTGATGATTATAGAAAATTTCATCCTTTATATGATAAATTAAATAAAATATATGGAAAGGATGCCTCAAAATATACTCAAAAATGGTCAGGAGAAATGGTTGAATATCTATTAAAAGAGGCAAGAAAAGAAAAATGGAATGTTATTTTAGAAGGAACTCTTAGAAAGGCAGAGTTACCTATAAGAGAAGCAAAAGATTTTAAAGAAAATGGATACTCTGTTGAATTATATGTAGTAGTTGTGAAACCTGAAAAATCTTATTTAGCTACCTTACAAAGATATGAAGAAATGATAGTAAGATGTAGAATTCCAAGAATGACTCCAAAGGAACATCATGATTTAGTAGTAAATAATATTGGAGATAACTTAGAAATCATATATAATTCAAAAGCTTTTGATTAAAAATATGGTCGCATACTTGTGACTTCAGTCATGAGTTAGACCATTAAGTATAGTCAGCATATATAGAAATATGTATGTAGAGATAGCGACTTAAAAAAGCTATCCAATACTACTCGAATTGCTGGAAACCCCTAAAGCTAGTATAAC
>ERZ773100.397-NODE-397-length-22743-cov-12.683621_pt1 | contig 22743 bp, 20 predicted proteins | sample MGYA00511119_ERZ773100 | MGnify/ENA primary metagenome ERZ773100 (study PRJEB29015, sample SAMEA2738000) | human oral metagenome | biome: human oral; feature: human-associated habitat; material: dental | place: China | collected 2111 ...
TGATACAAAAGGACAAAATGTAAGAGGTGGATTAGGACTAAGAGTTATATTCTAATACTATAAAAAAACTTTAAACTTTTATAAGAGAAAGCTATTGCAATTGATGATTTTTATCATTAATCGCAGTAGATTTTTATTTGTTTTTGAAATTTCCTACTTAATGTCATAATTATAATTATAAAAAATATAAGCATACTTAACTTTTAGAGAAGAGTATATTAAAATTAAGCAATAAAGCTAATAAAAAATTGTTAGTAATATTATTAATTTTAGAAAGGAGAGATTTTAAGTGGGAATAGAAAAATTATTTGAAATTTTAATTAAGGGAGAAACTATTTTTGCAGCATTAAATGATGGAGGGATGCCAAATATTCCATTTCCAACATTAGGAGGAGTTATATTTTGGGATAATATTAGAGAATGCTGTGGTTGGAAATTACAAAGGAATTCTTTTACAGGACATTATAGAATTTTAGATCCTCATAATATAAGAAGAGCTTGGGGAAGTGGAGAAGCATTAGAAAGGATATTTAATAAATATATCTAATATTAAGCAGAAAGGGAGGAGATTATTATAAAAAAGATATTAATATTTATGATTTTTTCAATTAGTTTTTTATTTTTTAGCTCACAAAGCATATTAGCTCAATCAGTAAAAACTAAAAATCAGTTTATGAAAAATGTGAAAATAATAAAAAATGAAAAATATTATAAGGGAGATTTTTATTCAGATAGTTTTTTTAATCCAGAAGAAATGGTTGAAGTAACAAATATACTTACAGAAGGGTATATGGTTCCATTTGCTCATATGGCAATGGGAAATATTGAAGAAACAGCAGAAGAGTTTATTGATAAAGTAGGTGGAGGACCAGTTATAGAATACTATGTTACACCACCACCATTTGGACAAGGAGAACCTTATTATTGTGTAGATATTCGTGATAAATCTAGAACTAATATCATAGCTAGTATGTCAATAAGGCTTGATGTAAAAGAAACAAAAAAGGGATGCTTAGTAACCCCTACACAAGATTTTGAAATTTCATATAAAGGAAAAGTATACAGAGATTGGGATGCTGTGAGATTCTTAAAATCATATTAAAAAATATAAATAGTTTTAAATTAATAAAGAATTATATTCAATAACAATGAGTATAATTCTTTTTTTGTTTCTTATTTAATGTTATAATTATAAAAAATAAATGAGGAGGGCTCATGGAATTAGTTCATATAAAAAATCCTGATTTTGAAGTGATGAAGAAAATTGTTGAAATTGAACAAGAAGCCTTTGAAGGAAATGGGAATGTCGATCTTTGGATAGTAAAAGCTCTTATAAGATATGGTTTAGTCTTTGTTATAAAAGAAGATGAAAATATAGTTTGTATAGTTGAATATATGCAAGTTTTTAATAAGAAGTCTTTATTTCTATATGGTATATCAACTTTAAAAAAATATAGACACAAGGGTTATGCAAACTGTATATTAGATGAAACAGAAAAAATACTAAGAAATTTATCTTATGAAGAAATAGAGTTGACAGTTGCACCTGAAAATGAAATTGCAATAAATCTATATAAAAAACATAGATATATACAAGAAAAACTTTTAGAAGATGAATATGGTAAAGGTATTCATAGATATGTTATGAGAAAGAAATTGTTTTGATTTTAATTATCAATAAAAATAACTTGACATATAAAGAGTTTTAATATAATATATAACTAATCAAGTTAAGATTAAAAAATATTTTTTCAATTAGAAAGGGGAAGAAATGGAATTACAATTACATACAGGTGATATAGGAAATTACCTAAAAAAACATGACATAAAACCTTCCTATCAAAGAATGAAAATATTTCAATACCTGTTAGATAATCATAATCATCCAACAGTAGATACAATATATAAGGCACTTTGTACAGAAATACCTACTTTATCTAAGACAACAGTGTATAATACTTTAAATTTATTTATAGAGAAGAAATTAGTTTATGTTATAGTTATTGAAGAAAATGAAACAAGATATGATTTGTTAACTCATACACATGGACATTTTAAATGTACTTGCTGTGGAGCTTTATTTGATGTTGAGTTAAATATTGATTATAGTAAAAGCCAAGAGCTACTAGGTTGTGAGATTGAAGAAAAACATATTTATTTTAAAGGTATATGCAGAAATTGTAAAGAAAGAAGTAATTAAAAATTGTGACTCTTTTGAGAATAGGAAGCCATTCAAAGATGTTCTAAAATCAGTAAAGATTTCAAGGTACAAAGGGGAGTTAAAATGAAGAAATATTTATCTTTAATAGTACTATTATTTGTAATGTTATCATCTTTTAGTTATTCAAACTATTCACTACCAGATTATAAATACTATATAGTAAAGGAACCTATGGTTGTAAAAAATCTAGAGCTTCCTGTTGGAACAAGAATAGTTTATTTTAATACAAGTCTTTTTGGAGATAGTGAATCAAGTAGACCTTTAAAAGAAAAGAATATATATCAAATATTTTTCCCAGATGACAAACCATTAATATGGGGTGGAGTACCAGTTAGTTTGATAGAAAGATTTTTCAATAGGGATATGAAAGGTTTTACAGTTTATCCTGAATTGGGTAACTCCCTTAAAAGTGATGAGAATAAACATAAACTTATGGAAAAAAATGAGTTTCTAAAATTGTGGTTTATGTGGGCAAAAAATATGGATGTTCATATAAAAGATGAAAAAGATTGGAGTTTTAACCCAGATAACATGGTTTTAGGTGGGGAAGCTGATTCTAGGTATATTGATTATGGTAATTTAGAATACTTTAATGGAAAAGATAGTATGATAGAGCATTTAAGAAAATTAAATGAAGCTGCCAGAAATGTAAAATAATTTTTAAATTTACCTGTTGACACTATTTGAAAAGTATGCTAAAATAACAAAGTCTTAGAAAGCAGAATACAGGAAAAACTCGCATACCATATTAAATTATGGGAGGATCATTGAAGATACCGTTAAAGAGTGGACTTGTTTTTGATAAATAGTTTACACTTTGATGTAGATTGTGAAGAATTTAAATCAAAAGATTTCTTCGTTTAGTTGAGTAGAATTGTATGAGCTATATAAGATTAGAAAATACAATTTAATAGGAGGAATGCAGATGAGAGTACAAGTAATATTAGAATGTACAGAAACAAAGTTAAGACACTATACTACAACAAAAAACAAAAAGACTCATCCAGAAAGATTAGAAATGATGAAGTATAATCCAGTACTAAAAAGACATACTTTGTATAAAGAAACAAAGAAATAGGATGAAAATTTAGTTAACAACACATGCAGGTCAATGGCTCAATTGGTAGAGCATCGGTCTCCAAAACCGAGGGTTGGGGGTTCGAGTCCCTCTTGACCTGCCACTTTTATTGAAAGGAGATAGTTATGAATTTATTTCAAAAGGTTAAAATGGAATACTCAAAAGTTGAATGGCCTTCAAGAACAGAAGTTATTCATTCTACTATATGGGTTGTAACTATGACTGTTATAATATCTATCTATCTTGGTGTCTTTGATATTCTTGCAGTGAGAGCCTTAAACTTTTTGGAGGCATTAATATGAGTGTAGAAAATGTCAGAAAATGGTTTATGATTCATACTTATTCTGGATATGAAAAAAAAGTAAAAACAGACCTTGAACAAAAAATGGAAACATTAGGTTTTAGAGAAGTTGTAACTAACATATTGGTTCCAGAAGAAGAGTTAACAGAAATTGTTAGGGGAAAACCTAAAAAGATTTACAGAAAACTTTTCCCAGCATATGTTATGCTTGAAATGGAAGCTACAAGAGAAGAAAATGAACATGGTATAAGTTATAAAGTAGACCCTCGTGTATGGTATGAAGTAAGAAATACTAATGGGGTTACTGGATTTGTAGGAGTTGGTTCTGACCCTATTCCTATGGAAGAAGAAGAAGTAAAAAATATATTCAATATAATAGGTGTAAAAACACCTAAAGAAACTATAAAAATTGACTTTGCTGAAGGAGATTATGTAAAAATCTTAAAGGGTTCATTCAAAGATCAAGAAGGACAAGTTGCTGAAATTGATAATGAGCATGGTAGAGTTAAAGTAATGGTTGATATTTTTGGAAGAATGACACCAGTTGAAATTGAAGTAGATGGTGTTTTGAAAGTGTAGTACACACAATCTTACGGAGGTGTAATTTAAAAAATGGCAAAAGAAGTAATTCAAATAATAAAACTACAATTACCAGCAGGTAAAGCAAACCCTGCTCCACCAGTTGGACCAGCACTAGGACAACATGGTGTAAATATAATGGAATTTTGTAAGGCATTTAATGCTAAAACTCAAGATAAGGCTGGATGGATAATTCCTGTTGAAATTTCTGTTTATAGTGATAGATCTTTCACATTTATATTAAAAACTCCACCTGCATCAGATTTATTAAAGAAAGCTGCTGGAATAACATCTGGAGCTAAAAACTCTAAAAAAGAAGTTGCAGGAAAAATTACTACTGCAAAGTTAAAAGAACTAGCTGAAACAAAAATGCCTGACTTAAATGCTTCATCTGTTGAAACAGCTATGAAGATAATTGCAGGATCAGCAAGATCTATGGGAATAAAAATAGAAGACTAATTGCTTGATAATTTAGTGGTAGAGTTTACTCGTTAAGCCACAAAGGGAGGAAATTTAATAATGGCAAAACATAGAGGAAAGAAATATTTAGAAGTAGCTAAATTAGTTGAAACAGGAAAACTTTATGATATAAGAGAAGCACTAGAATTAGTTCAAAAGACTAAAACTGCAAAATTTGTTGAAACTGTTGAAGTAGCATTAAGACTTGGAGTAGACCCAAGACATGCTGACCAACAAATCAGAGGAACAGTTGTGTTACCTCATGGAACAGGTAAAACTGTAAAAATATTAGCAATCACTTCTGGTGAAAATATAGAAAAAGCATTAGCTGCAGGAGCAGATTATGCAGGAGCAGAAGAATATATCAACCAAATTCAACAAGGTTGGTTAGACTTTGATTTAGTAATTGCTACACCTGACATGATGCCTAAAATCGGAAGATTAGGTAAAATATTAGGAACAAAAGGTTTAATGCCTAACCCTAAATCAGGAACTGTAACACCTGATATAGCAGCAGCAGTATCTGAATTTAAAAAAGGTAAATTAGCATTCAGAGTAGATAAATTAGGCTCTATTCATGCACCAATTGGAAAAGTTGATTTTGATTTAGATAAAATTGTAGAAAACTTTAAAGCATTTATGGATCAAATCATTAGATTAAAACCAGCTTCTTCTAAGGGACAATACTTAAGAACAATAGCTGTGTCATTAACTATGGGACCAGGAGTAAAAATGGATCCTGCCATAGTTGCTAAAATTGTTGGATAATTAAATTAAATATAAATCCAAACCAAAGACCGTAGGGGGAGATAATCCTTAAATAACCTACCGAGGTTGGAAGTTAGATATACTAACCTCAAAACTTACCCCCTGTCTTTGTGATAGGGGTATATTTTTAGAAAAAAGAGGAGGTGAATCAATATGGCAACTCAAGTTAAAAAAGAACTTGTAGCAGAATTAGTTGAAAAAATTAAAAAAGCTCAATCAGTTGTTTTTGTTGATTATCAAGGTATTAAAGTTAATGAAGAAACTTCATTAAGAAAACAAATGAGAGAAAATGGAGCAGAATATTTAGTAGCTAAAAATAGACTATTTAAAATAGCTCTTAAAGAATCTGGTGTTGAAGACAACTTTGATGAAATATTAGAAGGAACAACAGCATTCGCTTTTGGATACAATGATCCAGTAGCACCTGCAAAAGCAGTATTTGACTTAGCTAAAACAAAAGCAAAGGCAAAATTGGATGTATTTAAAATTAAAGGTGGTTATTTAACTGGGAAGAAAGTAAGTGTTAAAGAAGTTGAAGAATTAGCAAAATTACCTTCAAGAGAACAATTACTATCTATGTTACTAAACTCTATGTTAGGACCAATCAGAAAACTTGCTTATGCAACTGTTGCAATAGCAGACAAAAAAGATGGATCTGCTGAATAGGAAAAATTAAAAATAAAATTGATGAAATTTAAGGAGGAAAATAATAATGGCATTTAATAAAGAACAATTTATAGCTGATTTAGAAGCTATGACAGTATTAGAATTAAAAGAATTAGTATCTGCACTAGAAGAACACTTTGGAGTAACTGCTGCTGCACCAGTAGCTGTAGCTGCTGCTGGACCAGTAGAAGCTGCTGAAGAAAAAACTGAATTTGATGTAGTATTAAAGAATGCAGGTGGAAACAAAATAGCTGTAATTAAAGAAGTTAGAGCTATCACTGGATTAGGATTAAAAGAAGCTAAAGACTTAGTTGATAATGGTGGAGTAATTAAAGAAGCTGCACCAAAAGATGAAGCTAATGCAATAAAAGAAAAATTAGCTGCTGCTGGAGCAGAAGTAGAAGTAAAATAGTTAATATTATTCTTTGATATTAAAAAAATAATAGGCACTCTTGGAAATTTAGAGTGCCTTTTTGCCAACTTTACAGGTTAGATAGTTGATCTTTTGGAAGTAAATGAGCCTTGTTTCTTACAAAAGACTAACTATATAGGATACTATTATAAATAATTTTTAATATCCTAAAAAATAGTTCATTGCTAGCTAAATTTCTTAACGATAAAAAATTAACGTTCGCTGCAAATTCAACCAACTCGCTAACAAGTTAGCTCAAACATGTTGAGATTTGCTCGGCTCACTTGCTTTAATTTTTCATCTAAAATTTAGAATACAATTCACTTATTTTTAGTTCTATTTAACTAATTACTTTATAATAGCTAATTGTACCAATATTTTTAAGGAGAGTGAAACGTGCAAAAACTCATTGAAAGACTTGATTTTGGAAAAATAAAACCTAGAGGTCAAATGCCTCATTTTCTTGAATTCCAATTAAATTCTTATGAAGATTTTCTACAAACTAATATGTCACCAAATAAAAGGGAAGAAAAAGGATTTGAATTAGCATTCAAAGAGATATTCCCAATAGAATCTTCAAATGGAGATGTAAGGCTAGAATATATAGGATATGAATTACATGAAGCGGAAGCACCATTAAATGATGAACTTGAATGTAAAAAAAGAGGTAAGACATATTCTAATTCATTGAAAGTTAGATTAAGACTTATAAATAAAAAAATGGGAAATGAAATCCAAGAATCTTTGGTATATTTTGGGGAAGTTCCTAAAATGACAGATAGAGCAACTTTTATAATCAATGGAGCAGAAAGAGTTGTTGTATCTCAGTTACATAGATCACCAGGGGTATCTTTTAGTAAGGAAGTTAATACTCAAACAGGTAAGGATATATTTTCTGGAAAGATAATTCCATATAAAGGAACTTGGTTAGAATTTGAAACTGATAAAAATGATTTTTTAAGTGTAAAGATAGATAGAAAGAAAAAAGTTTTAGCAACTGTATTTTTAAAAGCAGTAGATTTCTTTAAAGATAACAATGAAATCAGAGATTATTTCTTGGAAACTAAGGAATTGAATTTAAAAGCACTTTATAAGAAATATTCAAAAGAGCCTGAAGAATTATTAAATGTATTGAAACAAGAATTAGATGGTTCAATAGTTAAAGAAGATATACTTGATGAAGAAACAGGAGAATTTATTGCTGAAGTAGAAGCTTTTATAAATGAAGAAGTAATAAATAAACTAATAGAAAATAAGGTAGATAAAATTTCTTATTGGTATGTAGGACCTGAAAGTAAGTTAATTGCAAACACTTTGATGAATGATACAACTTTAACAGAAGATGAAGCTGTTGTAGAAGTATTTAAAAAGTTAAGACCAGGGGATCAAGTAACTGTTGATTCTGCTAGAAGTTTAATAAGACAAATGTTTTTTAACCCACAAAGATATGATTTAGAACCTGTTGGAAGATATAAGATGAACAAAAGATTAAAACTTGATGTTCCAGAAGATCAAATTTCATTGACAAAAGAGGATGTTTTAGGAACTATTAAATATGTTATAGAGCTTAATAATGGTGATCAAAATGTTCATACTGATGATATAGATAATCTATCAAATAGACGTATAAGAGGAGTAGGAGAATTGCTTCTTATGCAAATCAAAACTGGACTTGCTAAGATGAATAAAATGGTTAGAGAAAAAATGACTACTCAAGATATAGAAACAGTAACTCCTCAATCATTATTAAATACTAGACCATTAAATGCTTTAATCCAAGATTTCTTTGGTTCAGGACAATTATCACAATTCATGGACCAATCAAATCCACTTGCTGAGTTAACTCATAAGAGAAGAATATCTGCCTTAGGACCTGGTGGACTTTCAAGAGAAAGAGCAGGATTTGAAGTAAGAGACGTTCATGATTCTCACTATGGAAGAATCTGTCCAATAGAAACACCAGAAGGACCAAACATTGGACTTATTGGATCACTTGCTACTTATGCTAAGATTAATAAATATGGATTTATTGAAACACCTTATGTAAAAGTAGAAAATGGAGTAGCATTAGTTGATGATGTTCATTACCTTGCAGCTGATGAAGAAGATGGATTATTTATAGCACAAGCGGATACTAAGCTTGATAAAAACAATAAACTAGAAGGTTTAGTAGTTTGTAGATATGGACATGAAATTGTTGAAATAGAACCTGAAAGAGTAAATTATATGGATGTTTCTCCTAAACAAGTTGTATCTGTATCAGCAGGGCTTATCCCATTCTTAGAACATGATGATGCCAACAGAGCATTGATGGGATCAAACATGCAAAGACAAGCTGTACCTCTATTGAGATCTGAAGCACCTTTTATAGGAACAGGACTTGAAAGAAAAGTTGCAGTAGATTCAGGTGCAGTAGTAACTACAAAAGTATCAGGAAAAGTAGTTTATGTAGATGGTAAAAAGATAATAATTGAAGACAAAGATAAAAAGGAACATACATATAGACTTTTAAACTATGAAAGATCTAACCAATCAATGTGTTTACATCAAACACCTTTGGTAGATTTAGGAGATAAAGTAAAAGCTGGAGATATAATTGCAGATGGACCTGCTACAAAGTTAGGAGATCTATCTTTAGGAAGAAATATTCTTATGGGATTTATGCCTTGGGAAGGATATAACTACGAAGATGCGATTTTAATATCTGATAGACTTAGAAAAGATGATGTATTTACATCTATACATATTGAAGAATATGAAATTGATGCAAGAACTACAAAATTAGGTGATGAAGAAATTACAAGAGAAATTCCTAATGTGTCAGAAAGTGCTTTAAGAAACTTAGATGAAAATGGGATAATTATGATAGGTTCAGAAGTAGGACCAGGGGATATATTAGTTGGTAAAACTGCACCTAAGGGAGAAACAGAACCACCTGCTGAAGAAAAACTTTTAAGAGCTATATTTGGTGAAAAAGCAAGAGATGTAAGAGATACATCACTTACTATGCCTCATGGTTCTAAGGGAGTTGTTGTTGATATTCTTGAACTTTCAAGAGAAAATGGAGATGAATTAAAAGCAGGAGTAAATAAATCTATAAGAGTCTTAGTTGCTGAGAAGCGTAAGATAACTGTTGGAGATAAGATGTCAGGAAGACATGGAAACAAAGGGGTTGTTTCAAGAGTATTACCAGCAGAAGATATGCCTTTCTTAGAAGATGGAACTCACTTAGATGTTGTGTTAAACCCTCTTGGAGTACCATCTCGTATGAATATAGGACAAGTTCTTGAAGTACACTTAGGTATGGCAATGAGAAGTTTAAATGGTGGAACTTGTATAGCTACACCAGTATTTGATGGTGCAACAGAAGAACAAGTAAAAGACTACCTTGAAAAACAAGGATATCCAAGAACAGGAAAAGTAACTTTATATGATGGAAGAACTGGAGAGAAGTTTGATAATAAAGTTACAGTTGGAATAATGTATATGTTAAAATTACACCACCTTGTTGAAGATAAAATGCATGCCAGAGCAATAGGACCTTATTCATTGGTAACTCAACAACCACTTGGAGGTAAGGCACAATTTGGTGGACAAAGACTTGGAGAAATGGAGGTTTGGGCATTAGAAGCTTATGGAGCATCTAATATACTTCAAGAAATGTTAACTGTAAAATCAGATGATATTACAGGAAGAACTAAAACCTATGAAGCTATAATTAAGGGCGAAGCTATGCCAGAATCAGATTTACCTGAATCTTTTAAAGTTCTTTTAAAAGAATTCCAAGCATTAGCATTAGATATAGAATTGTGTGATGAAGAAGACAATGTTATAAATGTAGATGAAGAAATAGGAATTGAAGATACTCCAACAGAATACTCACCACAATATGAAATAGAAATGACTGGGCTTCATGAAATAGATGAAGATGCGGAAGATTTTGAAGAGTAAATGAAAGGTATTTCATTAAGGAGGAAATAGATTTAATGGGAATAAGAAGTTTTGAAAAAATTAGAATAAAATTAGCATCTCCTGAAAAAATATTGGAATGGTCTCATGGGGAAGTAACAAAACCTGAAACTATAAATTATAGAACACTTAATCCTGAAAGAGATGGATTATTCTGCGAAGTAATATTTGGACCAACAAAAGACTGGGAATGTTCTTGTGGAAAATATAAAAGAATGAGATATAAAGGCTTAGTTTGTGAAAAATGTGGAGTTGAAGTGACAAGAGCTAAGGTTAGAAGAGAAAGAATGGGACATATAACTTTGGCTTCTCCTGTTTCTCATATTTGGTATTCAAAAGGAAGCCCAAATAAGATGTCTTTGATTATAGGTATCTCATCAAAAGAATTGGAATCAGTTCTATATTTTGCAAGATATATAGTAACTTCTAGCCAAGAATCAACTGTTGAAGTTGGGAAAATATTAACAGAAAAAGAATATAAGTTGTTAAAACAATTATATGGAAATAAGTTTGAAGCATATATGGGAGCAGATGGAATTTTAAAACTCCTTACAGCTATTGACTTAGAAAAATTAAGGGATGAATTAGAAAATGAATTAGTAGATGCTAATTCAGCTCAAAAAAGAAAAAAACTTGTAAAAAGATTAAAAATAGTTAGAGATTTTATAGCTTCTGGAAATAGACCTGAATGGATGATACTTACAAATGTTCCTGTAATTCCAGCTGAACTTAGACCTATGGTTCAACTTGATGGAGGAAGATTTGCAACATCTGATTTAAATGATTTATATAGAAGAGTTATAAATAGAAATAATAGACTTAAAAAATTATTAGAGATAAAAGCACCTGAAATCGTTGTAAAAAATGAAAAAAGAATGCTACAAGAAGCAGTAGACGCTCTTATTGATAATGGTAGAAGAGGTAAACCAGTAGTTGCTCAAAATAATAGAGAATTAAAATCTTTATCTGATATGTTAAAAGGAAAACAAGGAAGATTTAGACAAAACCTACTAGGAAAAAGAGTTGACTATTCAGCAAGATCAGTTATAGTTGTTGGACCATCTTTAAAGATGAACCAATGTGGTATACCTAAGAAAATGGCTCTTGAATTATATAAACCATTTATAATGAGAGAGTTAGTAAGAAGAGAATTAGCTAATAATATTAAAATGGCTAAAAAATTAGTTGAAGAATCTGATGATAAAGTTTGGGCAGTAATAGAAGATGTTATTGCTGATCACCCTGTACTTTTAAACAGAGCCCCTACATTACATAGATTATCAATACAAGCATTCCAACCTGTATTGATAGAAGGTAAAGCTATAAGATTACATCCCCTTGTTTGTTCTGCCTTCAATGCTGACTTTGACGGAGACCAAATGGCTGTACACTTGACTTTATCTCCTGAATCAATGATGGAAGCTAAACTTTTAATGTTTGCTCCTAATAATATTATTTCTCCATCTAGTGGAGAACCTATTGCAGTTCCATCTCAAGACATGGTAATGGGATGTTTCTATATGACAAAAGAAAGACCTGGAGAAAAAGGAGAAGGTAAACTATTTTCTAATATAGAACAAGTTATTACTGCTTATCAAAATGATAAAGTTGGAACTCATGCTCTAATAAAAGTTAGAATGAATGGAGAGTTAGTTGAAACAACTCCTGGAAGAGTATTATTTAATGAAATTTTACCAGAAATAGATAGAAATTATCATAAAACTTATGGTAAAGGAGAAATAAAAGCTTTAATTAAATCTCTATACGAGGCTCATGGCTTTACTGAAACAGCAGAACTTATTAACAGAGTTAAAAACTTTGGATACCACTATGGTACATTTGCAGGAGTTTCAGTAGGAATAGAAGATTTAGAAGTTCCACCTAAGAAGAAAGATTTATTGAATAAAGCAGATAAAGAAGTTGCTCAAATAGAAAAAGATTATAAATCTGGAAAAATTATAAATGAAGAAAGATATAGAAAGACAATAGAAGTTTGGTCAAGAACAACTGAAGCAGTTACTAAAGCAATGATGGATAACTTGGACGAATTTAACCCAGTTTATATGATGGCAACATCAGGAGCCAGAGGTAATGTAAGCCAAATGAGACAATTAGCTGGAATGAGAGGGAACATGGCAGATACACAAGGTAGAACCATAGAAGTTCCTATAAAAGCTAACTTTAGAGAAGGGCTAACAGTATTGGAATTCTTTATGTCTTCACATGGAGCTAGAAAGGGACTTGCTGATACAGCATTAAGAACTGCCGATTCAGGATATTTAACAAGAAGACTTGTTGATATTTCTCATGAAGTTATTGTTAATGAAGAAGATTGTCATACTCATGAAGGAATAGAAGTTGAAGCACTTGTTGGTGCAAATGGTAAAGTAATTGAAAAATTAAGTGAAAGAATTAATGGTAGAGTTTTAGCAGAAGACCTTGTTCATAAAGGAAAGAAAATAGCTAAAAGAAATACTATGATTCATAAAGACTTATTAGATAAAATTGAAGAATTAGGAATCAAAAAAGTAAAAATAAGATCTCCTTTAACTTGTGCATTAGAAAAAGGAGTTTGTCAAAAATGTTATGGTATGGACTTATCAAACTACAATGAGATTTTACTAGGAGAAGCAGTTGGAGTAGTTGCTGCTCAATCAATAGGAGAACCTGGTACTCAGCTTACAATGAGAACATTCCATACAGGAGGAGTTGCAGGAGCAGCTACTGTTGTAAATTCTAAAAAAGCTGAAAATGATGGTGAAGTATCATTTAGAGATATTAAAACTATTGAAATTGATGGTGAAGATGTAGTTGTTAGCCAAGGTGGAAAAATTATTATAGCTGATAATGAACACGAAGTTGACTCAGGTTCAGTGATAAGAGTAAAAGAAGGACAAAAGGTAAAAGAAGGAGATGTACTTGTTACATTTGACCCTTATCATATTCCTATAATTTCATCTCATGATGGAAAAGTTCAATATAGACACTTTACTCCTAAAAATATAAGAGATGAAAAATATGATGTTCATGAATATCTAGTTGTAAGATCTGTTGATAGTGTTGACTCAGAACCAAGAGTACATATACTTGATAAGAAAAATGAAAAATTAGCTACTTACAATATTCCTTATGGAGCATATATGATGGTAAGAGATGGAGCTAAAGTTAAAAAAGGTGACATTATAGCTAAGATTATCAAGTTAGGAGAAGGTACTAAGGATATCACTGGAGGTCTTCCAAGAGTACAAGAATTATTTGAAGCAAGAAATCCAAAAGGAAAGGCAACACTTGCAGAAATAGATGGAAGAATAGAAATATTACCAACTAAGAAAAAACAAATGCGTGTTGTTAATGTTAGATCATTAGAAAATCCAGAAGAATTTAAAGAATATTTAATTCCTATGGGAGAACGTCTAGTTGTTACTGATGGATTAAAGATAAAAGCTGGAGATAAGATAACAGAAGGAGCTATTTCTCCTTATGATGTATTAAGTATCAAGGGTCTTGTAGCTGCTGAACAATTTATACTTGAATCTGTACAACAAGTGTATAGAGATCAAGGAGTTACAGTTAATGATAAACATATAGAAATTATTGTTAAACAAATGTTTAGAAAAGTTAAAATAGTTGACTCTGGAGCATCTTTATTCCTTGAAGATGAAGTTATAGAAAAGAGAGTTGTAGATCTTGAAAATAAGAAATTGGAAGAAGAAGGAAAAGCACTTATTAAATATGAACCAGTTATACAAGGTATCACAAAAGCAGCTGTAAATACAGGAAGCTTCATATCTGCTGCTTCATTCCAAGAAACAACAAAAGTTTTATCAAATGCTGCTATTGAAGGAAAGGTTGACTACCTAGAAGGATTGAAAGAAAATGTAATTTTAGGTAAGAAAATTCCAGCAGGAACAGGATTTAATAAATATAAGGCTATAAAGATTAAATACAACAGTGAAGAAAAACCAGAAGAAGAATAAAAACTAAAGTTTTCCTTGAAAATAATATACTAATCTACAATTATAAAAAGCCTGTCTAATAGCCATTAGTGTTTTTTAGGATTACAGATGGCTTCTAAAACAATAATGGACATCGCAACAGGCTTATGAGGAGATTTAATAAAATCTTTCAAGGAAAACTTACTTTTGCAAAAACTATAAGGGAAGGTAGGAAAATTATATGAGAAGTATGACAGGTTATTCCAAGTTAAATTATGAAGATGAAAACTATGTAATTAATATGGAAATAAAAAGTGTAAATAATAAAAATTTAGCCACTAAAATCAAGCTTCCATATAATTTAAACCTACTTGAAAGTTTTATAAGAGGAGAAATTGCCTCTCTAATAAGTAGAGGTTCTATTGATTTTAGAATTGAATTTGAAAATAAAAATGAAAGTCTTAAAAATTTAAAATATGATGAGAATTTAGCAAAATCTTGTATGGATATTTTAAATAAGATGGAAGAAGATTTTAATGATAAGTTTTCAAATAAAATGGATTTCTTAGTTAGAAATTTTGGAGTTATTTCACAAAAAGATTTGGAAACTGATGAAGAAAAGTATAAAGAAATTATAGATTTGAAACTTAAAGAATTACTTCATAATTTTATTAAGACTAAGGTTGAAGAAGGAAATAGATTAAGAGTTTTCTTTAAAGAACAACTAAGTATTCTAAAATCAAAATTAGAACAAGTTAAAGAATTAAGATCACAAGTTGTGGAAAACTATAAACAAAGATTACTAAATAATATAAATTCCATTAGAGCTGATATTAATTTTAAAGAGGAAGATATTTTAAAGGAAGTTTTATTATTTAGTGATAGAGTAGATATAACAGAAGAAATATCAAGGTTAGAAAGTCATTTCAAACAACTGGAACATGAGTTTGAAATAGATGAAATCTCTCAAGGAAAGAAAATAGAGTTCATTTTTCAAGAAGTATTTAGAGAATTTAATACTATGGGAGTAAAATCTAATATGTATGAAATATCCAAATTAGTTGTTGAAAGCAAAAATGAATTAGAAAAAATGAGAGAACAAATAATGAATATTGAGTAGTGCTTGAAAAACAGCTCGTTACTGAGTAGATTTCTTAACATTAAAAAATCAAGAATTCGCTACAAATTCAGCCAACTTGCTGACAAGTCAGCTTCAAACATGCTGAGATTTGTTTGGCTCATTCTATTTGATTTTTTATCTAAAATCTACAATCGTAACTCACTTGTTTTTTCAATATGGAAAAAGATAAAAGATGTTATGTGGAGGTATTATGTCTTTAGGAGCTTTATATGTTGTTTCTGGTCCTAGTGGAGCAGGAAAATCAACAGTTTGTAAATTAGTAAGAGAAAGGCTTGGGATAAATTTATCTATATCTGCCACAAGTAGAAAGCCCAGAAATGGTGAACAAGAAGGAGTTGACTATTTCTTTATAACAGCTGAGGAGTTTGAAAGAAAGATAAAAAATGATGATTTCTTAGAATATGCAAATGTTCATGGAAATTATTATGGTACTTTAAAATCTGAAGTTGAAGAAAGAATAAAAAGAGGCGAAAAAGTATTATTGGAGATTGATGTTCAGGGAGGAGTTCAAGTAAAGGATAAATTTCCTGAAGCAAATTTAATATTTTTTAAAACAGCTAATAAAGAAGAATTAGAAAAAAGACTTAGAGGAAGAAACACGGATAGTGAAGAAGTAATACAAGCAAGACTTAAAAATTCATTAAAAGAGCTTGAATATGAAAATAAATATGATAGAGTCATTATAAATAATGAAATTGAGCAAGCTTGTAATGATTTAATAAGTATAATTGAAAATGGAGTGAGATAATATGAAAAAAGATATCACTTATGATGAACTATTGGCAAAGATACCCAATAAATATATTCTTACAATAGTTGGTGGAGAAAGAGCAAGAGAAAGAGCAAAAGAAAGAATGGAAAGAGGTGGAGAACCTCTACCACTTACAAAATATGATAAGAAAGATACTGAAATGAAAAAAGTATTTAAAGAAATATTAGCTGGAAAGGTTGGTTATGAGGACGAAGAATAAGTTTATAGTCTTTATTTTATCAATTTTAAGTATATTTTTTATTTCTTGTGGAAAAAAAGTAGAAAAAATTGAAGAATCTAAGTTCTTATTTGGAACTTACATAAAAATAATAGTGTATAGTGACAATAAAGAAAAAGCTATGGAGTCTATTGAAAAAGCTTTTAATGAAATTCAAAGAATAGATGAAAAATATAATAGCAAATCTGAAGGCAGTTTGATTTACAATTTGAATAATTCTGACAACAAGACTGTGAAACTTGATGAAGAAGGAATAAAATTATTTGAAGGTGTAAACAAAGCTTATGAGTTATCAGGACATAAATATGATGTTACTATTGCACCACTTTTAGAGTTATGGGGTTTTACTGATGAAACAATAGAACTTCCAGATTTAAAACTTCCTACAAAAGAAGAAATAGAATTTACAAAAACTTTTGTAGATTATGGTAAAGTAAAAATTTCTGATGATGGAATTCTTACTATGGAAAGTCCAGTTAAAGAGATTGATACAGGTTCTTTTTTAAAGGGCTATGCTATTTCAAAAGCAAGGGAAGTTTTAAAAGATGATGGTATAAAAAGTGCCTTTATAACTTCAATTTCAAGTATAGAAGTTATAGGAACTAAACCAGAAAATAAGCCTTGGAAGATAGGGTTACAAAATCCAGAAAATCCTAGTGATATGATAGGGATAGTTCCTTTAAAAGATAGGGCTATGGGGGTATCAGGAGATTATCAAACCTATGTTGAAATAGATGGAAAAATGTATCACCATATCTTAGATAAAGATACAGGCTATCCAGTAACAGATAAAAAAATGGTAGTAGTATTATGTGACAATGCTTTTGATGCAGATTTACTTTCAACAACTTTCTTTTTAATGCCAATAGATGAAGTAATAAGTTATGTTGATGGCAGAAAAGATTTAGATGTATTGATAGTAGATAAAGATATGAATATTATTACAAGTAAAAATTTTAAGTATGAAGAAGTAAAAAATAAATAAAAAAACTTGTAAATATGTCGAAATTAAAATATAATAATAGGGCAAATAAATTAAAAAATTGGAGGGAAAAAGAATGGATTTATTAACACAAGTTATGTACATTGGTATAGCTGCTGGAATATTATCTCTACTTGCTGCATTTTACTATGCTAAAAAAGTAGAACATTATCAAATAAATATTCCAAAAGTTCAAGAAATAACAGCAGCAATAAGAGAAGGGGCTATGGCATTTTTATCAGCCGAATATAAAATTCTTATTGTGTTTGTAATTGTAGTAGCAGCAGCTTTAGGAGTTTTCATAAGTGCACCAACAGCAGGAGCTTTTGTTTTAGGAGCTATAACTTCTGCAATAGCTGGTAATGCAGGTATGAGAATTGCTACTAAAGCAAATGGAAGAACAGCAATAGCTGCAAAAGAAGGAGGGCTTGCAAAAGCACTTGATGTTGCATTCTCTGGTGGAGCAGTTATGGGGCTTACAGTTGTTGGATTAGGAATGTTTATGTTATCTTTAATATTATTAGTTTCAAAAACAGTTGGTATCAGTGTAAATGATGTAACTGGATTTGGAATGGGAGCTTCTTCAATAGCACTATTTGCAAGAGTTGGAGGAGGAATTTATACTAAGGCTGCAGACGTTGGAGCAGACTTAGTTGGTAAAGTTGAAGCAGGAATACCTGAAGATGACCCTAGAAATCCAGCTACAATAGCTGATAATGTTGGGGATAATGTTGGGGACGTTGCAGGAATGGGGGCAGACTTATTTGAGTCTTATGTTGGTTCAATAATAGCTACTATTACTTTAGCTTTCTTATTACCAGTAGATGATGCAACTCCTTATGTTGCAGCACCACTTTTAATTTCAGCTTTTGGAATTATATCTTCAATCATAGCTACTTTAACAGTTAAAACTAATGATGGAAGTAAAGTTCATGCAAAACTTGAAATGGGAACAAGAATAGCTGGTATTTTAACTATAATTGCTTCTTATGGAATTATTCAATATTTAGGTTTAGATATGGGAATATTCTATGCAATAGTTGCAGGACTTGTTGCAGGACTTGTTATAGCTTACTTCACAGGAGTGTATACTGATACTGGAAGAAGAGCAGTAAACAGAGTATCTGATGCAGCAGGAACAGGAGCAGCTACTGCAATAATTGAAGGTTTAGCAATAGGTATGGAATCTACAGTTGCACCTTTAATAGTTATAGCAATAGCAATAATAGTTTCATTCAAAACAGGTGGATTATATGGAATATCAATAGCAGCAGTTGGAATGCTTGCAACAACAGGAATGGTTGTAGCAGTTGATGCTTATGGACCAGTAGCAGACAATGCTGGAGGAATTGCTGAAATGTCTGAATTACCACATGAAGTTAGAGAAACTACTGATAAATTAGATGCAGTTGGTAACTCAACAGCAGCAGTTGGTAAAGGGTTTGCAATAGGTTCAGCAGCTTTAACAGCTCTATCTTTATTTGCTGCATATAAAGAAGCAGTAGATAAATTAACAAGTGAACCATTAATAATAGATGTAACTGATCCAGAAGTTATAGCAGGACTATTTATTGGAGGAATGTTAACATTCTTATTCTCTGCATTAACTATGACAGCAGTTGGTAAAGCAGCTATTGAAATGGTTGAAGAAGTTAGAAGACAATTTAGAGAATTCCCAGGAATTATGGATAGAACTCAAAAACCTGACTACAAGAGATGTGTTGAAATATCAACTCATTCATCTTTAAAACAAATGATATTACCAGGAATCTTAGCTATAATAGTTCCAGTTATCATTGGATTATGGTCTGTAAAAGCACTAGGAGGATTACTTGCTGGTGCTCTTGTAACAGGGGTTTTAATGGCTATAATGATGGCAAATGCTGGTGGAGCTTGGGACAATGGTAAGAAACAAATAGAAGCTGGATACAAAGGGGATAAAAAAGGTTCTGATAGACATAAAGCAGCAGTTGTTGGAGATACAGTAGGAGATCCATTCAAAGATACATCTGGACCATCATTAAATATCTTAATTAAATTGATGTCAATAGTTTCACTTGTATTAGTTCCATTATTTGTTAAATTTATGTAATTAATATAAAAATATATAAATAAACTCTCTCATTAATTTGAGGGAGTTTTTAATTTATAAAAAAATTTAAAAAAAAGATTTCTCAAAATCAAAAATATATTATATAATTGTATCTTGAGGCATATTAAAATTATTAAAGCTATAAATTGGGGAGCTAGAAAAGATGAATGAAGTAAAAAAGAGGAGTATAGGAATAGATATAATTAAAGCTATTTCTCTAATCTCAGTTATAATTTATCACCTCTATGAGTATAAAGGAACTTATATAGGAGTAGTTCTATTCTTTGTGATAAGTGGATATTTAATAACTGAGGTTTTATATGAAAGAGATGATAGCTATTTTAAATTTATAAAAAGAAGATATACAAAAATTTTTCCACCTCTAATAGTTGTTTTAACCATTTCTTGTTTAGTTTTTTATTATTTTTATGATTTTTTAAGTATGAAATTGGTTTTTAACTCTTTATCAAGTCTTTTTGGGTTTAGTAATATTTACCAAATTTTTAGTGGAATGTCCTATTTTGAAAGAAGTGGGGATTTATTTCCTCTTTTACACACTTGGAGTTTATCAATAGAAATACAATTTTATATTATCTTTCCATTTTTAATATATCTATTCAAAAAGTTAAAATTAAATATAAAAGTTATAGCAACAATAATTATTATACTTTCTTTAATTTCAGGAGGTATAATGTTCTATAAAGAATATATGAACTATGATATAAGTGCCATATATTATGGAACAGATACCAGAATTTTTTCTATTCTAATAGGCTCAGCTTTTTATTTTTTATTTAAGAATAAGAAATTAAATCCTAAAAAGGCAAATATTTTATCTTATATATTTTTAGGAATAATAGTAGTTATTACTTTATCAGTAGATTATTCATCAAAATCTAATTATTATGGTTTCTTATACTTGATAAGTATTTTAGGGGGATTTATAACAGTAACAAGTTTAAAGACAGGATTTTTAGATTTTAAAAGTCCTATAGCAAAACCATTATCTAAATTGGGTGAACACAGTTATGTCTATTATTTATGGCAATATCCAATTATGGTATATTCCTTAGAATATTTTAAATGGTCAGCTATAGATTATAACTACACAGTTGTGATACAAATAATAATTTTAATAGTTTTATCAGAGATTACATATAAATTTTTAATAGAATCTAGGCAGGAGTCGATAATTTTGAGAAGAATATTTTTAGTTATATATATTGCAATTTTAGTTTTTTTACCTATTAGTACAGAAAGTAATTCAGAAGAAGTTCAAAATAGAGCAAATGAAATTGATAATAATTTAGTCACAAATGATTTAAGTAATACAGCTCACAATAATACAAAAAAGGAATATGATCCTTTAAAAATTGATAATGTTGATTATATTGCAGGAAAAATAGTTGAAAAAATTGCTCTTTTTAAGGAAGAACAAGATAAAAAAATAGAAAAAAAAGTGGAAGAAGTAGTAGAAAAAGAAAAAGATAAGGATGAAGTAGATAACTCAATAGAAGCAGAAGATTACACTTTTATTGGTGACTCTGTTATGAAAATGGGAGAGCCTTATATTAAAGAAATTTTTAAGGATGCAAGTATTGATGCTAAAGTATCAAGGCAATTTACAGATTTACCAAAAGTTCTAGAAAGTTTAAAAGCCAATAAAAAATTAAAAAATATAGTAGTTATACATTTAGGAACTAATGGAGTAATAAATAAAGAATCTTTTGAAAGCTCAATGAAACTTTTGGAAGGAAAAACAGTTTACCTTATGAATACAGTTGTTCCAAAACCTTGGGAAAAATCTGTAAATGAAAGTTTAGAAGAATGGTCAGAAGGCTATGATAATATAACTATAATAGATTGGTATAAGTATGCAAAAGGTGAAAAAAAATTATTTTATAAAGATGCAACTCATCCTAAGCCAGAAGGTGCAAAAAAATATGCTGAATTTATTCTAGAAACTATAAAATCAAAAAAATAAAAAACTAAAGGAGCCATTATATTTTGTAGTGGCTTTTTTATTGAAAATAAAGGTAAAAATTAGTAATAGGAAAAAATAATAAAAAAATTTAAAAAAAATAAAAAAATATTGTTGACAAAATCTAGGAATAATGTTAATATAATTGATGTCAATGTGACAAGGACATTAGCAACAGAATAGAGAAAAGACAAAAAGCAACCATAAAATTTGGTGTTAAATAAAATAGCAAAATGAGCTATTAAAAAGATTGAACGAAGAGTTTGATCCTGGCTCAGGATGAACGCTGACAGAATGCTTAACACATGCAAGTCAACTTGAACTTCGGTTTGGGTGGCGGACGGGTGAGTAACGCGTAAAGAACTTGCCTCACAGCTAGGGACAACATTTGGAAACGAATGCTAATACCTGATATTATGATTTTAGGGCATCCTAGAATTATGAAAGCTATATGCACTGTGAGAGAGCTTTGCGTCCCATTAGCTAGTTGGAGAGGTAACGGCTCACCAAGGCGATGATGGGTAGCCGGCCTGAGAGGGTGATCGGCCACAAGGGGACTGAGACACGGCCCTTACTCCTACGGGAGGCAGCAGTGGGGAATATTGGACAATGGACCAAGAGTCTGATCCAGCAATTCTGTGTGCACGATGAAGTTTTTCGGAATGTAAAGTGCTTTCAGTTGGGAAGAAAAAAATGACGGTACCAACAGAAGAAGTGACGGCTAAATACGTGCCAGCAGCCGCGGTAATACGTATGTCACAAGCGTTATCCGGATTTATTGGGCGTAAAGCGCGTCTAGGTGGTTATGTAAGTCTGATGTGAAAATGCAGGGCTCAACTCTGTATTGCGTTGGAAACTGTGTAACTAGAGTACTGGAGAGGTAAGCGGAACTACAAGTGTAGAGGTGAAATTCGTAGATATTTGTAGGAATGCCGATGGGGAAGCCAGCTTACTGGACAGATACTGACGCTGAAGCGCGAAAGCGTGGGTAGCAAACAGGATTAGATACCCTGGTAGTCCACGCCGTAAACGATGATTACTAGGTGTTGGGGGTCGAACCTCAGCGCCCAAGCAAACGCGATAAGTAATCCGCCTGGGGAGTACGTACGCAAGTATGAAACTCAAAGGAATTGACGGGGACCCGCACAAGCGGTGGAGCATGTGGTTTAA
>ERZ773100.401-NODE-401-length-22560-cov-5.412975_pt1 | contig 22560 bp, 20 predicted proteins | sample MGYA00511119_ERZ773100 | MGnify/ENA primary metagenome ERZ773100 (study PRJEB29015, sample SAMEA2738000) | human oral metagenome | biome: human oral; feature: human-associated habitat; material: dental | place: China | collected 2111 ...
GGAAATCCTTTCAACTTAGAGAAAATAAAAGCCCTTTGTGAGAAATATAACCTTTGGCTCGTAGAAGACTGTTGCGATGCACTCGGCGCTACTTACAACGGACAAAAAGTAGGTACGTTTGGTGATATTGCAACACTTAGTTTCTACCCTGCCCACCACATCACTATGGGCGAGGGAGGTGCAGTATTTACTAACAATGCCGAGCTAAAAACCATAGCCGAGTCTTTCCGCGATTGGGGACGTGATTGCTATTGTGCACCAGGTTGCGACAATACTTGCAACTGCCGTTTTTCGCAACAACACGGCGATTTGCCTTTTGGCTATGACCATAAGTATGTATATTCACATTTAGGTTACAACCTAAAAATTAGCGATATGCAAGCCGCTTGCGGATTAGCACAGTTAGACCGTGTAGAGGAGTTTATAGAAAAACGCCGTAAAAATTTCGCCTACCTCAAAGAGCGACTCCAAACCCTTACTGATTTTTTATACCTACCAGAGGCAACTCCCAATAGCGACCCTTCGTGGTTTGGTTTTCCTATCACCCTTAAAGAAGATGCAGGTACCGCACGGGTAGATTTACTCCGTTTTTTAGACCAGCATAAGATAGGCACACGTTTACTATTTGCGGGTAACCTCACTAAGCAACCCTATTTCAAAGGAGTGGAATACCGTGTTGTGGGCGACCTTACTAATACCGATATTACGATGAATCAAACCTTTTGGGTAGGCATTTATCCAGCTTTAGGCGAGGAACAGTTAGACTATATCGCAGAAAAATTAGAAGAATATTTCGGAGTAAATTTCTAAGAAATGAAAACAATTATACCAACCTCTATTGAAGGGGTTTACATAATAGAAAATTTTAATGCTCTTGATGATAGAGGATTATTTGTAAAAACATTTAATACAGATTTTTTAAATCAAAAAGGTGTTGATTTTCAAATAAATGAAAGTTATTACTCAATTTCTAAAAAAAATGTGATAAGAGGGATGCATTTTCAGTTGCCTCCTGATGACCATCAGAAATTAGTATATGTAATATCAGGTAGTGTTATAGATGTAGTGCTCGATTTGCGAAAAGAATCCAAAACTTACAAACAATACATCTCTATTGAGTTGAGTGATAAAAACCATAAAAGTGTCTATATCCCTAAAGGATTAGCACATGGTTTTAAATCATTAGAAAACAATACTATAATGATGTATAATGTAGGTACTACTTATAATCCTACTAGTGATGCAGGGATACATTACAATAGCTTTGGATTTAATTGGGATTTAGAAAAACCCATACTTTCCACAAGAGATTTATCTTTCCCTACTTTAGACGATTTTTCAACTATAAACCCTTTTTAAAATGAAAAAGCGAGTAGTAGTAACAGGTGCTACAGGATTCGTAGGATCTCATTTAGTAAATGCTCTATTAGAAAAGGGCTATGAAGTATTTGTAATCAGCCGATTGGAATCAGATTTCTCCTCTCTAAAAAAAATAGATGAAACCCATATTTTCAGATATTCAGGAGATATAATGCAAATGGTTTCTTTTTTTAAGAAAATACAACCCATAGGAGTATTTCACTTAGCTTCTAAATTTATTGCAGAGCATAAAACAGAAGAAGTAGATACATTGATAAATAGCAATATATTATTTTCTACGCAACTTTTGGAAGCTATGAAAGAGGCTAATGTAAAAAACTTAATAAATACAGGCACCTCTTGGCAATACTACAATAATGATGATTACAATCCTGTATGCCTATATGCAGCTACAAAACAAGCTTTTGAGACTATAATAGAGTATTACATACAAGCAGAAGATTTTAAAGTAATAACTTTAGTGTTGTTTGATACTTATGGTGAAAACGACACACGACCCAAACTAATGAATCTGCTTAAAAAAGTCGCTATAGAAGGTACCTCATTAGAAATGTCAGCAGGTGAACAACAGTTAAGTTTAGTACATATCTCCGATGTTTGTAAAGCCTTTATATTAGCTTTTGAGATGTTAGAAACACAGCAAATAAATAAACATAAACATTATGCCATAATTTCAGATGAAATCTATTCATTAAAAAAAATAGTTCAGATTTTTGAACAACAAACAAATAAAAATTTAAATATTACCTTTGGTAAACGCCCTTATAGAAAAAGAGAGGTTATGAAAGTGTGGGATAAGGGAGAAAAAATACCTAATTGGAAAGCAGAAATTTCGCTAGAAGAAGGGATAAATCTCTATAAAAGCAATTCAAAAAAACTCTAGAAAAGAACATAGCAACATTTGTAAAACACAAGATAAATAATTAAAAATTTTGGTAGCAATTTTAGGAGCAGGAATAGCAGGTATTGCAGCAGGATATCATTTATCAAAAAGAGGTATTGAACATACTATCTTTGAGAAAAATAGTTCTTGGGGTGGCTTATGTGATAACTTCTCAATAGGTGAAGGCTTCTTGTTTGATAAGTTTGTCCATCTTTCTTTTACAAAATCAGAAGTGGTAAAGGAGCTTTTTCATAAAAATACAGCTTTCTATAGTCATAAACCTGAATCGTCTAATTATTATGAAAACTTATGGCTAAAACACCCTGTGCAAAACAACCTTGCCCCCCTACCCGTAGAAGAAAAGGTAAAAATCATCGAAGATTTTGTCGCTAAACCCTCTTTTAATAACATCCAAAATTATGAAGAATGGCTTCTAGTGCAGTTTGGAACATATTTTAAAGAGCATTTTCCAGAAAAATACACTTATAAATATTGGACACTCCCTTCAAAAGAACTTTCTACCGACTGGTTAGGCAGTCGAATTAGCATTCCATCTTTAGAAGTACTATTAAGAGGGACTTTTGAAGTACAAGAAGAGAATTTTTATTATGCTCAAGAGATGCGCTATCCACAACAAGGAGGGTATAAAAGTTTCCTAAATACAATGGCTATAAATACTTCTATAAAGACACAGAAAGAAGTTGCTCTTATTGACCCTATTCACAAGAAAATTACTTTTGCAGATGGTTCTGAAACTAACTATGAAAAACTTATTAGCTCTTTACCTCTACCAGAGATAGTAAAAATTATAAAAGATGCTCCTAAAAAAGTTGTTGAAACCGGAGAAAAGTTGTTAGCAACCTCAGGACAGTTAGTTTCTATAGGGTTTAATCGCCCTGATATACCTAAACATTTGTGGTTTTATATCTATGATGAGGATATTTTGCCAGCGAGAGCTTATTCTCCTTCGCTCAAATCACCCTATAATGTACCAAAAGGAAAAAGTTCCTTACAGTTTGAAACCTATTTTTCAAAAAAGAAACCTAAACAACTTTCTGGTGATAGTTTGGTAAACCACATTATCGAAAAAGGTATACAGATGAAACTTTGGGAACTTAACGACATTGCAATTACCGATTATCGAGAAGAAAAACACGCTAATGTAGTATTCGATTTCAATAGAAAGAGCAACGTAGCTCTAATACAAGATTATTTGAGGACAGTAGGGATCATTAGTATAGGACGGTTTGGAGAATGGGATTATTTTTGGAGCGACCAAAGTTTATTAAGTGGCTTTAAAGGAGCTAATATAATAGGGAACAGATGATAAAGATAACTAAAACAGATGTACTTTGGAATTATATAGCGCAGTTCTTTAGTTTAGCTTCTGGGCTCATTACCCTACCTCTTATTTTAAAGATGCTAACTGTAGAAGAAATAGCCCTCAACTATATTTTTCTAACAGTTTCATCTTTAGTACTCCTTTTCGACTTTGGCTTTTCACCTCAATTTAGTCGTAATGTAAGCTATGTATACGGAGGTGCTCAAACACTAAAAAAAGAAGGAATAGAAGATGCTTCCTCTGCAGAAGTGGCTATCAACTACCGATTAATAGCTACTCTCGTAAAAGTAGGTCAGTATGTCTATCTCCGTTTAGCATTGTTAGTGCTACTGGTAATGCTCACTGTCGGAAGTCTATATATTTACAAGGTTACAGATGGCTTCCATTCAGTAGCTCACTCATTGCCTATTTGGATAATTTTTTCAGCCTCTACTGCTTTTACTATTTATTATGAATATTACAATTTCCTACTCACGGGAAAAGGTGCTATCAAAGAAACTAAAATAGCTTTACTCGCCTCTCGGATTGTTTATATAGGGCTTACTTTTTTGTTCTTGTATATAGGTTGGGGACTTATGGGAGTTGTATTGGCAAATTTTATAGCTCCTTTTGTAAATAGAATGTTATGTTATCGATTTCTTTTTACAGAAGAATTTAGAACCCAGTTAAAACCTTACAATATTAGCAAGGAAGAAATCAGTGCAACTTTTGATGTGATATGGTACAATACTAAAAAATTAGGCTTAGTTTTTGTAGGAGCTTATGCCATTACAAAATTTAGTATGTTCTTAGCAGGTTTATACTTATCAAACGCAGAAATAGCCTCTTATGGATTGATGATGCAATTGGTAAATATACTCTCAACAGTAGCAACAACTTTTTTTATTACCTTTCAACCCAAATTTGCTGCCTTACGTGTAGAAGGAAACTCACAAGGTTTTGTAAGCTTGTTCTCTTTTAGTATAATTATTTTTTACATACTATTCACTTTAGGAGGAATTATATTACTATTCTTAGGTAATACAATTTTAGGATATATACACTCAAATGCTTTTCTGCCTAATAAATTGATTCTTTGTCTTTATATAATAGTTGTACTTTTAGAAAACAATCACTCACATTTTGCAACAGCTATTATCAGCAAGAATAATATTCCTTTTGTCAAACCTGCTCTTTTAGCAGGAATTGGAATCGCAATAGGAAGTTTTATAGTATTAAAATATACCTCTTGGGGAATTTTAGGCTTAGTCCTTGTACAAGGATTTTGTCAAGCAGTGTACAATAATTGGAAATGGCCTTTTGTCGTACTCAGAGAATTTAAACTCACAATATTTCAATTCATTCATTTAGGTATACAAGAAACTTATTACAAACTAAAAACCATTTTCAAATGAGATATACAGCCGTAACCCATATACCCTCTATAGCTATAAAGCAAGGAGTTGTCCCTGAAGGAGCACAGATTACAATAGCAATCCCTACCTACAAGCGAGCTCACTTGCTTAGAGAGACCCTTGAAAGTTGCTTAGCTCAGCAAACAAACTGCCCTTTTGCTATAATGGTAGTAGACAATAATCCAGAACGAGAGTGCGAAACAGAACAATTGTTACGAGAGTACAAAGCAATTCCCAATCTGTTCTACTATAAAAATACAGAAAACGTAGGGATGACAGGTAATTGGAACAAACTTTTTGAACTATCTCAAACAAACTTTGTGGTAATGCTTCACGATGATGATCTGCTGTATGAAGATCATATTGAGAGAATAAATTTTATTCTAAAGAAAAATAATTATGATATAAATGCATTGTACCCTGAAGCTCAGTTGTTTTATGAAAATCAACCTATTACAGTACGCCCAACAAAAAAAACATCTATTTTAAGATTAAAACCTCTTGATTTTCAATTTGGTAATAATGTAAATATTGCTGGGGCATTATTCAGAAAAAAAGCTGTAGTTATGCTTGACGGGTTTAATGATTATTTTTATCCACCATTCGACTATGAGTTTAACATAAGAATGGCAGCAACAAAGAATGCCTTTAAACTCTTTTCATACCCTACTGTACTATATAGAATATCTATAAATGAAAGTATAAAAATAACTACTATTTTAAAAATGATAGAAAAAGACAAAGAAATTATGAGACATCTTATAAAAAACTATCCTATTATTTATAAATATCTCTTTAAGTTTTACTTTAGAGCGTATGACAAAAACTATATCCAATGGAATATTGCAACTTATAATTCCACAACTAACGAACTAAAAGATTATCTTTCTAAAAAGGAAAAGGAAACTACTCTTTTTGATGATCTGATTTTTAAGTTACTAACTATTATAAAAGTTAGATTTCTTCCTCTTTTTAGAAAACAATCAATAACATAAGTACAATGTTCTCATTTCTAACCCCCAAACACTACATTTTTTTACAAGCTGGTTTAGGTAACCAGCTTTATATGTTAGCGTATGCTAACTATTTAAAAGAGGAAGGTTATACTAACATAAAAATGATATCTTTACCTCAAAAAAATAATCAAGGAGATACTAAAGATAGAACAAAACGCTCTTTATTAACGGAATTGCCCAAAATGTTAGGAATTAAATTTCAGTATCTTTCTCATAGATATGTATATTCTTTTTTGTTGCGTTTACCAAAACTACCCTTATACAAAACCTTATGGAGTAAAATAGTAAAATTAGATTTAGAACCTGCTAAAGAGTGGGCTGTATTTCACCCTATTACCTCCGAGGAATTATTTAACATACACATCGGCTATTACCAAGCATGCCAATATATAAGTGAAAAATTTAAGCAGCAAGTACGTGATGCTATTATAAATATAGTTCCTAATAATACTACCTATACAATTAATAAAAATGATGTGGCTGTACATATTCGTCGAGGAGATTTCTTTACAAATGGTAATGAAAATATTTATAGCAGAATCGAAGTTTCATACTATTTAAGAGCCTTAGCCTTACTTTCTAATAAGATAAAAATTGAAAAAGTATATATTTTTTCAGATGATTTTAAAGCCATACTAGAGGATGTAGATAAAATAAAAGAACTATACTCAATAGAGTTAGTAGAAGGGCAAAGTGTACTAGAAGATTTTGCTATGTTACAAAAATTTAGTAACTTTGCCATTGGTAATAGTACTTTTGCTTGGTGGGGGGCTATGCTTGCAAAAAGCACTAATGTAATAGTACCTAAAACACCTTGGAAAATAGAAATGAAAGATATGACCCCTTATCCTGAAAATTGGATTTTAATAGAAAATAAAAAAAACACTTTTAATGATGAGTCAAAACTCCTTAGTTTCAGTTTTAATTCCTTGTTATAATTGTGAAGAATATGTAGAAGAGGCTGTAATGTCAATTATAAAACAAACCTATTCTAACCTTGAAATACTAGTAATTGATGATGGTTCTACTGACAATACAGGAAATATATTAAAAATGTTAGCAAAAGAAGATCCGCGTATCATCTATATAAAGAATGAGGAAAATCTAAAACTCATCGCTACTCTTAATAAAGGATTGAATTTATGTAAAGGTAAATATATAGCACGTATGGATGCCGATGATATCTCCTTACCAACACGCATAGAAAAACAAGTGAACTTTCTTGAAGCACACCCCGAGATAGGTATTGTAGGAACATATATTCAGATATTTGGGGTAAGAGAAAGTATTTGGAAAATGGATACAAAAGACAAATATATTCGTGCCCATTTATTTTGTAATAGTAGTTTTGCCCATCCTTCTGTAATGATGAGAACTTCTATTCTTCGAGATAATCATCTCTATTATAATACTGATTATCCACATGCAGAAGACTATAAACTCTGGTGTGATATAGCACAATATACAAAGTTAGCCAATATCCCTGAAGTGCTCTTATTCTATAGAATAAATGAAAATCAAGTATCTAATAAATACAATAAAGAACAAAAAGAAACGGCTCAGAGAATAAGAGAGGAATATATCAATGACTTTCTTGCTGAAAGAAATGTTCCTATAAGATTTATTGCTCAAAACACAATAAATGATATTCAAAAACTAAAACATTACATTAAAGAAAGATATATATTAGATAAATTACTATTGGTTTGGTATGATTCTTTAGAAAATGGAAAGGAAATATTCAAACGCCTAATAACCTCTACTGATATATTAAATTTAGGAATAAAAAATACGTCAAGAATATTTTTTCGCAAAGTTATTAAAAAAAGATAATAAGTTTGTGAGTATAATAGGTTTAATAATCATTAAAATGTAACAAAAAATAAGATGGATTATAATGGAAATATCTGTAATTATTCCTATATATAATGTAGAAAATTATCTTAATCAATGTGTTGATTCTGTTTTAGCACAAGAATTTACTGATTATGAGATTATTTTAGTAGATGATGGTTCTACTGATAATTCTCCTACTATTTGTAATGAATATGCTGAAAAATACACCCAAATAAAAGTAATTCACAAAGCTAATGGAGGACTTTCTGACGCTCGTAACTTTGGTATAAAAGAAGCGCAAGGAGATTACTTGATGTTCTTAGATAGTGATGATTTTTGGAATGGAGTAATAATACTTTCTGAGATTAATGAGATTATAAAAAAAAGTAATCCTGATTTAATAATTCATGAATTGAGCTGTTTTTATGATTTAAAAAGAATTATTCCAAGAAAATTTAAAAAGGAAGATATACAAAAAACTTCTTTCAAATTCAAAGATGACTTAAAAAAATTAGTAAATAATGACATTTATTATGCTACAGCTTGTAATAAAATTATAAAGACATCTATTATAAAAAGAAATAATATTGAGTTCTCTAAAGGAAAATTACATGAAGATGTTGCTTGGTGTGCAGATATTATTCCTTATATAAACAGTTATGCTCTTTATTCTAACCCTTTTTATTATTATAGAAAAGAGAGAGAGGGATCTCTAACTATTCAAACTAAACCTAAGAATATTATTGATTTAATAGATATTCTTTCTGAAAAGGAAACACTCTTATCCAAGTTCGATGGAGGATTATCTTATTTATCTTATAACTATTATATTTATCTTAATAATGTAAATTTGTTAGAGGAAGAGCTAAAACAAAAATATTTAAGAAAACTCATTAATCTAAACTATCTATTAGACTATTATCCAAGAAACATTTTATCTTTAAGAGGAAAAATACGATTAGCTCTTTATAAACTATTGGGTATAAAATATGTAGGTTTAATAGAATATAACATCAGGAAATTTCTAAAGAAATGAAGTATAAACTCCTTTTCATATTTGGCACACGTCCCGAGGCTATCAAAATGGTTCCTCTTATAAAGGCTTTTCAAAAAGAAACTACTTTTGATACAAAAGTATGTGTAACAGCACAACATCGTGAGATGCTGGATCAAGTGTTGGATTTCTTTCAGATAAAAGCAGATTACGACCTTAATGTAATGAAGCCTAATCAAAATTTGTATACTCTTACCGCAACCATCATTACAGAACTAAAAACTGTTTTAGAGAATTGTAGCCCTAACTATATATTCGTGCACGGCGATACCACTACTACTATGGCAGCAAGTATTGTAGGTTTTTATGCGGGTGCTAAAGTATGTCATATAGAAGCAGGACTCAGAACCTTTAATAAATATACTCCTTTCCCCGAGGAGATAAACCGCAAAGTAACAGGAGCCATAGCCGATTTTCATTTTGCCCCTACCCAGCAGGCAAAACAAAATTTATTAAAAGAAGGGGTAGACGAGAAAAGTATTCTGGTAACAGGCAATACTGTAATAGACGCCCTTTTAGAAAGTGCTAAAAAAGTAGAAAAGTTACAAGACAAAGAGATTGATACTTTAAACGAAATAGTGGATAGTACTAAAAAACTAATCTTAGTTACAGGACACCGACGTGAAAATCAAGGCGAAGGCTTTATACATATCTGTCAAGCACTGAAAAAAATTGCTCTACAAAATCCTGAGGTACAGATTGTCTATCCCGTTCATTTAAACCCTAATGTAAAAGAACCTGTTTATCGTATATTATCAGGTATTGAAAATATAAAGCTCATAACACCCTTAGCCTATCCTGCTTTTGTTTGGCTGATGAAACAATCCTATCTTATCATCACTGATAGCGGAGGCGTACAAGAGGAAGCTCCGAGCTTAGGTAAACCTGTATTAGTAATGCGTGACACTACCGAACGACCTGAAGCGGTAAGTGCAGGTACAGTTATCTTAGTAGGTACCAATGAGCAAAAAATAGTAGATGAATGTGAACAACTACTTAATAACCAAGAGAAATATACTAAAATGAGTGCTTTACACAACCCCTATGGCGATGGTAAAGCTTGCGAGCGTATTGTTGCTTTTTTAAAAAAGAAATGTAATGAACATATTCAGTCATAAAAATATTAAAATTTTTCTCCCTGATAATGACAGCCTAAATGATGCTACAGTACATTACATACACCTGATAGAAAAGGCAATTGTAAAAGCAGGAGGAAGTTCTACTAAGTGTAAAAAAATTAGTGATATTCATAGTAAAGATATTGTTATAACAATACAGTTGAGTGCATTTATGAAATATTTCTTTTTCTTTCTTATAAAAAGAAATCAATTAGTGCACTGGCTACAAGGTATATCACCAGAAGAAGCTGAATTAAGTAATCCTAATATTTTTTTACACCCGCTAAGAATTTTAGCTGAAATTCTTGTCTTAAGGGTCTCTAAAAAACTATTTTTAGTAGCAGAGGCTATGTTGAGACATTATGAAGCAAAATATAAACTTAAAATTGAGCATAAATCTATAATCATTCCTTGCTATAATAAACATTTACAGAGGGATACTTTTTTTATACCCGATAAATATGTAATACCTAGTTTTGTTTACGCAGGAAGTTTGAGCGCTTGGCAATGTTTTGAAGAAATAGTTGAAATATATAAAAAAATAGAAGATAATTTAGATAATAGCAAACTGACTATATTAACAGCTGAAGTTGAAAGAGCTAATACTATCCTAAAGGAAAAAGATGTACAACACTTTGAGGTAAAATATGTGCCTCTTATAGAATTAGACAATGAATTATCTAAGCATAAATATGGTTTTTTAATACGTAAAGAGCATATTGTTAACTATGTAGCAACTCCTACAAAAATGAACTCTTACCTTTCAGTAGGGTTGATCCCTATATTTACAGATGCTATTGCAGATTTTAATGAAAAAATAGATCTCCAAATGTATGAGTTGAAAATTAATAGTGTCCTCCCTGTGAAAGAAGTTGTAAATAGAATACTAGTTTTTGAAAAAGAATGTTTGATAGACGTTAATACTTATTACAATGTAGTAAAAAAAATATTTGATACGTATTATTCAGATGATAAAAATATAGCTCACATTATTGAAAAAGGAACTCTATAAGTAGAATAGAGCATTTTTAACAATAATATTTTTGAATAACAATGACATTAGAACTCTTTATCTACATATTGTTTTGTATCTTTGCTTTATACTATGCTTATAAAGGAAGTAAAGTTTCTGAAACGACTACTTTAAAAGCTATAGTAGCTTTTTTTATAGGATTAGTTTGGTTTTTTATAGTAAGAATTTCAGGTTTTGATATAGATATAAATACTTATGCAGGATATTTAGATAATACAACATCTCTATTGTTCATAAATAGTAGTTATTTTTTAAGAGAGTTTGTTTTTTGGGGGATTTTTATGGGAGGACATTTCCTTTTACAAGATAGTTTTTTAACATTTCTTTCTATAGATCTCCTTGTTTTATTTTTCTTCATAAGAACTATTATAAATTTCAAACTACCTTTCTATTCATTTTTCCTATTACTATGTTTTTTCCCTAATTTAATGGGATATGAAAATGTATATAGACAATACATAGCAACTATTTTGAGTTTATATGCTATTTCATTAGCTTATCGAAATAGTCTAATTGAAAGAAAAGAATTTAGAAGCTATATTTTTATAATTATTGCAGGATTTTGTCATAATGTAGCGTTTTTATTTTTCCCACTGCTCTTCTTTTTGAAAAAAAAGTTTAAGTTAGGAATATTTTTAAGTTTCATTATTTATATAGCTTTACCTATATTGTCTTCATCGAAGTCAGAAGGAGAAACAGGAGATGTACCAGTTGAGTTTTTCCTTGTTGTTACTAGCCTTTTGTATATATTTTACTTAATAATTAACTCTTTTAAGCTACATAAAGCAAATACATATTTTTTATCTTTTATATTTATACTTATTACAGAAAGTATAATAGCACTTACAGGAGTTGCTTCTAAACGAATTATAATGTTTGCACTAAATATAATACTTATATTTATTATTATTTCTTTACAGAATAGTAACTTTAATCTTAAAAGTTATCGCCTGATAGTTTTTTTACTTTGCTTGTCAATGCTAACTCCCACTTTTTTATCAAATTCAGCTTTTCAAATGTTATTAACAGCTAATAGATAATTATGAATTTTTCAGTTTTATTGTCACTTTACATTAAAGAAAAACCAGAATTTCTAAGAGAATGCTTGGAGAGTTTAAAAAATCAAACGTTTCCTGCTACTGAAATTGTAATAGTTTTTGATGGAAGTATCACTCCTGAATTAGAGGAAGTGGTAACCCAATATACAACTATTCTTCACATAAAAGTAGTACGTTTATCAAAGAACGTCGGGTTAGGAAAAGCCTTAAATGAGGGATTAAAATATTGTTCCTATAATTGGGTTTTCCGTATGGACACCGATGATATTTGCCTACCAGAACGTTTTGCCAAACAAGTCGATTTTATATCTCAATATCCTAATGTTGTACTTTTTAGTGGACACATTGCTGAATTTACAGAAGATAAAACAATTGTCATTAGCTATAGAAAAGTGCCTATAGGTAATGAGAAAATTAAAAAATATGCACTTTCAAGGAGTCCATTTAATCATATGACCGTTGCTTTCCGCAAAGATATTATTGAAGAAGTAGGAAGTTATCAACATCATCTTTTTTTAGAGGACTACAATCTATGGTTGCGTATTATTGCTAAAGGCTATGAAGTAGGCAATATAGATGAAGTACTTGTTTATGCTCGTGTTGGGAATAATATGGTCGCACGCCGCAGGGGGAAACAGTACATTAAAGGAGAATGGGATCTCTATAAGCTGAAAAGAAAACTAAAATTGCAAAATGCTTTTTTGGGCTTTTTCACTTTTTTATTACGAGTAATCCCAAGAATGCTCCCTACAAAAATATTAAAAAGAATCTATACTTTTTTAAGAACAAATACTGAAAATTCTTCTTCAAAACTTTTGAGTGTTAGAGAATTTTCTCAAGAAAGAATTTTAGAAAAATGTAAGTTCCACTAATAATTGCAATTTTAATTGCTTTAGTTTTTCTCCTTTATTATTTTTTGGTTCAAAATAATTATGTCGTTTATTTTTTAGGATTAATAGCTGTACAACTCTATTATTCTATTATAAGAATTTATCTAAACTATAAAACTCAAAAATATTTAAAAAAGACTGTCAAAAATTACTCTTTTTCTTGGATAGAGCTTTGGAATATCAATTGGGATAATGAGTTATTATTTTTCCTATGGCAAGAAAAAGTATTAGAAAAAGTAAATCAAGAAAGTATTTCAAGAGATAATATATTGTCATCAATGTATTACTATAGGAATAAGCAAAAAAAGAACCCTTCCTTCTTTAAAGAAAAAGCATTTCTTAGTTCGAGCATTGTAATAACAATATTAAATTTTAAAAAAGACACTAATGAAAAAGAGTTCTTAACTTGGGCTACATATATTCTATTGATTAGTTTGACTTTTTTTATGTTTAAAGTTTTCTACCTATATCTTTTAAGTTTGAAAGAAGTGGATAATAACAAATATAAAAAAATGGAAGACCTCTGTGAGTATCTGCTTGAAAAGATGAAGTAAAGAGTTTCTCTTCTCAAATTATTTGTTAAAAAATATCTTTCTCATTTACAAATATATACTTATAAAACTTTCACGTCCATCTAAAAAACATTTTCATAAATCAGTAATATTTGAAATATTTTTTATACCTTCGCAAAAACAAATCACCAATGACAAAAAAAGCACTCATTACAGGTATCACAGGACAAGATGGCGCCTATCTCGCCGAATACCTCCTCAAAAAAGGATATGAAGTACACGGTATGAAACGCCGATCCTCTCTCTTCAATACCGACCGTATCGACCACCTCTACCAAGACCCTCATTTAGAACACCGCAATCTCATCTTACACTACGGCGACCTTACCGATAGTATGAATATCACCCGCCTTATCCAAGAGGTACAACCCGATGAAATCTACAACCTCGCTGCGATGAGTCACGTGCACGTGAGTTTTCAAACCCCCGAATACGTAGGTAACGCCGATGGTCTGGGCACCTTGCGCATCCTCGAAGCTGTACGTCTCTTGGAGCTTACAGAAAAAACACGTATCTATCAAGCCTCTACCTCCGAACTCTACGGTTTAGTGCAAGAAGTACCTCAAAGTGAGCGCACTCCTTTCTATCCGCGTTCTCCTTATGCAGTAGCTAAATTGTATGCCTATTGGATTACTGTGAATTACCGCGAAGCCTATAAAATGCACGCCTCTAATGGTATCCTCTTCAACCACGAATCTCCTATACGTGGCGAAACTTTCGTAACCCGTAAGGTAACTCGTGCTCTCAGCAGGGTAGCGTTGGGTATGCAGGATAAGTTCTATATGGGTAACCTCAGCTCTCAACGCGACTGGGGGCACGCCAAAGACTATATCAAGGCGATGTACCTCATCTTGCAACAACCCGCCCCCAGCGATTATGTAATTGCTACAGGTATCACTACCGCCATCCGCGATTTTATCACAATGGCTGCCAAAGAAATAGGTCTCACTATCGAATTTAAAGGCGAGGGCGTAAACGAAAAAGGCTATATCACCGCAGTAGATGCTTCTGTTTTCAGTGAAAAAGTAGGTGAAAAGTACCTCAGTGCTATACGCGAACGAATTGCTAACAGTGTTGAAGTGGTAAATGTAGACCCTCAATATTTCCGTCCTACCGAAGTGGATTTGCTCATTGGCGATCCTACCAAATCGCAAACTGTTTTAGGTTGGAAACCTGAGTATGACCTCAAAGGACTGATTGAAGATATGATGCGCTCGGATATCAAACTCTTCAAACGCGATGCCTACCTCAAAGAAGGTGGCTTCACTGTAATGAATTACTTTGAATAACAATGAATAAAAACGCTAAAATATATGTTGCAGGACACAAAGGTTTAGTGGGTTCTGCTATTTGGAAGAATCTTTCACAAAAAGGATATACCAATCTGATAGGCAGAACAAGTGCCGAACTCGACCTACGTGATGCACAAGCCGTCGCTCAATTCTTTAAAGATGAAAAGCCCGAGTATGTGTTTTTGGCTGCTGCCAAAGTAGGTGGCATTATGGCTAACAACACCTATCGCGCCGATTTTATCTACGAAAACCTGATGATTCAAAACAATGTAATTCATTCGGCTTACGAAAATAAGGTGAAAAAATTACTGTTCTTAGGGAGTACTTGTATCTACCCTAAGGAAACACCCCAGCCTATGAAAGAAGACTGTTTGCTCACCTCTCCGTTAGAATATACGAATGAACCCTATGCTATTGCCAAAATTGCGGGCATCAAGCTATGCGAGAGTTACAACCTGCAATACGGCACTAATTATATTGCTGTAATGCCTACCAATCTCTATGGGCCTAACGACAATTTTCACCTCGAAAATTCTCACGTATTGCCAGCGATGGTACGCAAAATACACTTAGCAAATGCCTTGCTTAAAAATGATTGGGAAGCAGTAAAAACAGACATCAACAAGCGTCCTGTAAAAGGAATAAGTGGTAAAAACAGTCAAGAAGAAATAAAAACAATCTTATCAAAATATGGTATTACAGCCGAAACAGTTACGCTATGGGGTACGGGCACTCCTTTGCGTGAGTTCTTGTGGAGTGAAGATATGGCTGATGCTTGTGTGTTTCTAATGGAACGCATCAATTTTAAAGATACATATCCCGCTAATGCCAAAGAAGTCCGCAACACCCACATCAATATTGGTACAGGTAAGGAACTTTCTATCAAAGAACTCGCCTATATGATAAAAGAGACCATTGGTTATCAAGGAAAAATAGTCTTCGATAGCACCAAACCCGATGGCACAATGCGCAAACTCACCAACCCCTCTAAACTACACCAACTTGGGTGGAAACATTCCATAGAACTCCAAGAAGGAATTAAATTGATGTATGAGCATTATTTGCAAAATCAAAACTTCTTATAATTAATTTTTTTTCATATTCTTTAATGTAAATTTGGGCTAAGAATTTTAAGATACTGCTTAAAGAGATATGTGAAACAATAAAAAAGCTGTCCTGAGATAGGACAGCTTTTTTTATTGTTTTAATAGATATACTATACTATTTGATAGCTTCGTAAGCACGAATAGCTTTGTCGAAGCGGTCGTTTACGCTTTCTAAGGTGTAAAGTCCATCGGCATTGGCTTTCACACCTTTAAGCTTTAGAGGGAATACTACTGGTGGATTTTGCATATCCAATAGTTCCATTCCACGCAATTGCTCGGTGGTTTGGTATACGATGTTTACTGATACAAACTCTTTACCGCTGTTGTCTACCCATTTTTCAAATACGAGTTTGCTTCCTATTGGGGTCTTCTTCTCAATAGATTTAGGCAAACTGTATTCTTCTACTTCCAAAGCGGCATTCACGCTGGCAATGTTAGAATCGTGACCACAAAGGAATGTGAATTTGCGGTTTTTGGCGTTGAGTTCGTCTTTCATATACACTAGTAGAGGGTGCGCTACGTTCACGGCTACGATAGGAGCGGTGAAAAGCACATCGCCATAGACATCTTTTACCTTAGCGATTTTTTCCCAGTCGGAGGTGGTGAGGTTGTTGCCAAATGCTGCTTGCACAGGGTCTTTATCTTCATAATATTGCAAAATAAAAGCATCGGAAGCGGAGTTAGCTAACTTCAACGAACCTTTCATATTAGGTTCATCGCCTTTTTCGAGTTTCAACTGGGTGTTGTAATCGTTGAAAGCACACACTTCACCGGATTTACAAGCGGGTGAGTTCTTCAAATCGAGTACTTTTTCCAAGAGTTGGTAAGAGTCTTTCAAACCCTCGTTGATGCCCACAATGCCTTTTTTACCTCCCATAGCAGCAATTTCTTTCATTGCTTGTGCTTTGAAGGCAGGGCTACTTTTGGTAAGCGCAGGGAAGAACACAGGGTCCATTTTGCTGGGGGTAAAGCGGTGGTTGATATGCAAATTGGCTACGGGCATAAATCCTGAGGAGAAATATTGTGCCGTCGCAATGGTGCGTTGCATACTATTAGCATAGAAATTCACTTCATCAACAGAGGGAACTGCATTTTCAGTAAAAAGTCCTTCGGCTACTGTCCATTTGCGGAAAAACTGACCCATAATGGTTTCGAGTGCTCCCCCACGAAGGGTAAGTTCACTGGGGGCAGCGCTCCATTTTATCCACTCGTGAGGCGTCATTTTTTGTAAGGTACTCCCGTTCACTGATAGAGAGGAGCGAATGTTGTGACGACTGAGGATAACCACTTCTTTGAGCTTGTATTGGCTTTTGAAGCTTTCGGAGCGGTTGAGCTGTGCCATCGCTAAGAGCGGACACAAGAGGAGTAGTAATGCTTGTAGAGTTATAATTCTTATTTTCATACTGTGTTTTAATTAGAAAATTATATTCTTTAACTTTGCCAAAGCTCGTAGCACGAGATGCTATTAAAACTTTGGCAAAGTATGTGATGTAAAAGTAATTGCCTGTGCGGCTCGCACTTAGAATTTGATTTGCAAACGAGTTTCGATAAGACTTAAATTGGTGTCGGGAATGCTTTCACGGTAAGTAACACCGGTGTAGGAAGCACGTACACGCCAAATCATATACTTATTGATATAATAGTTGAATGTAAGTGAATAATCGTTGAGGCGACCTCCTAAGATACCCGCTTTAGGGTCGGATAAGTCGGTGTAGTTATAACCAGCAACGAGTTCCATAGCACCAGGTCTGGGAGTAGCGATACCTCCATCGATGTCAGTATATTCGTAAGGGTTTCCTTTTACGATAGCACGGAACATACCATAAGCACCACTTGCTTTGAAATTATCGAAACCACTCTTGCGATTTACATTCACATAGTAATATTGGGCTTCTAACCCTAAACGACCACGTGCAAAGAGCAATTCGGGGGAGAATTTATAAAGGAAAGTAGCGTTATCAATAGTTGCTTGTTGTGCGGTTACCTTAGCGATACGAGTAGGGAAAGGTGTTTTGAGCACATAAGAGTTGTGGTTAAGTGCTGGTGTTTCGTTATAACGAGGTGTTTCGAAAGCACCTGAGAGTCCTACGTGAAAAATCTTGCCTTCTTCACGTTGTGGGCGATAGAGCAAACGACTCATCATACCCATACCTTGGTCGCCTGTAGCATCAGAGCTTTTCTTCATCGTTTCACCTTCGGCAAAGAGGCTTAAAGTACCCATAAAGTCATCTTTTTGGTGTAAGAGCATCAAACCGATGAGACGAGAGTTGAAGAAAGCCTCGTTACTTTGGGGTTCTTCCATCGATATTTTGAAAGAAGAGCTGGTGGCACTTTGCATACCGAATTGGTGTACGAAATAACCTCCACGCAAAAGTGTGTGCTTGCTGAAACCGTATTCGATAAAGATATCCTTAGGGGAAACTTTGCCATAAGCAAAGCCGATATCTACTTTTCCTTTCCAATTACCATAGCGTACGCCTAAGCCCATACGCACATCGGGGATAGCTACCCCACTTACAAACTTATCTTTTTGCTCATTGGCATTCAAATAACCAGCGTCCAATAAAATACGTCCTCCGGGTTTTACTTCTAACTTTTCTTCGGGTTTAGGAGCTTCCTGTATAGGTGTAGCGGGCATAGGTTCGGTGGTATCGGTAACGGTGGTTGGTTCTTCTTGGGCATAGGTATAGCCCACAGCCATTAGGCTGAACATCATAAAATATATCTTTTTCATAGTTTTAAATTTTATTTAGTCATACGTTCACTTTTCTTTACTTTGCCTTTTTTTACAAGTCCTTCAAATTCTTTTTTAGCTTTTTCGAGTTGTTTCATAAAGGCATCATTGGCGTGGAGGCGCGCTACTACGGCACTTGCTACGAGACGAGCAGCATCTACATCACTTTGGAAATGGTAACCACAAATCACGCGACTTTGTCCCATTTCATATCCGCGTTTGAGGATTTCGTTTTGTCTATCGACATTGATTTCGGCAAGCACCAAAGCGGTAGCCCACCCAATAGCGGTGTGACCAGAGGGATAAGAACCATTAGTAGAGAGTTCTTTTTGTTGTTCGGGATTGCAAGTGGTCTTTTCGTAGAAAGCAAACGGACGCACGCGCATATAGTGTTCTTTGGCGGCACGAGTAGCGAGGTCGCCTGCATCTTCGCGCATATTTACTACGAGTTTGAAGATTTCGGGAGTAGTTTCCTTAGAAATCTTGATGCCAAAAGCTTCGGAAAAAGCATTAGGCACACCAGGACCCTCTACACGGGCATCGGATACGGCTTGCTCACCACGAGGGGTACGGCGTTGCATTAAGCCCCATTGGTATTGGGCTTCGTCGTTAAGGAAAAGAATACTACCTGGTTGAGGAGGAGGAGGTAGGAGTTCAAGACTGTTTGCCACCTCACCGATTTGCAAGAAGTAGAGGTCGGGTTTGGTTCTTACGTCTTTGATTTTCTCTTGTGCGAATGTAGTTGCCATCACCGATAGCAAGGCTACGAATAATAATGTTTTTCTCATCTTATTATACAGTTAAAATTTATTGTATTCTCTTTTGGAAGGTATTTAGGTTTTAAAAAACACTACAAATGTAGAAAGAAAAGAATAAATGTGCAAATTATTTCAAAAAAATATTTGCTAAAAAAGAAAGAAATAAAAACAAATATGGTGATTTTGTGGTTTTTAGGTACGAGGTGCACGGGCGGGGGAGAAATTAGAGAATGAGAAAATGAGAGAATGAGAGAATGAGGAAATTAGCAGATTAGTAAATGGAGTAAATGTCAATAATACCAGAAATGCCAATAATACCACCAAGGGGAATGGGCGGGGCGGACTTTTCAGACGAGTCGGACAGTTTAGAGGAGGGGTTGGAGGATTCGGAAGGAAGCGGAAAAGTTCGGAAGAGAGCTGAGAGAAGTTTTGGTGAAAAAAGGGTGTAAGATGGGTGGGGTTAGCTTATAGAGAGCTTATAGGAAGCTTATACGAATCTTGGACGATTGGTATAGAAGGGGTATATAAGTGGTTGATTCATAATATAATACAACAGTGCTAAAAATGTTAAAAACGGAGTTTCGAGGCGAAAGAAAGGGAAAAGACGATAGGCCTTAGGCCCTAGGCAATAGGGGGGAGTATGACGGAAAAGGGAAGGAATGACGAGGAACAAATGACGAATGACGGAGATAATAGGGGGAATGTAGCGACGGAAAGGTGAAGGCAAAACGAAAATAAAGAGGCGGTAAGGCGAGGCTAAAGCGAAGTTATTGCTTGTAAAAAAGCCTTAGTAGCGCCTTGTTTTTCGTTTATATATTGGCGATTGATATTGCCTATAGCGATGCGCTTTTCGGGTGAAACAACAAGGTTATTCATCACCTGGGCAAATTCTTCTTTACTGCTTACGGAGAGAACGCCTCCTAAGGTGACTAACTCCTTTGCTTCATTGAACTTTTCATAATTCTTACCGATGATTACAGGTACCCCAAATACGGCGGGCTCTAAGACATTGTGTAAGCCCGTAGTGCCCATTCCACCTCCTACATAGGCTATATCGGCATAGCTGTACACTTTGGTGAGAATGCCTATGGTATCGATGATGAGTACGTCGTAATCAGAAAGGTTGAGAGAGTCTTTCTCGGAGAATAGGGCAACTTTACGGCTTAACTTCTGCTGGTTGTGTTTGAGTTCTGCGATATCGGTAGGGTGAATATTGTGAGGGGCAATGATGAACTTCACTGGGGCAGTGCAAGTGTTGATATACTGCAAGTAAATGTCTTCGTCGGTAGCCCACGAACTACCGAAGACCACACATAGATTGTTTCCTTTGAACTGCTCTACAAAATCTAAATGGTTGTCTCGTTCCAATATTTCGGCTACACGGTCGAAGCGGGTATCGCCACTGACAGTTACATTATTGAAGCCTATGTTTTTAAGTAGTTGCTGAGAAAGCTCGTTCTGCACAAAAAAATGAGTAAAAGAATGCAGGGCTCGGCGCATCATTCCGCCGTAAGGCTTGAAGAAGATTTGATTTTTGCGAAAAATACCGGAGAGCAAATAAGTGGGTACTTGTGCTTTTTTGAGCTCGGTAAGGTAATTGACCCAAAACTCGTATTTCACAAAAATAGCCATTGCAGGATTTACCATTTGCACGAACTTGCGGGCATTAGCGGGTGTATCAAGGGGAAGATAAACCACTATATCGGCATCGGGGGTGTTTTTGCGCACCTCGTAGCCTGAGGGAGAAAAGAAGGTAATGAGTATCTTATAGCCCTGTTTTTTCAGGGCTTTAACAACGGGCAAGCCTTGTTCGAACTCGCCGAGAGAAGCGGTATGTATCCACACGTAGCGGGTATGAGGGTCGAGTTTTGCGGTAAGGGTAGTCCATACGGTTTTACGTCCGCTTACAAAGAGGTGTATTTTTTTGTTGAATAGGGCAACGAGGGGGAGGATTGCTTTGACGATATAAAGAGAGAATGTATACATTTTAATGATGAATTACGAATGACAAATGACGATACAAGGCGCAAAGGTAGTAAAAAAGGGGCAATAAAAAAAGCGCAAGCCGTCGGCTTGCGCTTTTTCACTTGTTATATTTATCTGTTTACAATGAGTTTTCTTTAGTGAATTTTACGATTTCGGAAATACGTCCGAAGGCAACGCCCACTACTGTATCGGCAGCACCGTAGTACACTGCTACTTTGTCTTCTTCGATAGAATGCAAGGCAGCACAAGGGAATACCACATTAGGCACATCTCCGGTAGTTTCGTAGAGAGTGGCAGGCGCCAAGAGGTAAGGCTGTGTACGAGCGATTACCTTGCTTGGATTGTTAAGGTCTAACAAAGCAGCCCCCATAGAATAGCGGAAACCGTTGCAAGTATTGATTACACCGTGATAGAACAATAGCCATCCGTCTTTTGTTTTGATAGGCACAGCTCCTGCTCCTATTTTGGTACATTGCCAAGCACTATCTATAAAAGGTGTTACTTTCATCACACAGCGGTGTTCACCCCAGTATTTCATATCGGGGCTATAGCTGATGAAAATATCACCAAAAGGCGTATGTCCGTTATCACTTGGGCGGCTAAGCATTGCGTATTTACCATTGATTTTCTCGGGGAAGAGCACTCCGTTGCGGTTGAAAGGCAAAAAGGCATTCTCGCATTGGAAAAACTCTTTGAAATCAAAAGTATAGGCAATCCCGATAGTAGGACCACAATAGCCATTACACCAAGTTACCCAATAGCGGTCTTCGATAAACGTTACGCGAGGGTCGTACTTATACTCAGAGTGTAAGAAATCAGTATTACCACCTTTCATCACGATAGGTTCGTGGTTGATTTCCCAGTGAATAGCATCTTTACTGAAGCCAGCAAAGATGTTCATTTGTACTGCTTTGTTGTCGCAGCGGAAAACCCCTGCATAGCCGTCGCCAAAAGGCACAACAGCCGAGTTAAAAATACTGTTAGAGGTAGGGATATCATACCTACCGATAATAGGGTTTTCAGAATAACGCCACATTACATCGGTACAACCCGCAGGGCGTTCTTGCCAAGGAATTTTTTGACTCATTATTTTTGTTTTAGTTATTAG
>ERZ773100.406-NODE-406-length-22513-cov-5.062784_pt1 | contig 22513 bp, 9 predicted proteins | sample MGYA00511119_ERZ773100 | MGnify/ENA primary metagenome ERZ773100 (study PRJEB29015, sample SAMEA2738000) | human oral metagenome | biome: human oral; feature: human-associated habitat; material: dental | place: China | collected 2111 ...
CTTCATCCCCTGGCATCAGCACTAAACCAATTTTTACAAATCCCATTATTTTAGCCAAAGTGGGCTCAAAAATAGCTATTATAGCGGCCACAATATAAATACCTGCTAAATAAGTTGGTCCATTTAAATCATGAATACGACGCGATGCAATAGCTAACTCTCGAATAACAGAATACCCTATGATTGACCAACCCAATACCCAGAAAAACTTTGATACAGGGGCAAGACTAATACAAAGCCCCCCAAGATAGCCAATACCAATGATCATCAACAAATTCATAAAATAAGACCGACGATTCATACGCCCTGATAAGGACAACATAGACTTTAATTCTTGCTGTAAGTTTTCCATAATACCCTCCTTAATAATCATTCCGTGATGGTAATACAAGCCATATTAATAAAGTTAAAAACAATATTGCCATATACTACCTCCTATATAAGACCAATTAAACTTGTTGAGTTCATTATACGAATGATACTGAAAGCGAACTAATCAGAAAAACTAGGAACAAAAAAAAGAACTGTATCTTTGTGTGACATACACAAGAACACAGTTCTTTATTATTATGTAATTTTTAAGTTAGATATTCCCATTCTTCAACGGATACCGTAAGTGGTAAGAGCTATTATCTCATCACCTCTGTTTTACCTTCACTTCGTTCAGGTACTTGAGATGTACAGACCTCATCGTCGCTTTGCTCCTCTGCTGTCTCGCACCCTTCTGCGCATACCGTAAACGGTAAGTGCTGTTGCAACCGGAAACGGTTACAGAAATTTTGCCTAAGCAATTTTATGGGTTTCAATACCATAAACGGTAAGCACTGTTGCAACTTGAATAATGTACAAATACCGCAACGGCTGATATGTAGTTTCAATACCGTAAACGGTAAGCACTGTTGCAACCTTTTAATTTATTCATGAGGAGGAAAAGATCATGAAGTTTCAATACCGTAAACGGTAAGCACTGTTGCAACGAAAGATGCTAATCATGGATCTAGCATCGATTACGAGTTTCAATACCGTAAACGGTAAGCACTGTTGCAACAGCATACCTCAGAAAGCCAGTATTTATGGGGCTTAAAATTAAGTTTTGGCAAACCTCACACCGTAAACGGTCAGATTGGGCTCCCATTTGATCAAAGATACCGATAAGTATAAGTAAATACTGATGGTAAATGATTTTTCTAAGGTTACAGTAATTATAAGAGTTTCTCGATTTTACGTCAATATTCTTTATCGTTTTCTTTCTGACTTATGACTTATTTTTAATTAAATGTAGATAGTATCTAAGTTTAATAACCTTTAACTTAATTTGAATACCTAAAAAAGGATTTAGTCTATCTACTACATATAAAAAGACCTATCCATACGACATCATATGAATAGGCCTATATACAATTATATTCCATCATTACTTTTACTATTAATCCTCAAGATACCAAGCGAATATATACAACAATAGTAATCCTATTAGAGTTGACATGTACACCTCTCCTATACTCAATCAAATAATTCGTCTAGTACAAAATCTACTGCTTCATCAACAACTATTTCTATTACTAGATCCAATAGTTCATCCATATTTTCACCTCATTACAATTAAAACCTTTTAATACAATCCTTAAAACTTACATCTCCTGTTTTCTACTAATTTGTATTGTAACAATTGTTTCATACTATTTTCTCCTTGCATTAGTCCTCAAATAATTTACATACTATTAATCCTACGGCAAAGCCTATATATGGATACATACTATCATCTACCTTTCTTAATATATCAACCAACAACTAGTCATCAGACTTAACGGCTTGATATACGGACACACCTAATAATACACCTGCTGCAAAACCTTCCCATGCGGCTGCGGCCGCTGCTGCTGCAAATAATGGTAGCATATTAATTCCTCCTAAAATACATATAAACAAAACAAATCCTTTGACATTTACAATTTCAAATATCCAATTCTACAAGTCATTCATTACCTCCCAACTCATATGACTAAATTAACTATCCATAGTATAACCTTATCAAAGATACAATTGAATTCATAAAAACTAAGGCGAACTATCATCTTTATAATTCATAGTATTTCCCTTTGGGCTACAAAATAATTATAGAATGAAAATCGACGAGTCCATATTCAAAAAAACTAAGACGCAAAAAAGGGTGAATCTAAAGATTCACCCTTTTACATTAAATATGAAAATACACAATCATAAACGATAAAAACTGTTACTTTGTCACCTTCGTTTTACCTTCACTTCGTTCAGGTAAGAGATGTGCGGACCTCATCGTCGCTTTATTTCTCTGCTACCTCGCACCCTTCTACGCATACCGTAAACAGTAAATGCTGTTGCAACTTAGAAAAAGCATTCTTAGACGGCGACAACGTACATATGTTTCAATACCGTAAACGGTAGGTACTGTTGCAACGGTCCTCACTTGGTAGGTTGGATTGGCGATAAACGTTTCAATACCGTAAACGGTAGGTACTGTTGCAACTATTCCGATCTATCCAATCAACACGCAGTTATTTCAGTTGAGTTTCAATACCGTAAACGGTAGGTACTGTTGCAACCTAATAATATTCTTACCCATATATTATAATCGTGATATAGTTTCAATACCGTAAACGGTAGGTACTGTTGCAACCTAAGATTCTTTTCTTACCTTCACCAATAACTTCTTCTGGGTTTCAATACCGTAAACGGTAGGTACTGTTGCAACACCGGTCTACCTGAATATGAAGAAGGTACTTATCTTGTTTCAATACCGTAAACGGTAGGTACTGTTGCAACAAAGAAGTTGAGTCTATGGGGATCAAACCTGGCTATAGTTTCAATACCGTAAACGGTAGGTACTGTTGCAACAGCAGGTCTTAGAAATCCAGTATTTATAGGCCTTAAAATTAGGTTTTGGAAAACCTCATACCGAAAACGGTCAGTTTGCGAACCCATTAGATCAAAAGTCCTGATAAACTTAGGTAAATACTGGTGGAAAATGATTTTACTAAGAATACAGTTATTATAAGGGTTTCTGAATTTTACGTCAATCTTCTTCATCATTTTCTTTTTAGCTTATTTTTATAGAAACATAGATATTGTCTATGTTTATTAGATTTTAGACTATTTATAACACCTTAGAAAATGATTTAAACCATATATGACATACAAAAAAGACCTACCCACATGAAATCATTTGGATAGGTCTTTGATTGGGATATGCAATATTCACGAACGAAATGATGATATAGTTTATTATATTTAATAGAAAGGAGGTAAATCATGTTATCATGCATATCCCTAATCACTCAGTTCTAACTGATATATTAATTATATTGGATATATTCTCATATACCTACTCAGAAAAACTAAGGTCTAATGTTATACCCAGCTTTTTTCTACTTACGATATTTTTTAATAAACGTCTCCTTGTAGATATTCAGGCAAATTTTTATAACCATCTTGTTCTACAGATTGAATTTTAATAGCACGCCATCCCCATTCTCGTTTTTTTGCGTTGAACGAGCGTATCGCAGTACCACTGACCACATCACCACTAATCAATTTATATTGCTCTACAAATCGGTCGTCAATAAATACATTTGTTTCATATGTGAAGGCAACTGTACCAACAACATTAACAATATTCTCAAATGTCATTACTAGTGAACGAGGTGGTTCTTGATTAACTTTGTGCCAAGATATAATGTTCGTACCTTTAGAGCCATCACTTCGTTCATAAGTACTATAAACAACAGAGACTACATCCATAACTTTTAGCGGCTTATCCTCATCATAAGTACACACAATGGATACATCCCCACTAACAACAATATGTGCTTGATGATTACGCTCTATAATACGATTAACAAGACCACTTTTACTTAAAAGGGTTACATCCGAATTGATCTGTTCAATAATGAGTACCTCACCCTTACTATAACTAGTCCACTTAATTTTGGCTCGAATAGGAGTGCCTTTTCTGTCAGATATTCCCTTTAACACAGATTTTTTGACATTAACGTTTACAGGGTTATCCAACTTTGTTTTAACGATATTAAGCCTAACCATCTGTCCAAAATCATTTGTATAAGAATCTCCAACAATACCTTCATACCAAGGAATATCTTTATATAGTAGTTCCACAGTAGGTTGACTATTCTCCTTATAAAAGTCAACATTATTTTTCTTACTATCAGGGACATACCAGTCAGATGCAATATAACCGTTTAAAACATCATCAATCTTCTGCTCATGATTTCTTTTATATGATACTAACTCTTGAATTTCTGCACTTGCTACATCATATTTTTCTAATGCGATTAGCTCTTTGATAACTCCAATTTTACCTCGCCCATTAAACTTTAAATCACCTTGGCATAATAATGATTTACAGTAACAAGCCAAACTAAGTTTAGAATCATCTTCTATCGTTTCTGCCAAACCATTCCACAGCCAAAATTCTTTAGGCTTAATTTGTAATAAATCAAGTATAAAATATTGAGCTTTACGTAACTCATTAGCTAACAAATAGGACTTTGTAATAGACCACTTTAAGAAAACCAAGTTTTCATCTAAACGGTTCATTTTTTCCTCTGCTAGATTGCAAAGGGTAGTAATCGTCTCTTTATCAACCTTTTTAGTAAGACTATCTAACGATTTCTTTAATATCTGTATAATAAGTGATGGCCAATCATGATACTTTTCATCTTTACCTTTATAGGATTTAGCTTCATAATCAATATTCTCAAAACAAGAGAAATCAGTATCTAGAGCATATCTATATAAATTAATCTGTCTCTCTACCCCTTCAATAGATACTATACTTCTCCAAACACAACGCATAAAAATAACTTCATTAGAAAGTCCTAAGGAGAATATTTCATCTAAATAAAATTGGATATGTTTGAAATTTGGAGTTTCTTCTTTAGCTTTTATAAATAACAATCTATACAAAGCCCAACCATATACACGCTTAACAGAAACCTCTTGAGGGAATTGAACATATAGCGCTTTTGCTTTCTGTGCTGATTCTTTAAGTTTCCCGGCTTCCTTAAGCTTTTTAATAGTTGCCAATTCTGTTAGCACAGGACTGGAAGCACTTAAAAGATATTGCATATTCTTAAACAGAATCTCATCTGACTCATCAACCTCTAGCTTCTGCAATTCAGCACTATATTTTTCAATATCTTCTATTTGATTATTTTGCTTAGCTCTTTTAATGAGATCAATAACACACCACGCAAAAGCACGTGTATCCCATTCACTATGATTAGGATTATCCATTAAGGTTTGAGCCATCTTATAAGCCTGATCAATCTCCCCAGAGCGGCGCATCGTAAAAACATCGTTACTTGTTATAACTTTCTCATCGTTCATTTTGACACCCCATTTTCTAAAATGGTATTAATATCAGCCGACAGTTTGGAATCATTACATAACTTTTCAATGAGCTTTGTACTACTAATTCGTTTCTTACCATTGTAGTAAATATCTAATGTAATACATCCTTTGCCACGGATGAAAGTATAACGAACACAAAATGGCTTACATTCTATTTTTTGAATTTTAATATCTAAGGTTCTTAATTTTTCTGCTAGTACTTCGCTATAACTTTGTAAAAACTCTTCATATCCAGTTTGAAATCTAGCATTTTGAATAATTTTCTGAGTATCAATCTCCTCATCATGATTAGAGATATTACTAGAAACAAGTCTTCCAACTAGGGTATTTAATATGGGTCCTATGTGATTTGTACTATTATTACTATCATGCAATATTCTTGAAATAATACGCTTGCCATTATAATAGACTCTATATTTTTCTACTGATCCACCAATATAAATTGTATAGATATCATGATAATCATGTTGTGCAATCGACTCAATAATACAACTATCTTCTGGTAATACTCGTGCAATCACCTCACAAATGTCACGAGAAATTCCAGAAAGTGTATCAATGTCAAATGCTACATGTAACTCTACATCACAGTCTTTTCTTAATGTAGCCTCTAACGCTTTACGATCATCATCTATATATAATTCATCTAATTTAATGGCTGAATCCACTGTAATGTCAGACCAATTAATTAAATACAACTTATCTGCTGCTCGAGTAAGTCCTGTGTATAACCATCTAAAACCATTAGCAGATAATATATTTTGATAATAATGAGGATCTAGAAATACAGTTTTCCACTCACTACCTTGGGCCTTATGGCATGTAATAGCATAACCATATTTAGCTTGTACCGCATTGAAATAGCGATCCTCCTTCATAATCTGTAACCGTTCATTACTATTAATAAACTTCAACTTATTGTTCTTCGTATTTTGGTCTTTAGTCTCTTCTTTTATCTTCTTTGATAAGGCTGTTAGTGCATCACCATTTCGGATGCAAAAATCACGATACAACGCCTTTTGTTCATCTGTTGTAAGAGTACTAGTAGGTGAGTCTAATAAATGCTCAAGTAATAATGTCCACGCCACAGTACGAATGCCCGCTTCATTAACAAACTCAACCTCTACACGTCTAAAGCTCAGAGGTATTTGTATCTCTTTATTCAATGAAATAATGCGTTTTTCCACATCACCTACAGATATAATCGTAGCAAATTCACCATTATATACACGCTTACCATCAATAAATGTATTTTTTGTAAACATGATGCGGTCCCCTGGAACTACGCTATCCTCTTCGGGGAATAGAGATTCACGAATCATCTTATTATACGTACAAACCATATCATTTTTAGATGCAATAACTATACTATCCTCATCTATCTTATTATCACAGTTCATCATATAAGCATTTAAAAATTGATTGGTTTGTAGAGAAATAACCTCAGAATCATCTTGCTCAATGGTCAATTGATTAAATAAATCTTGAGCCAAATCTTCTCGAATTCTTAACGCATTTTTTAAAATAAGACTCGATGCCTTTTGCCGTACTACCTCAGTTAACTGGAATTCTTGTATAGGAAAATCTGGGGCATATATGCTTGCAAAATACTCTTTTGCTAAAGCTGGCGAATAATTCATTCTAACCGGTGCCAATTGCGCATTATCACCAATAAAAATAACTTTTTTCTTATGATCATTGCTATCTAAATTAATAAAATGCATTAAATCATCTAATAATCGACCACTACCAAAACGAATAAACTCATTGTCAGAAATAGCATTAGACAATAAAGAGCTTTCGTCAATCAAATACACATGATTAGTAGGATTCTCATTTTCTTTTAATTGAAAAATAAGTTTAAAGGTTTCTGCCTCTTTATCCTCACCATACTCTTCTAATTGATCAAGAGAGTACAGCATGGAATGAACTGTAGTTGCTGTTTTTCCCGTTTTTTCACGTAATACAAGTGCGGCTTTACCAGTTGGAGCAGATAGACTCGAGCTACGACCAATGCACTGCAAATAATTCACAAGGCCTTTAAGAATAAAGGTTTTACCTGTACCAGCGTAACCTTTTAAGAGAAAAATATGCTTTGAATCATCATTAATAAAAGTCTCTAGTTGTTCAACTAGCTCCTTTTGTCCAGAGGTTAACTCATATCCAATATATTCATCTAACAATTGATAATGTTTACGTGTTTCCTCTGGATATAACTCAATCTGATGCTTTTTAATAACATTTGTATACTCTTTTGCTCGTTCTTCAGTAATTTCATGACGTGTTTCAGAATCAATATCTTTGTACATCTTATTCTGTTTAGCGAAAGTACCATCTGGATCATCAAACACTAATTTTAATTCATTATCCAAATTGATAGGTTCTGCTTTAGGTGCAGTCATAGTTTTCTCAGGTAAGGCAAACTCTGGGTATTCAAGTGCATCAGGATCCATTTTAAAATATAACCATTTACCCAATAAATAAGCTTCTTTTAAGCAATGATTGACTGCATCTTGCCCGTACTCTAAAACTTGATGAGCCGCTTTATTACCATACACACGAAGCACATGAAGTTTATCACTAATATCTGTAGGAACCGCTTTACAAAAATTGGGCTCCTGTAATTTATCACAAAAACTAATTCTAGGATTATTAGGTAGCCTTAAATCATTATAGATATTTTTAACAAAATACTCTCCAAATACACGTAATTTGATGAGCGAACTCTGATGATCTGAATATAAATATTGCTCAGACTCCTTCGCTAGCTTATATAAATCAGAATCTATATATTTAAGCCTAGAAAAGTTATTTGTCTCCATTTTGCACCTCAAATATCCATAGATGTATAACAAATTACTATTCCTTATGAAATTTCCATGAATTATTCATTTTAATTATATGATAGACAAAATAATTCCGTCAATAATCGTGATATTTCTCACAACACAGTGAATAAATACCCGAGCCAATACAAAACCCAAGTAATTATGAGACACACTCCGTTTTTATTGTAGATATTAAAATTTTGCGTATACCCAAAATGTACATATAAAAAGACCTACTCATATGACATCATATAAATAGGCCTAATTAATATCAGATTCAATTATAACAACCAAAATTACTCCTCAACATAAACATGAACTAAACCAAAATCTACAAATTGTGCCATACAAATACCTCCTCTAATACTTTTTATCTTTAAATAATGCACAAAGGGCTAAGTCTACAGCTAATCTTGCAAATGAATACACAGTATCACCTACCTTTCTTATTTATATCAACCAATGATTAGTCACCAGACTTTATTGCTTGATATACGGATACACCTAATGATACACCTACTGCAAAACCTTCCCATGCGGCCGCGGCCGCTGCTGCTGCTAAAAATGGTAACATAGTAATTCCTCCTATAATAAAATCTTAAACAATATAATACAACTTCAATTACAAATCTAGACATCCAATCTTACTACGCATATTACCTCCTTGTTTTATAAAACTAAATTAACTATCTAAAGTATAAACTAATCTAATTTACCCATGAATTCATAAAAACTAGGACGAACCTTTAGTCTTATACTTCAAAAGTATTTCGTATCGGCTACAAGATTATTATAAAACGAAAACTTAAGTGCCCCTATTCAAGAAAACTAAGACAAAAAAGTGAATCCCAATATTCACTTTCTATGTATGTCAGTTTTTAAGCCAAACCAGTCTCTATGTAATTCTTATAAAATCTGATATAGTATTCATAAAAGATTCATTTTTTAAATCTTAATTTACTAGGAGTCCTATTATGGAACATCATATTTACCTAACATTTTTAAGCACCTTACATACGAAAGATAATCCATATAATCCGCAAAAGCTAGAAAAAACGGTTGTTAATCTTACTGAAATAGCTCCCTTTAATGTCATCCGTCAAACCAATGAATCAGCTTTAAAGTATCTTTTACATAATAAAAGAAAAGAGAACTCCACTTTCAAATTAGATAAGCTATTCTTTTTTAAATCACCAGAAATGGAGAATACATTTAAAGAATCTACCATATCAAGCCTCAACGTATTTGAAGAGCAAATGTGTGATTATATCAATAAAACAAGTATACCTATTACGTGGAGCCCAGAAACAATTAATTATATAGATTGTGGTGACATCGACTATATAGACAATCTAAAGGACAGCATTATAGATATGTCTCAAGCTATAATGGAATATTATAAAAGCAAGTCATCTGATGACAGGGTTATCTTACATGTAGACTTATCTGGTGGCCCACGAACAGCTATTATGCTGATGATTGCCATCATTAGACTAGTAGCTTTTCAAGGTATTGAAATTGGATCTATTTTATATGCCAATGTAAATGCAAATAACAATAGCATAGTTCGAGTATATGAAGGGAACTCCATCTATAATATTTACGATATGATTACAGGATTTGCTGAGTTCAACCAATTTGGTAGTGTTGATACCTTAAAAAACTATGTAAACACCTTAGATAATCCCGATGTCCAAATCAAAGAACTAATCTCTAGCATGGGAGATTTTTCAGAAGCCGTTCGTCTATCTAGTCGCGGTATATTCCAAAGATCCATGGAGGACATTCATAAACTTTTAACAGATATCGAATCCTCTAAACAAGAAATACCTGCAAATAATAGGAAAAACCATAAAAACTTTGAAATTGAGGCACTCAAATTAATGAGTGGCAAAATTCAAAATAATTATAAAACAGTGCTAGCTAATAAAGAAGACGATTTAGCATACATTGATTGGTGCCTAGCTAATGGTTATCTACAGCAAGCCTTAGCACTATTCGCTGAATTTGTACCTCGTGCTATTTTAGAATCTAAAATGATTATTTTAGACGACACAATCTTCCCTACAGACTCAGACAATGAATTGAGTGCCTCTATGGAGAACTTTAATACGATTAATGAGTATACCGCCAAAACAATGGAAAGCGTAAACAATATAGCGACTAAGATTAATAATAAAATAAAAAGCGTATTACTGAAATACTTTAGTGGTGATTTTTCAAAAGAGTCTAAGCAAATTATCCAACGAACATTAAAAAACAAGAAAAATAACATTAGCGCTAACATTACTAGAGAGGATACACAATACCCTAAATTTGAAGAGCAACTAATAAACGATATTAATCAAATAATCTTAAAAGAAGCAGAAAAAGAGCCACATAATTATTTGAAATACAAAACGTTTACCAATAATAATGTTAATGTGCCTAGTAAGCTACTGCGACTTATCAGTAATATAGGTATAAATACCAAATCTATTGTAGGTATAAATGAGTTCAGTAAAGATATTAGAAGATATTTTACTGCTGCACTTGTACATCAATTAAAAGAAATTAAAGATTTACCTAGCGATGTTGTAACAGTTAATGATCAATATGAAATTACACTTAACGACACTAATAAACTCTTTAAGGTAAGAGATGCATTTATTTCAATCTTCACGAACTCAAACAATGATGATATATATCGTTTTCTATTTGCTAATTTTGTATCATATCAATATCCAATAGATTTATTCCCCCATCAACTTTATGGAATAGATGGACTCACACTTAATTCAGTATTAAAAAGCAATCCAGAAAAAATAACACAAGTAGCTCGCATATTAAACCTTTATAGAACATTAAAAGGTAGTCGAAATGATACGGCACATGCACGTGAAGAAAAACGGGGCCAGTTTATTGAAAGTGAAGACATAAAAAGGGAATTAAAACAATGTCTTAACGATATTCGTGAGGTTCGTGAGTATATCTGTACGTATAATCAACAATAATTTCATAAAAACCAAAAGGCTATAGATTATTACTATCTATAGCCTCTTATATTAAATATCCTATTTTCTACTCAATTCTCTTGCCATTGCTACACATTTACGAATCTCATGGCGTAGTTCTTGGGATGTAGTATACTTACATAGCATTTCTTTATTCGCATGGTTACTATCATTACGTGCCTTTTTTATCTCAAAGTATTGCTCAATAAACTTCATTGTCTTAGTTACATCCTCTAATGCTACATGCGGAATATATACACCCGAAACCTCAAATAAAGGAACCCCTTTATCATACGGTTTTCGTTGTGATAATAATAACTCAGCCGTAGTCACTGCACTATCTTTAGTATCTGATAATTGATGCATAATAAGACTCTTATATGCCTTATATTTTTTTTCTTCAATTAAATAATTTAATATAGCATTACATACCATATTACGCGCTAACATACTTGTTTTTTTCAACCTAAATGAAGAATTATCTGCATCACAAATAATATACTCTTTAAATTCCTCTTTACTTAAAACTTCAGATATTATATTTTTACGTAATGACTCTAAGATATTATTAAAGGCTTCTATATTCTCTGCACTTTCAAGAATATCTTGCAAAAACGAGATATATTCTAATAATGTATAATTTTCAGCATATCTATCGTCTTGTAAATAAAGTGTAAACCCATATTGATTTAAAAGAACCTCACATTTTTCTCTAAGTTTAGTAGTTTCTTCATCCACCATCAGATGAATACGTTCTTTCTGCTTTTGGAGGTCTCTTTCAACAATTTGTATTTTCTTTTTTTCGTTTCTTACGAATTTAATATAATAAGTAATTACTTTATCGATATTAGGAGCTACTTCATCTTTTTTTGCATTTATCATAGCTGCCAAGCATTGCATACGAGCGTTATTAATAGAATTGAATAAGCGCATAGGCATAGACCGTACATCTTTTTCAGAAGTTTTCTTATCATGATCGGGCATGACTACATTATAAAATGTACTAAAATGAATATTATTCCCCGCTCTATTCCATGCTTTTATAGCAGCTTGGAGCAATCTCTTTTCTTTATTCTGTTGCGTATCTTCATAATATGCATTAAACACGAGTGGATCACACTCTATAATACCTTTATCTACTGCGTATTCCGGTACATATTCACAAAATAAGGTAAGTGCTTGTTGCAAATAATCATGATCTAAACACCAGTCAATATAGGCTAGTTCATCAGAGGCATGATTACGATGATGTTGTAAAAGGGTAGTATACGACTGCTCAATAGGCTTATGCAATAATTCAATTAATTCTTGGTCAAAGGTCTTATTGTTATCTGTATTATTTGCCATACTATGTACTAAGGATAAGCTATCATCAAGACGAGCTATAGATTTTTCAAATGCACCACGACTTGAAATATTAATAGCTTCTGAAAAGCTGTCCATGGCTTTTAGCAATTTTTTTGTAGCGGTAGCAGTCGATTCAATATTACCTGTTCCAATATTTTCAGGAGGCTTAAAGTAAGTATTTAATTTTTTGGCACTACCAAATAGTTTAAACTCTTCAAATCCTGCAATAATATCAAAAAGCTCATAAATATCTAGCACTTTATGAACTGTAATTTCTCCTGGGCCGTTCTCAATCTCCTTATAACCAGAGTAATATACATCATCAACAATGATACCATGATAGGCGAGCAGTCTACTAATAACAAGGAGAATCATAGCTGCATTGCGTGGGCCACCAGTGATATCCATATAGAGGCGGACCTCATCTTTATCATTGGTAAAAGTATCTTTAAAATCAAGAATCTTCTTTGACATCTCAATGATGCTAGACTTAATACGACTAATATCATCTAAGTCTGTACCACATGGGACATGATCAAGCGCATCTAAAAAGGCCTGCTCATTGTGGCCCATCACGTTATAAAACTTACACATTTGATTAACAAAGATATCATAAGATGATGGGCTATTACTTTGATGTGCCATTACACCATCAGTACATAATAAATATATCTTATCAAAGGATATATCTCTTGTTTTTTCATCCTTCCATGTATGGTATAAAATATATTTCAAAGACGACTCATTCGTGGCAATGCTACTACGAATAGCATCTTCCATATCTGCATTTACAATCGTCTTTATACTCGTATTAGACACCTTACTCAAAAAAGATAAAAATATATTATGAATTGCCATAGCTTTCACCAAACTTACATTAATTGATTAACTACACTTGGTCATCCGTGTATTATCAGAACCTAACCTCGAATTTTATCCTTACATTTTATATTGTATCATGTTATATTCATAATTAAGAATCGTTTTGTACAGTCGGGAATGTACATATTTAAAAGGGAGTCAATAATGGCAACAACAACTAATTATCTAAATGATTTAGCTAGTATGCGCCAATTTATCCGCAGCTTAACCTTCGGGAACCATAATAGAGGTAAAGCAACAGTTCGTGGTATCAAAGAAAGTCAGCACGACGATGTGATTCGTCGCCTTGATTATTTTGATATCATACGTCACATTTACACGCAAAGAATTGGGAAAACATCCATTCATCATTTAGCAAAAGATGATTTTATAGATGGCTATAATTATCTTAACAATTTATATGAATTATATGCTGCCGTTCCAGAACAAATTTATGTACAGCTCTGCATCTTATCATATATTGGAGCAAATGATGATGTAACTATTACAGATTTATATACTAATTTAAACCAAGAACCATACTTGGATCACTATATTGATTTAGTAGAAAACCTATATGAACAACGAAATAAAAAACAAGAGCCACCTTGCATTATTGACCAACAATATATTCAACGCCAAGTAAAGACTTTAGAAATTTTAGGTGCTATCACCAAAACAGAGCTCACAAAAGGCTATACATATTCAATAAAACCAACTATTATAGAGGAACTATCAAAACAGCAGTTGCAAGAGCTAGCAATGGCAGTATTCTTTTATACTAATGTTTCTATTACTTCAGCAGCAGGTCATATCTTACTCAAGAAAATTATGTATTTAATTAATGACTTTTCTTTAAAAGACCAACAAAAGTCTATGTACTATGACTTTAATAATACATATTTTTCTTTCAAGGATAATAATCCAAATAATGTAATTGATGGAGATATTTTCTACCCTTTAGCCGATGCCTTACATCGACAAAAAAAGGTGCGTCTATCCTTTTATGAATCTGGGAAACCTAGGGAAATCGTTAGTCCATTAGCGTTACAAACCTATTATGGGGAAAATAAAAATTTGCTATGTAGTATTAATAATGGACGTATCCAATGGAATCGTATCGATCGCATCAAGTCTCTTGAGGTTACAAAATATAACAGTACTAATGCTGTACCAAAAATACAAACAAGAAATAAAACATTTGATACTTGTATCATTCACTTCTTGACCTTAAAAGATTATGAGTTGGTCTACGATAAATTTATTCGTCATTTCAAAGAGTCACTAACAGTGCTCTCAAGCACAGATGAATATATAGAATTACAACTAGAAGTACCAGATGCATTACAATTATTACCGCAATTACGTAGCTATTTACCTTATGTATATATTACATACACAAACAAATCCAGTATTAAGGATAAATTCTACAATAATTTATACGCCTCTTTAAATATAGATTTTGTAGAACCAGAAGGATATAAAAAGCGAAAGAAAATCAATCGATTTCTTCATCCACTCCAAAGAAAAGAATCTGATAATAACAAAACTAAAAAAGACAAAGACTTAGATGGTACCTATGTATCATCCGTTTTAAACGATATCAACGCTATTACCTTTACGACACAATACCAATTGCAATTAGACTTAATTAATGGTGTTGTCCATACAAAACAAGATATAGAAGGATTAATTAATCATCGTAGGCTTCTCACGCCAGCCCCATACAAAAAAGTATTGCGGAATGATGATTATGAGCAATTTCTAGCCGATGCATTAGTAGAGCCAAATGAAAATGGTGAAGAGGTTGAGTCTATTCTTCCAGATTTACCTCTTGTTATTATCTCTGATGCTGAAAGAATGTTCTTAAAGGACCTCATTTCTGATACTCGAGCTAACTGGCTGCTTTCACCAGAGCTATGTCAAATATTATCTACTGAATTAGAAACTGTAGATACTACCTTTCCAAAAGGATCATGGACACGTGTTCCAACCATGACAGATGATACTCCGTTAACAATGCAAGTAATCACCCAGTGCTTACAAGCTATCCAAAATAACGAACGTATCATAATTCAAGATAAGGAGCTATCTCCTTGTCGGATAGAATACTCTGTAGGAAGCAATGGCTATACGCTTATTGCCTATGACCATGCAACGGATACCTTTTTAGACTATCCACTACGCGATGAATCTAATATCATAAAAACGGCTGCACCACGACTAGAAGATATAGAAACTATATATGCTAACTATAGAGATGAATCAAAGCGAACCGTAACATTTACCTTGCACGATGCAAACAATGCAGTTGATCGTTGCTTTAACTATTTTAGCAACTATACAATTCAAGCTAAAGATATCAACGATGAAGAGTTTACCATTGAAGTTAGCTATCTTCCCTTCCAGGAAATAGATATCTTACGACATTTATTAAAACTAGGCTGTGCAGTCCGAATTACAGATGATGGTCCGTTAAAAAAGCAACTAGAAACAATTTATAAAACAGCACTCATTCATGCACCTAGTATCTAATATTTATAAAATTATACGATTAAAAGGATGCCTTTATATACAATAGAGGTATCCTTTTAATAAACTAAAGGACCTAGTCACATATCTCTATACACTAGGTCCTTTAACTTTCTTGTATCCAAATCAAAATCTACACCAATTATACAATAATACTATGTACTAAAACTTAACGAATCCAAAAACCCGAGGTCACTTACTACGCTCTGTTCGAGATAGTATGAAGCCTGACATATGATTAACTGTCTATACAATTTAACAAAATAATTACTTTTCTAATCCAATTCTATACTTACTCAAAATATCACCACCTTACACACTTTAACCACTCAACATATATAAATAAAATTACTCTTCAAGTGCATCAAGCACCGCTACTAACACTGCTACTGCAGAATCCACTGCTAAAGGCGACATAACATCCCTCCTATCATTACAACTAAATATACTATTATTAGAATAATCCATTCCTATTAACGTTCATATACTACCTCCTATACCTAACACTATACATATTTTCTACAATCCCCAACAAGCTACCAATGATTTAATACAAAACTAAGATACCCTAAGCATATTAAAATTATTACCGCTTATCGGCTACATCTTTAGTATAGGATGAAATCTAATATAACCAAATTCAAAAAAACTAAGACTAAAAAAACGAGTGAATCAAAAAATTCACTCGTTTTCTATTAGATATAAAATATAGTACAACCTCTTATCATCTTTATTTACCTTCAATCTGTATAAATACCTGCAATATGGTGGATTTCATCGTTGCGTCATACCACTTCTATCTCACAGTCTACGGCACATATCATAACATTTAAATACTTTTTAATGAAGCAAGAAGTTACCTTGAACGAAATGCCGTTTCAATACTGTAAACAGTAAGTACTATTGCAACGAGGGTAAATAAAATATGTGTGTAATTGCATATACTGGATTTCAATACCATAAACGATAATAGGTACTGTTGCAACGTTACATATATATGTAGTAAAGGCCTCAGGGTGGTTTCAATACCGTAAACGGTAAGCACTGTTGCAACTCAACAAAAAGTTGAAAAAGAAGCTGTAGAAAATCAAGTTAAGTTTCAATACCGTAAACGGTAAGCACTGTTGCAACTCTTGGTATTCTTTAGGTGAAGCTAAGACTCATGAGTAGTTTCAATACCGTAAACGGTAAGCACTGTTGCAACTGCATTAAGACAAGGTAAACGATTCATGGTCGAAGAGTTTCAATACCGTAAACGGTAAGCACTGTTGCAACTAAACGATATATGCCAATATCTTTATCAGCTAGTGCACGTTTCAATACCGTAAACGGTAAGCACTGTTGCAACTTTATGGTTTTGAAGCTGCAAAACAATTTATGAAAGAAAGTTTCAATACCGTAAACGGTAAGCACTGTTGCAACCTACTAAAATTGAAAATCATTTTCGTGGAAATTACCATGGTGTTTCAATACCGTAAACGGTAAGCACTGTTGCAACGAAACGGAAAACGTCTAGTTGTTCCAAAAGATAAGTTAGTTTCAATACCGTAAACGGTAAGCACTGTTGCAACTCGTAAGGCATCGATGCTTGTTAAGAAATATAAAAAGTTTCAATACCGTAAACGGTAAGCACTGTTGCAACTGGTATGGCGTATCACCATCATGAGTGGTTCTGTGGTTTCAATACCGTAAACGGTAAGCACTGTTGCAACTATGGGGTGACGAATGGGGATTTGCACCATACGTTTCAATACCGTAAACGGTAAGCACTGTTGCAACTTTGTTGGTGGTGGATTTATCAGAGGTATTGGTGGGTTTCAATACCGTAAACGGTAAGCACTGTTGCAACGAGGGATTCTCCCTCTTTTTAATTTAATTATTAGTTTCAATACCGTAAACGGTAAGCACTGTTGCAACAGCGTGCCTCAGAAGGCCAGTATTCATGGGGCTTAAAATTAGGTTTTGGCAAACCTCACACCGTAAACGGTCAGATTAGGCTCCCATTTGATCAAAAATACCGATGAGCATAAGTAAATACTGGTGGTAAATGATTTTTCTAAGGTTACAGTAATTATAAGGGTTTCTCGATTTTACGTCAATAATTTAATTCATTTTCTTTTCATTTGTTTTCAAAAAGAATTAAATCACTTATCCATCAGTATTACCATTAATATATGTATTTAGATATTTTCATAAAACTAAACTATAACTTCGCTCTTCACGCCGCCCATACCAAGTGCCGTTTTAATGCCTAGTCCAGTAAATTCGCTATAGTAACTCAACAATGCCAAAATCCTTTGCAACTCTGGATTCCTTTTAAATTGCATAACCATTTGCCCACGGAAGCCTCGGATTTTTACACCTTCAAGACCATATATGCCCATGCGCAGATTGTAATCTTTAATAAAAGCTCCAGTCTCGAGAGCACCTAAAAGTAAATCTGTATCCATCGTTCCAAAGGTACTAAATTGATTCCATTGACGTAACAAATACCGATAAATACGAAATGCTTCAGGAAAGATTGTATATTGCTGATCCACCTTAAAACTTGTAGTACTCATGCAATGTAATTTGGCCTGAGTATATAATGAATCACTATTCCAGAACTTATTGATTAAAGCCTCGTAACAGGTTTCTTCCAAAATAGTTCTGCTTTTAATATATATATGACCTCGTTTTTGCTTTAAAAAAATTTTCTCACATATCTCTAACATAGGTCTTACTATGCGATTAACTGCGTCAGCTGTTACAGCTGAAAGACGCCATATATATTGTTTTTTATCTTTATCAAAATAAATATATTGGCTATAAGGACGTAAGCCAGATTCATGTAACTGACCTGCATACTCTGTACCTACAACCTCCATCAGTACACCATGTAAAACACTACCTATGGACTGTACAATTTTTATAGATGGATCAGCAGCTATAACTAGCTCTACAGACATAATCTCTACAGTATTAGTCAATAAAATGCCTCCTTCCACTATGCTCATGACATAAACTATCATAAACATGCTTTATCGTTTTCATTATATAGTTAGTTCTGATTAAAACCAATAGAAAACCACCAGATTTATACAAAAAAGCCAGTATATTCACTAAAAGAATATACTGGCTATATTTTTGTACTTATATGAGTTTTTGACATAAGAACTGGCCCCATAAAGGGATCATTTAATTTAACGAAACAGGCGTATTAGCTAACACAGTTAAAAGCATTTTAAATTAGTTTCCGTCCCCATTAGGGGATTATTTTTTTTACCATCTTGTGTTGAAAATATGATTGAACTAGAATTGGTGGAATCGTTTCCGTCCCCATCAGGGGATTATTTAATTTAACTTGGTCAAAATGCAATTGCAACTGGTGAAAATGCAACAGCTAGTTTTCGTCCCCATCAGGGGATCATTTAATTTAACAATCTACTCCAAAAGGCACTTTAGCAAGCTAAAATAATGCCGTTTAACCGCGCCACTATAACAACGGCGCAGATTTAGTTTTCTGAGAGTTAAATCTAGGTCTATTATAGCACATAAAACCTATTACGATATAACAATAGAACCATTCGTATTATAGTAAATATAACACAAATGGTTCTATTCATTGCAACAGGAATATCCTTTATTAGATTATGGGATTTGTTTTAATAGTAGTTTTTCCAAAACTTCTACGAGTTTTTGACCTCGTTCATCAATTTGAGTTTTATCCCAATATGTTATTTGTTCAGGGTTATCCACTGTAAAATATGTATTTTGGAAGTTAATTAAAGGTTGTTGATTTTGAACAGGGCTGTCTATTTCTTCTGCCAAAGCTCTTGTAATAACAAATTCACAGGCTTTATAATGATCTAATTTATCAGCAAAATTACCATTCTTAACAGAGGCATTTAAACTCTTATCTAAAAGCGTCAAATTACCTAGATGATTCAGATATTCCTTTCGAGTGTCTTCATCATCAAAGGAATAATCTTCATTATCTGCAGCTTGCGGCATAATATGCTCTAACTCAATCTTTTTGCTTGTTTTAATACTGTCTTTTTGGTTCAAGTATAACTCGATAAATTTAAGAATTTGGAACGCTTTTGGTGCTTTTTTCTTATTTTTGGAGCCAAAATCTTTCACAGGCAATAAAGCACGAATCAAGTCGACATATGGTTTTGTTCGTAACTCTAACTCTGTTACTGCAACCTCTAGTCTGCGTGCTAGATCAGATTCATGCAAAATCTTTTCTATAATTTCAGGCAATTCCGCTTCAATAGCATTCGTCTGTGTATACGAAAATATTACTGCTGCTACATATCTCACAGCCGCATCAACGAGTCGCACCTTATCTACACGCGGAGCATTATAGAACGGCATTAACAACGGATGAATTTGAACGGTATTAAACAATGTAAATAACGTATACATCCCATCATCATTAGACAAGAAATCGTTAGATAGTGGATCTTTATTAATACTAGCATAGACCTTACTGATGGAATTGATATCTGATGAAAGTTGCAAAATATCATTAGCTACGAGTTCATTGTCTTTAAAATGCTCAAATAAATCTTTCTTCTTTACATTAATAGCTTTTGTACCAATAATAAAATGTTTAATGAAAGTAGATGTTTCAATCACTTTTGATTTACCTGTATCTTTCAGATTTTTTAAGAACTGGCTCCAGCTATCAGAGAAATCTTTAATTTGATTCTGTGTAATGCCAGGTGCAGAAGTAAGATTCTTCAACAAGTAATTTTTTAAAAGATCTAATGGCTCTAATGACTGCCCACGATTGTTTAAAATCTCAAACAACTGGAATGCACGTTCAATCGATGGTGCTGTAGTTTCTATTAACTTAACTTTAGTTGTTAAGTACTGCAAGAAATACAGTAATTTCTGAGGTTCATTATCATAAATACTTCTTAAGTGCTGAAGAATAGATTCATAGACAGCCTCTAAATTATTGGCACTTGTGTTGTCCTCATCACTCACTAAAGCACCTTGCTTAATGATACTTTTATAAGTTTCTTTAAACTCTAAATCCTGCGTATGAAGAATTTTATAATCCACAAACTGTAAATTATTATCTAATATTCTAAAATACTCTTTAAAACTAAAAGTATGCCCCATCCACATATCTGCATTAGCACCTAGATTTCGACGAGTCTCTTCTGCAATATCCTTAAACAAATTATTTAATGCACAAAAAATGAGCGTCAATGTTGTAAGCCTTTGCTGACCATCGATCACATCAAATCTAGTTGGATTATTCTCATTGCTAATCAAAACAATATTACCTAATAAATACCCAGGCAATGTATCAAGCCTATCCGTGTAATTATCTGTGTCTTCCTTGAAATCAGAAAAAAGTGTCTCTACCTCTTTCTCAGTCCATACGAAACTCCGTTGAAAGTCTGGTATAACAAATTGATTTTTATTATCTAATATTCCCTTTATATCCTTCATTAAGGACGTAATTTCAGCCATGATATCCTCCACATATCAAAATTTAGGTTAACTTATCTCTATTAGATCATAAAAATAAGATGAAGATCAACACTTTAAATATATTAGACTAACCTAAGAAGAAAAATCTTCATTACATAAAATAACCACCCTATAAATAAGAGTGGTTATTTTTGTCTTTAAAACTTTACACTAATTTTGCTCTCTCCCCTAATAGGGATTATTTAATTTAACTTAGATGACATTCTAACGACATTAACCATTGTTAGTATAGTGGCGTTTCCGTCCCCAAATGGGGATCATTTAATTTAACGATATCAAAGTAAGAGACTTAACATTCGCTGAACGCGGAGAGTTTCCGTCCCCATCAAGGGATTCTTTAATTTAACTATTCTCGATACAAAACATCGAAAGATGACCGTATTTCGAATATGTTTCCGTCCCCATCAGGGGATCATTTAATTTAACGGTAGATTTAATGAAATCTGTATGCAACTTGGACCACAACAAAGTTTCCGTTCCCATTGGAGGATTATTTAATTTAACCCTATTCTGGAGCATCAACGAACATGAGGGCGAACGGTATTTGTTTCCGTCACCATTAGGGGATTATTTAATTTAACGTTAAAGATAAAATGGTTTTATTTGCGAAAAGCCTTATTAATTGTTTCCGTCCCCTAATGGGGATTATTTAATTTAACTTGAAAGGGGTGCAGTATGGATATTAGTACTGTGCAAATTGTAGGGTTTCCGTCCCCTAATGGGGATTATTTAATTTAACTACCTCTAAAAGAGGTGATGAAATCTGCCAAAGGGAAAAACTAGTTTCCGTCCCCTAATGGGGATTATTTAATTTAACAAAATGTTAAACAATGTGGCAGTACCAACAACTAAATTAGAGAAGTTTCCGTCCCCTAATGGGGATTATTTAATTTAACTGTAGATAACTCTTATGTTACTGCAGAAAAAGATGTAAATAAGTTTCCGTCCCCTAATGGGGATTATTTAATTTAACAGCACTATCTAAAAATGACTCTGAAAAACAGTTATTAAAAGAGTTTCCGTCCCCTAATGGGGATTATTTAATTTAAC
>ERZ773100.407-NODE-407-length-22481-cov-5.156961_pt1 | contig 22481 bp, 24 predicted proteins | sample MGYA00511119_ERZ773100 | MGnify/ENA primary metagenome ERZ773100 (study PRJEB29015, sample SAMEA2738000) | human oral metagenome | biome: human oral; feature: human-associated habitat; material: dental | place: China | collected 2111 ...
AGTAATTCATGCCCAGCATATCTGTCCGCCGCCTGTTTTCCGATAATCAGCACAAGCTCCAACTTGCTTGGGCGGCAGGCAATTCGGGTGCGGACAACCGCATCGGAGTAGAGGCCGACAAACCCGTTTTGGCGTTGGTCGGCCATTTGAATTTTATCCATCCCAATCAAATCCAAGTCGTCGGTGTTGCCGAAGCCGAATATCTCAAGCGCCTCGAATCGGGCGAGTTGAATTACGATTTCGGCGAACTCTTCGATATCCCCATGTCGCTGGTCATCGTTGCCAACGGTCTGGCGGTTTCGCCCAAATTGCGCGACTACTGCCATAAAAACGACATCCCGCTGCTGACCTCCAAGCTCGAAAGCCCGTATTTGATGGACGTGTTGCGGATTTATCTGCAACGCACGTTGGCGACTTCCATCGTCAAACACGGCGTATTCCTCGATGTATTTGAAGTCGGCGTGTTGATTACCGGTCATTCCGGCTTGGGTAAAAGCGAGTTGGCGTTGGAATTGATTTCGCGCGGACACAGCCTGATTGCCGATGATGCGGTCGAGCTTTTCCGTACCGGCCCCGAAACGCTCGAAGGCCGCTGCCCGCCGATGTTGCGTGATTTCCTTGAAGTGCGCGGTTTGGGCATACTCAACATCCGCCACATTTTCGGCGAAACCTCCATCCGTCCGAAAAAAATCCTCCAATTGATTATCAACCTGGTCGCTGCCGACGACGATTACATGAAGCAGCTCGACCGCTTGAGCATACGCACGGAAACCGAGTCCATCCTCAACGTTAACGTCCGTTCCGTCACCCTGCCTGTCGCCGTGGGCCGCAACCTTGCCGTATTGGTTGAAGCGGCAGTGCGCAACTACATCCTCCAGTTGCGCGGCAAAGACAGTACCAAAGAATTCCTCGAACGCCATCAAACACAACTCAAAGAAAACGAACAAAACCATGAAAATCGTCCTGATTAGCGGATTGTCCGGCTCGGGCAAGTCCGTTGCCCTCAAACAGCTTGAAGACCTCGGCTATTTCTGCGTGGACAACCTGCCGCTGGAAATGCTGCCTTCGCTGGTGCTGCACCATATCGAGCGCGCCGATGAAACCAAACTCAGCGTGAGTGTCGATGTCCGCTCCGGCATCAACATTCAGGAAGCGCAGGAGCAAATCCAATACCTGCGCGATGAAGGCCATCAGGTCGAAGTATTGTTTGTTGAAGCAGAAGAGAGCGTGCTGGTGCGTCGTTTTTCCGAAACGCGGCGCGGCCATCCGCTGTCTGGACTGAACCTTACCCTGCTGGAAAGCCTGCAAAAAGAGCGCGAATGGCTGTTCCCGCTCAAAGACATCGCCTACTGCATCGATACATCCAAAATGAACGCGCAGCAATTGCGTTACGCCGTTCAACAATGGCTCAACATTGAGCGCAGAGGGCTTTTGGTTATCCTCGAGTCTTTCGGCTTCAAATACGGCGTGCCGAACAACGCAGATTTCATGTTCGATATGCGCAGCCTGCCCAATCCCTATTACGATCCCGAGCTGCGCCCTTACACCGGCATGGACGCCCCCATTCAAGCGTATCTCGACCAGCAGCCCCTGGCGCAGGAAATGGTGGACGATATCGACCACTTTATGAACCACTGGCTCCCGCGCCTGCAAAAAGAAAGCCGCAGCTACGTTACCATCGCCATCGGCTGTACCGGCGGGCAGCACCGTTCCGTCTATGTCGTCGAAAAACTCGCCCAACGCCTGCAAGGGCATTACGAACTGCTGGTCCGCCACAGACAGGCGCAAAACCTGTCCGGACGCTGATTCCCTTTTCAGACGACCTTTTCGATATAAAAGGAGAAAACCATGAAACCCATCATCACCCTCGCACTCGCCTGCATACTCGCCGCCTGCGCCACCGAAGTCCCCGCCTACCGCTGGCACCGCACCGGCGCAAGCGAATCTGACGTTTCCCGCCAAATCAACGTTTGCAAATCACAAGCGCAACACGACGCCAAACACGGACGCGAATCCAAATCCCTTGAACAATGTATGGACGAAGCCGGCTACTACCGCTACGAACACGGCAACCTCTAAACCTTGAGCGCCCCAAACCAAAAGGTCGTCTGAAAAACCGCGAAGGCTTTCAGACGACCTTTGCACAGAAAACGGACAAACCTCAGGTCGTCTGAAAACACCGCCGAACCACTTTTCAGACGACCCCACCGCAAATCAGACAGAAAGAACAAAACATGGCAATCCAATGGTTTCCCGGCCACATGAACAAAGCAAAAAAAGCCATCGCCGAGCGCGCAAAAAGCGTCGACATGGTGATTGAAATGCTGGACGCACGTATGCCCGCCTCCAGCGAAAACCCCCTGCTTGCCCAGCTTTCCAAAGGCAAACCCAAACTCAAAATCCTCAACAAACAAGACCTTGCCGACCCCGAACGCACCAAAATCTGGCTCGAACACTACAACAGCCGCCCCGACACCCGTGCCATCGCCCTTGATTCCTCCGAAACCGGCGCACACGGCAAAATCACCCAAGCCTGCCGCGCCATGATTCCCCACCGCCAAGGCATAGAAAAACCCCTGCGCGTCCTTATCTGCGGCATCCCCAACGTCGGCAAATCCACCCTTATCAACGGCATGATAGGCAAAAAATCCGCCAAAACCGGCAACGAACCCGGCATCACCAAAGCCGAACAACGCCTTTTCCTCGCCGACGACTTCTGGCTCTACGACACCCCAGGAATGCTGTGGCCGAAAATCATCGTCGAAGAAGGCGGCTACAACCTCGCCGCCGGCGGCGCAGTCGGACGCAACGCGCTGGACGAAGAAGAAGTCGCCCTTGAGCTTTTAGACTACCTCCGCCGCCACTACCTCCCCATGCTGCAAGAACGCTACCAAGCCGACAAAGACCCCAGCAGCCACTGGGACGACAACTCATGGCTCGAATGGATAGCCAAAAAACGCGGCGCAGTCCTCAGCGGCGGACGGGTCAACTACCAAAAAGCCGCCGAAAACATCCTCACCGACTTCCGCGAAGGCAAAATCGGCAGAATCACCCTCGAAACACCGAATCAATGGGAAACATGGCTCAAAAAAGCCCGTCAAAAAGAAGCCGAACTCAAAGCCGTGCGCGAAGCCAGAAAGGCAGAACGCAAAGGGCAGAAGCCGGCGGATGAGTAGGGCGGTATGGTGGAATGCCAAAAGAGGTTTCACTATCTTCAAACAGGTCGTCTGAAACCTCAGAATAAATTTTTCAGACGGCCTGCTTGTAAAATTTAAAACCAACATATAAAAAAGAAAAGAACCCTTATCCAAGGCTGACTGACCAATATTAAAACAATTAAATCTTAACGTTATGACTGAAAAACTCCCTCCCGACGCGCTCATTGAAGCCGCGCTTTTGACCCAAACCGAACCCCTAAACGAAAAATCCATGCGCGAATTGTGTGTGCCGCCGCTGTCGCAGGACAAATTAATCGACGTGCTGGCGCAGTTGAAAACGCGTTGGCAGGGCAGGGCGTTGCAACTGGTGCATACGCACGAGGGCTGGCGGTTTCAAATTGCGCAGGCGGCTTTCGAGCGGCTGGGCAGCCTTCAGGAGCAGCGTGCGCCGCGCTATTCCCGCGCTGTGATGGAAACGCTGGCGATTATTGCCTACCAGCAGCCGGTGACACGCGGTGATATCGAGGGCATACGCGGCGTGGCGGTGTCGCAGAACGTGATGCAGACCTTGCAGGACAGGGGTTGGATTGAAGTGATCGGGCATCGTGATTCGGTCGGCCGGCCTGCATTGTGGGCGACGACGCCGACGTTTTTGAGCGATTTGCGCTTGGACAGTTTGGAAGATTTGCCGCCGCTGACAGAATTAGGCGAATTGGTTTTGCCTGATTTGATCGAAACGCCGCCGACAGGCGAAGAAGAGGAGCAGGAAGAAACGCCGGAGCGGCTGATTAATTAAATCAGGCAGGATTGGCAAAGGTCGTCTGAAAACTGGAAATAGGTTTTCAGACGACCTTTTTTTAAAAAATAATATCATTGTATTCAGTTTGTTAGATATAAAATAAGGAAAACCTTATTCAAACTATAAAAAATCTTAGTTATAATCAGCATATCTAAAGTTAGCCGCCGATGTGCGGTCGATTTACTAAGGAATACTACCATGCTGTTGGCACTTTCCCTGCGCGATTTTGTCATTGTTGAAAACCTCAATCTGGATTTCCAAAGCGGTTTTACCGTCTTGACCGGCGAAACGGGCGCGGGTAAATCGATTACGTTGGACGCAATCGGGCTTTTGTTGGGCGACAAAGCCGATTACAGCCAAGTCCGCAGCGGCGCGAAGGAAGCGCAGTTGTCGGCATTGTTCGACATCAGCCTTTTGCCCGATCTCAAAGCCCAATTGCAGGAGCAGGGTTTTTTAGACGAAGACGCGGAAGAACTCAGCATCCGCCGCATCATCGACGCCAAAGGGAAAAGCCGCAGCTTTATCAATAATCAGGCAGCCACGCTGGCGCAGCTTAAAGCCGTCGGCGGGCAGCTTATCGATATCCACGGGCAAAACGCCCACCATTCCCTCAATCAAGAATCCGCCCAGCGCGAATTGTTGGACGCATTTGCGGGCAGTAAGGCGCAGGCGGAAACCGTCAGACAGCTTTATCAAAACTGGGTCAATGCGAAAAAAGCCCTCCAAGAGGCGCAGGAACACGCCGAGACCATCATTATCGAGCGTGAGCGTTTGGAATGGCAGTTCAACGAATTGAACCAGTTGGACGTCAAACAAGGCGAATGGGAAGCCCTCAGCCAAAGCCACGACAGCCTTGCCCATTCTGCCGAGCTGTTGCAGGCTGCCGAAGAAGTCGGCGACTACATCGATGGCGACAACGGCATCCAACGTCAAATTTATCAATGCCAAAAGCTGTTGACCAATCTGCAAAACATTGAGCCGCGCTTTGCCGAAAGCCTGAATATGCTGGCGAGCATTGAAGCCGAATTGGGCGAAATCAGTGCCAATATGCGCGACGTCGCAGGCCGAAGCGACATCGATCCCAATGAATTGGCGGCGCAGGAGCAGCGCATGGGCGAGCTGATGGGGATGGCGCGGAAATACCGCATCGAGCCTGAAGCCCTGCCGCAAAAGCTGGCTGAAATCGACGAGCGCCTGCAAAGCCTGCAAGCCGCTGCCGATTTGGAAGCGTTGACGCAAACCGTTGCCCGCAACCTTGCCGAATATCAGGAGGCCGCCCACGTTCTTTCCGCCATGCGCCATCAGGCGGCGGGCAGGTTGGGCGAGGAAACGACCGGGCATATGCAGCATCTCGCCATGAAAGGCGCGCGTTTTGACATCGTCCTGCTGCCGTCTTCCCCCACGGCGCACGGTTTGGAGCAGGTGCAGTTTCAAGTTGCCGCCAACAAAGGCAATCCGTCCCGTCCGCTGAATAAAGTCGCGTCCGGCGGCGAGCTTGCCCGTATCAGCCTTGCCTTGCAGGTGGTCACCAGCCAATACACGCAAGTCCCCACGCTGATTTTTGACGAAGTCGATACCGGTATCGGCGGCGGCGTGGCAGAAATGGTCGGTAAAGCCCTGCGTGCTTTGGGTAAAAAACATCAGGTGCTCGCCGTGACCCACCTTCCGCAAGTCGCTTCCTGCGGTGAAAACCATTGGCAGGTGCGCAAACACAGCGAAGGCGAACAAACCGTCAGCGAAATCAGCGTGTTGGAGCATCAGCAGCGTATCGAAGAAATCGCCCGTATGCTTGGCGGCGAAATCATTACCGACACGACCCGCAGCCATGCGGCAGAGTTAATCAGCCTTGCCGCCGCTTAAACGCAGAATCGGAGAGGTCGTCTGAAAAGGAAGTTTGTGTAACCATTCACAAACCGCTTTTCAGACGACCTTTTTGCCAAACCGCCCGCGCCCTTTCAGACGACCTCAATACAAGGTATGATTACGTCGTTCGTTTATAAGGAAATTTCCATGAAAGTCCTGTTTATTGCCGATCCGATGGCAAGTTTCAAAACCTACAAAGACACTACCTACGCCATGATGCGCGAGATGGCAAAACGCGGCTGGCAGCTTTTCCATACCTTGAGCGGTGAATTGTCCGTACAGCAAGGATTGGTGACGGCTCAGGCTGCGCCGTTTGAGTTTCTCGGTGCAAAAAGCGACGATGATCATGAATGGTTTAAAGCGGCAGACAAAGTTCAGACGATCTTGAAAGACTTCGATGCCGTCATTATGCGCACCGACCCGCCGTTCGATATGCAATACCTCTACGCCACCCAATTCCTGACGCTGGCGGAACAGCAGGGCGCGAAGGTTTTTAACAGCGGACAGGCGATGCGCGACTTCAATGAAAAACTGGCGATTTTGAATTTCAGCCAGTTCACCGCGCCTACGCTGGTTACGACCCGTTCCGCCGATGTCCGCGCATTTTTGAAAGAACACGGCGACATCATCATCAAACCGCTGGACGGCATGGGCGGCATGGGCATTTTCCGCCTGACCGAAAAAGACCCCAACATCGGCAGCATCCTTGAAACCCTGATGCAGCTTGATTCCCGCACCATCATGGCGCAACGCTACATTCCCGAAATCGTCCACGGTGACAAACGCATCCTGATTATCGGCGGCGAAGTCGTCCCCTATGCTTTGGCGCGTATTCCGCAAAACGGCGAAACACGCGGCAATCTGGCGGCAGGCGGGCGCGGCGTGGCGCAGGAATTGAGCGAACGCGACCGAGAAATCGCCGAAACCCTCGCCCCCGAACTCAAACGCCGCGGCATCTTGCTGGCAGGTTTGGACGTCATCGGCAGCAACCTGACCGAAGTCAACGTAACCAGCCCGACCGGTTTCCAAGAAATCATGAAACAAAAAAACTTCGACGTCGCTGCGATGTTTGCCGACGCTGTCGAAGCTTGGTCCAAACAATAATCCCGAAAGGTCGTCTGAAACCCGAATCCGTTTTAGTAAAACCCGCTTCGCTCGTTTTAGCGAAACTCGCTTCGCTCGTTTTAGCGAAACTCGCTTCGCTCGTTTTCAGACGACCCCTTTTTACAAATATAAATATTGATACAAACATTACTTATGAAACCATCTTCTTACGCTGCCGATAAAAAAGGTAAAAGCGGTATCAAACGCATCATCAACGCATTCGGCTATTCCAAAGACGGGCTTGCCGCCGCCTACCGCTATGAAAGCGCGTTCCGCCAAGTATTGTGGCTGAACCTGATTTTGATTGTCTTGACCTTTATCCTTAATTTCGACTCCGCGACCAAAATGCTGCTGATTATTGCGTCGTTTGTTTCGTTGATCACCGAATTGTTCAACACCGCCGTCGAAGCCGCCGTCGACCACACTTCCACCGAAAAACACGAATTGGCAAAACGCGCCAAAGATGCCGGCTCCGCCGCGCAATTGCTCGCTTTGACGATGCTGGGTATCGTGTGGGCGATCGCATTGTGGCGCGGGTATGTTTAAATTTACTTTGAGATGATTTATACTTACTAAGTATTAATTCTCATGAATTAATTTGAATCATTTTGTTTAATCTGAGTCAAAGCATTCAGACGACCATTGCATGTAGGATGAGAACAGTATTACCGACATGCAATGTCGCGCGGAAAGCTTTTGCCGCAACAAAACCACCCATTTCATCATAAAGGAGCAATACATGAAAAAATTATTGGCAACCCTGATCGCAGCAGGTTTGGTATCCACCGCTTCCGCAGCCGGTGTTCACGTTGAAGACGGTTGGGCGCGTGCCACCGTCGAAGGTATGAAAATGGGCGGCGCGTTCATGAAGATCCACAACGATGAAGCCAAACAAGACTTCTTGGTCGGCGGCAGCAGCCCGGTAGCCGACCGCGTTGAAGTGCATACCCATGTCAACGACAACGGCGTGATGCGCATGCGCGAAGTCAAAGGTGGTGTTCCTCTGGCGGCAAAAGGCGTAACCGAGCTGAAACCGGGCAGCTACCACGTTATGTTCATGGGTCTGAAAAAACCGCTGAAAGAAGGCGAAAAAGTACCTGTTACCCTGAAATTCAAAAATGCCAAACCTCAAACCGTACAACTGGAAGTGAAAACCGCACCGCAATCCGGCATGGATCACGGCCATGGTCATGACCACGGTGGCGCGCATCAACACTAATCGTTCATTGTTTGAACTCAAAAGGTCGTCTGAACATTTTCAGACGACCTTTTTGTTTGGGATCAGTTTCGAGTTAATCCACTATATCTGAGTTTACGATAGTCCTGTTTCTTGCCTTCCATCAAAATCAAAAGGTCGTCTGAAAACTTGCCACGCTCGTTTTCAGACGACCTTCTTCATCCAAGCCGACGGTTAATCAAACAATTCCCGCTGCGCCTGCTCTTTGGTCACGCGTACGTCGGTTTCGCCGTCGGCAAAAGTGATGTGCAGTTTTTGCCCTTGCTTTAAAACATCAGCGTTACGGATGACTTGTCCGCGTGTGTTTTTGACGACGGAGAAGCCGCGCTCCAGAATCTGCTGCGGCGATACGGCTTCGAGCAGGGCGGTTTGGGCAGTCAGGCTTTGGCGGCGGTGGGTGAGCAGTTGGCGGAAAGAGTGCGACAAGGTCGTCTGAAAGCGGTCGATGTCTTGCCGGTAAACGGAAATATCGGGGCGGCAATGTTTCAGGGCTTGGGTTTGGCGTTCGAAACGGGCGGAGTGGGCGCGGACGTTTTGCATCATCGAGTAGGACAGGGTTTGCGCCAGTTTGTGGATGTAGGTGCGCTGTTCGCCGAGTTTTTGGCGCGGGTGGCGGATTTGCCGCGCGAGCCAGTCGAGCTTTTGGCTGGCATCGAAATAGCGTTGTTCCAAAACGGTTTTCAGACGACCTTTGGCTTGGGCGAGGCGGTGCAGCGATTCTTGGCGGTTGGGGCTGACCAGTTCCGCCGCGCCGGTCGGCGTGGGCGCACGCACATCGGCGACGAAATCGGCAAGCGTGAAATCGGTTTCGTGTCCTACGCCGCTGACGACCGGAATCGCGCAGGCTTCGATGGCGCGCACGACCATCTCTTCGTTAAACGCCCACAAGTCTTCAATGCTGCCGCCGCCGCGACAGACAATCAACACATCGCATTCGGCGCGTTGCGATGCGGTTTTAATTGCTTGGGCAATCTGAAACTCGCTGCCCGCGCCCTGAACGGCGGTCGGATAAACGATGACGGGAATTTCGGGCGCGCGGCGTTTTAAGGTGGTAACGACATCGCGTAAAGCCGCTGCCGCCAGACTGGTTACGATGCCGATACATTGCGGTCGGGCGGGCAAAGGTTTCTTGCGTTCCGCCGCAAACGCGCCTTCCGCCTGCAACTGCGCCTTCAGCCGCTCGTAGGCTTCGTAAAGCTGCCCCAAGCCTTTGAGCCGCACCTCGTTCACCGTAATCTGAAATTCGCCCCGCGCCTCGTAAATACTGATTTTCCCCGCCACTTCGATATGGTCGCCTTCTTTCAAAGGTTTCGCCAAACGCGCCGCCGCACCTTTAAACATCGCGCAACGCACCTGCGCACGGCTGTCTTTGAGCGAGAAATAATAATGTCCGCTGGCGGCACGGGTCAGGTTGGATACTTCACCGGCAATCCACAAGCCTGCGAGATGGTCTTCCAGCAAGGCTTTGGCGAGGGCGTTGAGTTCGGATACGGAAATGGAGGAGGGTGCGAAGAGTTCGGACATCGGGAGAGGGAAGAATAGAGAAAGGTTGGATTATAAGGGGTTTCAGACGAGGTTTGTATGGGAAAGGTCGTCTGAAAACCTCAAATCCGAGTTTTCAGACGACCTCTTTTATACGCATTTCAAATTAAGCCAAATTTTCCAGCATCCATTTGACGTAGCGCTCGACACCTGCTTTGACATCCAAAAATTCTTCCTTGTATCCGGCTTCGCGCAGTTTGGTAATGTCGGCTTGGGTGAAGCTTTGGTATTTGCCTTTGAGCGCGTCGGGGAAGGGGATGTAGCGGATAAGTTCTTCTTCTATCAGTTCTTTTAAGCTCAATTCAGGTTTGCCTTCGGCGGCGCGGCAGGCGTTGACGGTGGCGGCGGCGAGTTCGTTGAACTGTTGGCTGCGGCCGGTGCCGAGGTTGTAGATGCCGGAGAGATTGGGGTGGTCGAAGAAGTAGAGGTTGACTTTGGCGACGTCTTCGACGCTGACGAAGTCGCGGGTTTGTTCGCCGTTGCCGTAGCCGTCGTTGGCACCGAACAGGTTGACATAACCGTGTTCGCGGTATTGGTTGAAATGGTGGAAGGCGACGGATGCCATGCGGCCTTTGTGTTGTTCGTGTTGTCCGTAAACGTTGAAGTAGCGGAAGCCGACGACTTGGGCGGTCAGACCTTCTTTCATGCGGCGGCGCAATACTTGGTCAAACAGGAATTTGGAGTAGCCGTACACATTGAGCGGTTTTTCAAGTTCGCGCTCTTCGCGGAAGATTTCGCCTTTGCCGTACACAGCGGCGCTGGAGGCGTAGAGGAAGGGGATGCGTTCGTCCTGACACCAGTCCAAAAGGTCGAGCGTGTACTGGTAGTTGTTGTCCATCATGTAGAGGCCGTCGTGGTTCATGGTGTCGGAACACGCGCCTTGGTGGAAGACGGCTTCGATGTTTTCGTAGGGCAGAAGATGGCCGCACACTTGGCGGATGAATTCGTGTTTGTCGAGGTAGTGTGCGATTTCGCACTCGGCAAGGTTTTTGAATTTTTCGCCACGGGTCAGGTTGTCAACGGCGACGATGTCGGTAATGCCGCGTTGGTTGAGGGCTTTGACGATGTTGCTGCCGATAAAGCCGGCCGCGCCTGTTACGATGATGGTCATATTGGGTTTCCTTTGATTTTTGGTTTTGGCGAAACTCGTTGCACTCGTTTCAGACGACCTTGGAAAGACGGGGTCGTCTGAAAAAGAAATTACTGCTCTTCCAATGCTTTGTTCAACTCTGCAAACGAGCAAACCGCCGTACCGAGTTTGGCGACGACGACGCCGGCGGCGGTATTGGCGAGGTGCATGGCTTCGGGCATGGTGTAGCCTGCCGCCAGCCCCAAACCCACTCCGGCAATGACGGTGTCGCCTGCGCCGGATACGTCGTAAACTTCTTGGGCGCGGGTGGGCTGGTAAATGGGTTCGCCTTCGCTGAACAGGGTCATGCCCTCTTCGCTTCGGGTCAGTAAAACGGCGGTCAGGTCGAGGTGGCGGCGCAGGTTTTGCGCTTTTTCGGTCAGCTCGCTTTCGTTTTTCCAACTGCCGACCACTTCTTTCAATTCGGCGCGGTTGGGTGTAATCAGCGTGGCGCCGGCGTATTTTTCGTAATCGTCGCCTTTGGGGTCGATTAATACGGTTTTACCTGCGTGTTTTGCCCAATCTATCATATCGGAGATGTGCGACAGGCCGCCTTTGCCATAGTCTGAAAAAATGATTGCGTCGTATTCGGGCAATATTTCACGGTATTTCTGCTTGATTTGCTCCAACACTTCGCGGTTGGGATGCTCTTCAAAATCAAGGCGGATAAGCTGCTGGTTGCGGGCGACGACACGCAGTTTGACGGTAGTGGCGATTTGTTTGTCGCGCATCAGATAGGAGGCAACTCCGTCTTGCGCCATCAGCGCATCGAGCGCGTCGGCGGCTTCGTCGTCGCCGGTTACCGACAACAGCCCTGCTTTGCCGCCCAGCGAAGCGATGTTGCGCGCAACATTCGCTGCACCGCCCGCGCGTTGGTCGATACGTCCGATTTTGGCCACCGGCACGGGCGCTTCGGGCGAAATACGGGACACGTCGCCAAACCAATAGCGGTCGAGCATCACATCGCCGACAACAAGGACTTTGGCTTGTGCGAAGCGGGATTTGAGGGTTTCTTGTTGGAACTTGGTGGGCATATTGCCTCCGTTGTGTTTTTTCAGACGGCCTCAACCTGTAAGGTCGTCTGAAAATCAGTTTGCTTCAAGGTTCGCCACGCGGTTCACTTCGCGCAATACGGCTACCGGATCGGCAGCTTGGGTAACAGGGCGGCCCATCACCAGATAAGTCGAACCTGCCGCCAATGCTTCGGCGGGCGTCATGATGCGGCGTTGGTCGTCGTTGTTGCCGGTAACGTCCAAACGGATGCCGGGCGTTACCAAGACAAAATCCTGCCCTAATTCGCGGCGCAGCGGTGAGGCTTCTTGGGCGGAACAGACCACGCCGTCCAAGCCCGAACTTTGCGCCAGTTTTGCCAAGCGGATGACTTGTTCTTCAGGGGCGATGTTCAAACCGATTTCCGCCAAATCGCTTTGTTCCATACTGGTCAACACGGTTACGCCGATTAAGAGCGGCTTCGTGCCGTATCCGGCAACGGCTTCGGCGGCGGCTTCCATCATGCGGCGGCCGCCCGATGCGTGCATATCGACCATCCACACGCCCATGTCGGCGGCGACTTTACACGCCTGCGCGACGGTGTGGGGAATGTCGTGGTATTTCAAATCGAGAAAGAGTTTGAAACCCTGATGAATCAGGCTTTCCGCCAAACTGCGCCCCGTAGCGGTAAACAGCTCTTTGCCGATTTTGATTTGGCACAACGCCGGATCAAGGTTGCGGACGAATCCGAGCGTGTCTTTTTCGTTGGCAAAATCAAGGGCAACGATGACGGGGGTGCGTTGTTGCGGAGTTTGGAAGTCGGTGATTAAAGGATTCATGGTGTTTTCGTTTTGGGTTTTCAGACGACCTTTATCGTCTTTTTCGCAGTACAACGTAAATTCAAACCGTAGGTCGGGCATTGATGTCCGACCTACGCGGACTCAAGCCCCCGACAAACTGTTTCGGATAAATTTGAACCGGTACATCAGCCGTCATTTCCGCGCAGGCAGGAATCCATTGATAAAACTCAGTTCATTAGATTTAAACAGCGATTGCCCAAATTCAGAAATGGATTCCCGCCTGCGCGGGAATGACGCCGAATGATTATTTTTCGGTTGCAACACGCTGTTTATCAAAAACAGGTCGTCTGAAAACCTGATTTCCTGTTTTCAGACGACCTTTTCGATTTATTTGCCCAATGCGCCCAATACTTCGGCTTTCACGGCTTCTACTGGCTGAGTGCCGTCAACCTTGATGTATTTCGGCGCGTGTTCGCCTTCCAGCTTGCTGTAAAAATCGACCAGCACTTCGGTTTGCTCGTGGTAAACGGCAAGGCGTTTTTTGACGGTTTCTTCTTTGTCGTCGTCGCGCTGAATCAAATCTTCGCCGGTTACGTCGTCTTTGCCTTCGACTTTGGGCGGATTGTAGGTAACGTGGTAGGTGCGGCCGGAAGCCAAGTGAACGCGGCGGCCGCTCATACGGTCGACAATCACGCTGTCGGGTACGTCGATTTCAACGACCGCGTCCAAATCCACGCCCGCTTCGACCATCGCTTCGGCTTGTGCCAGCGTGCGCGGGAAGCCGTCGAACAGGAAACCGTTTTTGCAGTCGTCTTGCGCGATGCGTTCTTTCACCATGCCGATGATGATGTCGTCGCGCACCAAGCCGCCTTCATCAATGATTTTTTTCGCTTCCAAACCCAGCGGCGTGCCTGCTTTAATCGCAGCGCGGAGCATATCGCCGGTGGAAATTTGCGGAATGCCGAACGCAGCGGTGATGAATTGTGCCTGAGTGCCTTTACCCGCGCCCGGCGCGCCTAACAATAATACTTTCATGGGTGTTCCTTCTTGTTAAGTGATATGGATTTGAAACGTAATTCAAATGATTTTACACGGCTTGCGTTTATCGTTCAAAACTTCAGACGGCCTGTTCCGCGCCGAAATGTTTCCATGCGTCATCGCGCATTTCGGCAAACCATGTGTCTTCGGGAAACCGCTCCAATGCGTCTTTCAAAGTGGAAAGCAGGTTTTGCGATAAAGTCTTCGCCAAATACTCTTCCTCGTTGGCTTCCGCCGCCTTGTCCGCCTGCTGCGCCAAACCGAGCGCGCGGGTCTGATGCCCGTGTGCCAAGTAGTTGAGCGCAATTACCTTTTGCGCCCAAAGCTGCGGAATTTCAGGGCTGTCTTGCAGCAATACCGACAAAATCGACACGGCAACTGTCAGCCTGCCCCCGTTCAAACGCAAATCCAGCGAACGGTTCGGCGGCAGCGCACTGAGCGTTTCTGCCATACGGAACCAAAACTCGCCGCTGGCTTCGTCCGGCGCGGCAGCTTTCAGCATTTCATAGTTAAACTCTTGATCGTCGTTTTGAACCAGCAGGGCAACATCGGCAAGCAGTTTTTGCTCCTCGCGGCTCAAATGGCGTAAATCGGTCATAAAGGGCTTTCTGTCGGTGTTTGGGTAGAACGGATTATTGGGTTTGGTGTTTACTGAAAAACAGCTTTTTAAGGCTCATCATTTTCAGACGACCTATCTCTCTGCTCTAGGATGGCGATAAGGCTCGTCCAAATAATAAGGTTTCTTTTTAAATCTTTCCCATCTGACTTTCGGATGGTCTTCTGACGAATCGAACACATTGCCGCCAGTCGTTCTCTTCCGCTTTCCAGTCAGATAATTGTCGCTGTACTCCTCAATTTCGCCTGAAGCTCTGTTATGTTGGGAATTGGTATGCCCAATCAGAAGAAAGCGGTCGTTTTGGTAACGGAATAGGTAGTCACTGTGACCCATCCACCAGCTTCCGCAACTGTAAAACCACTGCAAACTCACTTTCAGACGACCTTTATCGATGGATACATCAGAAAATGGGTCATCAAGACAGCCATTGTCTTTATCGCTTTCAGGCGGAATTAGCGTTGTGTTTTCGACAGCCGTCTTGTAACCGCCTGCCTGCTTGAACAATACTTTCAACATCCTCGGATTGGTATCCAATTCAGGTAGTCCCATATCGTCGTTTGGGATGATGTTTGCCTTGTCTTGCTTTTGCAGCACCAAAACGGCATCGGCTTGATTGTCGCCGTTTAAATCCCCCTTCACGCTTTTGACGATTTTCCAGCCTTTGGGAACGTACGCGGAAAAATCGGCGGCGTAAACAGGCAGGGCGATGCAGGATAAAAATATCAATATGCTGCGTTTCATAGCAATTCCTGATGATGGCAAATTCAATAGCCCGTAGCGCGGGCTTGGTTCGCGAAACTTAATGCCGAAACCGACTGATTTCAGATTTTGGCGAAACCCGCTTTGTTCGTTTTGGCGAAACCCGCTTCGCCCAATTTCAGACGACCTCGAACGCAGCCCTGACCCTGTCCAAATCCTCTTGCGTATCCACACCGGCTGCGGGGGCTTGTTTGGCGGTTTCGACGGCAATCGGGTAGCCGTGCCACAGGACGCGCAGTTGCTCCAGCGATTCGATGGTTTCCAGCGGCGAGACGCTCATTTCGGCGTAGCGTTGCAGGAAACCGGCACGGTAGGCGTAGATGCCGATATGGCGCAGGACGGCAGTTTCGGCGGGCAATTCGCGTTTTTCGGCGCGCATGGTATCGCGCGGATAGGGAATCGGGGCGCGGCTGAAGTAGATGGCGTTGCGGTTTTTGTCGAGGACGACTTTGACGACGTTGGGATTCATAAATTCGTCGAAATCGTGCAATTCGTGCGCTGCGGTCGCCATTTGCACGTTGTTTTCCACCAAGACTTCGGCAGTGCGGTCGATGAGTTCAGGGGCAATCAGCGGCTCGTCGCCCTGTACGTTGACGACCACCAGATGTTGCGGCAGCTTCAGCGCGGCGGCGGCTTCGGCAAGGCGCGTCGTGCCGCTTTCGTGCCGGTTTGAAGTCATGACGACTTCGACACCGTGCGCCTGACAGGCCGTCTGAATATCGGGATGGTCGGTGGCAACGACAACGCGCGCGGCTTTGCTTTTTGCCGCCTGTTCGGCAACGCGCACGACCATCGGTTTGCCGTGGATGTCCGCCAAGGCTTTTCCGGGCAGGCGCGATGAATCCAGCCGCGCCGGAATCAATACGACGAATTCGGTCATGCTTTGAGTTCCTCTTCGCTCAACGCTCGCGCTTCGTTTTCCAGCATATAGGGAATGCCGTCTTTAATCGGATAAGCCAGCTTCGCCTGACGGCTCCACAATTCCTGTTTGTCCTGATGATATTCCAGCCTGCCTTTGGTAACGGGGCAGACAAGGATGTCTAAGAATTTTTTTTCCATGGGTTTCTTTCGTTTGATAAATTGGAGGTCGTCTGAAATATTTTCAGACGACTATAATTTATTTCTTATGCTTTTTCCCAATCTGTTTGGCTTGTTTACAGCTTGTATCAGGGTTTTTGCCGCCGCACATGATACCTTGTATCTCTTTCGCAAATTCAGGCATATGACGCTGTGCAGTTTTTTCTGTTAATGCAAATCCAAACGTCGATATTTCACTCATCGCTTGATTGAGCATAAGAGGCGTCTTGGCAACAACAGCCTGCCCGACAGGCGAACTATAAAAGGCAATCATGCTGTCAACTTCTTCTTGCGTGTATGTCGATTTGGCATGCTTTAATAAAGTATTGCGGACAGTTTGTTTCACTTCAGGCGTTATCAAATCTCTCAAAACATTTTCGCGATAACGGTCAATAGCTTTTGCTATTTGCTCTTTTTTCGCTTCCGGTACTTTGGCAAGGGCTTTATCTGCATACGGTTTAAATCCAACATTGAAACCATCAATCATATTTTTTTCCATATCCCGGTCAAAATTCTGCGTATCCAACCAACGCTCCAGCGACGCATCGCTGGGTGTGGCGGCAAATGCGTTGGCACACAATGCCAGCGCGGCGAAGGGCAATAACAAGGTTTTCAGTTTCATCTTTTTCTCCTGTTTAAGGTTTAGGGGGTACATTCTTCAGGCAAGATTTTTTTAATTTCGTTTTCAAATTCAATTAGGTAGTGTTCGCTAATTGTTTCTATTTCTTTCATATCCGCTTCGCTTGCCCCTATATTGGCGAGTTTTTTTATGAATGCCGAATTTTTCTCCACGATAGATTGTCCTACGGGAGTCTCGTAAAACGCAATCATGGCATCAATCTCTTGTTGAGTGAACTCGTCCTTGGCAACTTTTTTTATTTCTTTCATTAATTTGTTTCTAAGTTGCGGTGTGAAATAAGCTTTAAACACTTTGTTCATATAACGGTCTGACGCGGCTTGTAATTGCGGCTGCAGTTCCGGTGGATATGAGGAGATGATCGGTTGCATGAGCTGTCGGTTTTGTGCTTCCGCCATGTTGGTCAAATTTTTGAGAAAGTCGCGTTCGATATGCTGGACTTCCATCCATCTATTTAAAGACTTATCGCTTGGGGGCGCGGCTGTTGCGGCGGAACAGGCGGCAATGGCAACGAAAGTGAGCAGCAGTTTTTTCAGGTTCATAAATTTCCTTATTATTCAAGACAAACAGCAACAAAGATTCAATTGATTTCAGACGACCTGTCGGGAATCTTTCAGCCGTTCCAACACAAACGCCGCCAAATCAGGTTCGATTATCGCACAAACAGGCAACACCCATACATGATTCAGATTGAGGTCGTCTGAAAACTTGACCGCATCTTTCTCCGTAATAATGACCGCGTCCGCATTGGGCAAATCTGCCGCTGCGATGTCGGCATGGTCGGGCAGCGCGACGGTTTGGTTCAAGGTGATGCCTATGTTCCGCAACGAATCGAAAAAACGCTCCGGCTTGGCGATACCCGCCACGGCGGCGACGGTTTGGTTTTTCAGACGACCTGTATCCAGTATTTCAGACGGCTGGTTCAAACGGTAAATCCGTCCCGTTTCGATACGGCTGTGAAACATGTTTTCAGACGGGACAAACGAACCATCCGCCTTGCCGCCGCTGACGACGACCGCGTCCACCGAATCCAGACGCGACAAAGGTTCGCGCAAACTGCCGTTGGGCAGCAAATCCAAATCCGTCCGCCCCGTATCCGCCGCCGGAAACACCGCTATTTCCACATCCCGCCGCAAGGCGTAATGTTGCAAACCGTCGTCCGCCACAATCAGCCCGATGTCGGGATGCGCCGCCAGCAACGCCCTGCCTGCCTCCGCACGGCTGCTGCCCACCGCCGTTGGCGCGCCGGTTTTGCGGAACAGCAGCAAAGGCTCGTCGCCCGCATCTTCCGCACGGCTAGCGGCATTCAATACATGAACCGCCTTACTCTTGCGCCCGTAACCCCGGCTGATGATGCCGACCTTGACGCCTTTTTCCTGCAAACCCGACACCAGCGCGGCGACAATCGGCGTTTTCCCCGTCCCGCCCGCGTGGATATTGCCGACCACGACCACAGGCACGGGCAGCTTTTCGCTTTTCAGACGACCTGAAACGAAATCATCGCGCCGTTTCGCCGCAAGTTTGGCAAATAGTTTGGATAAGGGTTTGAGCAGGAAAGATAAAAACGGATTGGGGCGTTGCCAATGACGTTCGATGATTTGATGGAGTTTGGGCATTCAGACGACCTTGTAGCTGCGTTTCTTTGTAGTACACCATTTTAGCGGATAAGGCGTTCAGGCTAGGGTTTCAATGCGGTTGTCGGGCATGACCAGCCAGACTTTTGCCTGTTTGGCGCGGGCGGCGGTACGGATGGCGGATTCGTCCATGATGGAGAATGCGGTGGAGAAGGCATCGGCAACGGCGGCGGTCGGCGCCATGACGCTGACGCTGCGGTAGCGCGGGGTGGCAGTGCCGGTGCGCGGGTCGAAGAGGTGGGTGAACTTGCCGGCTTCGTCCATCACGGTACCGTAGCCGCCTGAGGTGGCGAAGGCTTGGTTTTGCATGGGGATGGTCAGGAGGGTGGCTTCTTCATTTTGGGGATTGCGGATGCCGACGTTCCATGTGCGTTGGTTGTCGGTGTCGAAGCCGCGGATTTCGCCCATATCGACGAGGGCTTGGCGGATGCCGTGTTGTTGCAGCAGGGCGGTGACTTTGTCGGTGATGTAGCCTTGGGCGATGCCGTTAAGGGATAAGCCCATGCCTTTTTGTTCGAAGAGGATGGCTTTTTGGTCGAAGACGACGTGTTTGAAGCCGACGAGTTTGAGGGTGCGCCGGATGTCCGGTTCGGACGGCGGGGTTTCGGCACGCGGGTTGCGGCGGAAATGGTCTGCGTAGAGATTCCACAACACTTGGACAGTGGGGTCGAACGCGCCGTCTGTCAGGGCGTGGATGTCGCGGCAGATGCTCAACAGGGCGAGGAAATCGGGCGGCGGGTTGTTCAGACGACCTTCTTTGTTCAGTCGGTTGATCAGGCTGTCTTCGCGGTAGAGGCTGAAGATTTTTTCGAGGCGGGCGACTTCTGCGAGGACTTTGTTGACGAGGATTTCGGCTTCTTTGCGGTCAACGCCGAAGAGACGGAGTTCGGCGCCGGAACCCAGCGCGATGCCTTTCCAAATGACGGGCTCGCCGATAGTTGGTAACGGGGCAGGGCGGTTGCGGTTCAGGAGGAAGGGCGCGGCCGCTCCGGCGGCAGTCAGGGCGGCGATGGCAAAAAAACGGCGGCGGGTGAGCGGGGTGTTCATGGGTTGGGATGGGTCGTCTGAAAAAGGGGCGGATTGTTGGAAGACTGGGAAAACCGGTTTATCTGGGCTTGCGTTTGAAGACGATGGGAAGGCTTTTTAGGAGCGCCGTCATTTCCGCATAGGATTTTTGTGGTTACGGAAAGGGCGGCGGGCGACGGCTGAGGCTTGATTTGCGCTGCGGCAGAACTTGTTTTCCCGCCATTAAGCCTGCCTTCACGCTTTGGCACCAAGCATCAACCGCCCTATCAGTCGCCCATTGCCGCCAGAAGCTCTGCCTGATGCTCGGCAATCAGGGCGTTGGTGATTTCTTCCAAGTCGCCGTCCATGACAAAATCCAGCTTGTGCAGGGTAAGGTTGATGCGGTGGTCAGTCACGCGGCCTTGGGGGTAGTTGTAGGTGCGGATGCGTTCGCTGCGGTCGCCGCTGCCGATCAGGGATTTGCGTTCGGCGGCTTCTTTGGCTTGGGCTTCGCGTTTTTGCGCATCGTTCAGGCGGGCGGCGAGGACTTTCATCGCCTGCGCCTTGTTGGCGTGTTGGCTGCGGCCGTCTTGGCATTCGACCACCATGCCGGTGGGCAGGTGGGTGATGCGGACGGCGGAGTCGGTTTTGTTGATGTGCTGACCACCCGCGCCGGATGCGCGGAAGGTGTCGATGCGCAGGTCGGCGGGGTTCAGTTCGATGTCTTCCAGTTCATCCGCTTCGGGCATGACGGCGACGGTGCAGGCGGAAGTATGGATACGGCCTTGGCTTTCGGTGGCAGGGACGCGCTGTACGCGGTGGCCGCCCGATTCGAATTTCAGACGACTGTACGCGCCCAAACCGACAATGCGGGCGATGACTTCCTTATAACCGCCCAGTTCGCTTTCATTGGCGGAAACGATTTCGACCTGCCAGCGGTTGCGCTCAGCGTAGCGGCTGTACATGCGCAGCAAGTCGCCTGCAAACAGCGCGGCTTCGTCGCCGCCCGTTCCGGCGCGCACTTCGATGAAGATGTTTTTGTCGTCGTCGGCATCTTTGGGCAGCAGCAGTTTTTGCAATTCGGTATCGAGTTCGTCGATTTTGGCTTTTGCCGCTTCGATTTCTTCGGCGGCAAAGTCTTTCATTTCAGGGTCGGACAGCATTTCTTCGGCATCTGCCAAGTCGCTTTGCGCCAGCTGATAGTTTTGGAACACTTCGACCACGGGCGTCAATTCGGCGTGTTCGCGCGTGAGCTTGCGGTAGTTGTCCATGTCGGACGTGGCTTCGGGCTGTCCGAGGAGGTGGGTGACTTCTTCCAAACGGTCGGATAGTTGTTGTAATTTTTCGATGATGCTGGGTTTCATGTAAGTCTTTCTTTGAAGGTCGTCTGAAAGGTTTTCAGACGACCCGTTACGGATTGGCGCGGATGATAACCGATTACTTTTCCGTATTGCAGATCAGTGCAGTTTGCGGGTGGTGATTTCTGCCGCTTTTTCCTTTAATACGGGGATGTAGCTGCTGTTGCGGTACATCACGACGCTTTCCTTCGGCGATGCCGCGCTGACGGCGGCCAAAATCAGCGTGTCGCCCTGTTTGTAGAAGGCGATGTTGGATTTGTGTTGCGCGAACCAGTTTTCCTGATGCTCGAAATCTGTGCCTTGCGGGGCAAGGGCTTCGAATTCTTCCCGACTCAGGCGCGGGTAGGGCGGATAGAGCGCGTCAAATTCCTTTTTCACTTGGTGGAACATTTTTTTAGACGGTATCAGCATGATGTTTTGCAACGTGTCGTGCGTATCATCGAATTGGAAAACAATAATCGAACCGTCTGCATCGGGCATTGAGTAGGCATTGTTCATCGGAACGGACGTGCCGTTGCTGTAGCCTATGGTACTGGAAGCCGCCTTAGCAAGTTGAGGATGCTTTTTCAGCGCGTCGGCCACTGTGGCTTTGCCCATGGTCAGGCCGTAGGGCGACGGATTGTCGGGATGAACGGCTTGTTTCGCCTGTGCGTCGGCGGCGGCTTTGATGGCGACACTGTTGTCGGTGCGGGTGGTTTCGTTGACTTCGAAAGAACAGGCTGCCAGTATGACACAGGCTATCAGAGAATATAGGCATTTCATAGCATTTCCTTATCGTGGCCGTGCTGTTGCTTTTCGGTGGCGGACAGCATTTCTTTAGCACCCGCGGGATGTCCGAGGAGGGAGGTGACTTCTTCCAGTCGGTCGCTGAGTTGTTGTAGTTTTTCTAAGATAGACGGCTTCATAATTCTTCCATAACAAATGCCGCCGGGAGTCGTCCGCGACGGCGCGAGGAGGCGATATTATAATGGGTTTGGTTGGAAATTCAAAAGGATATGGCGGAGTTTCCGATGGGCTGCGGCGATGTCGGTTTGCTTTGCGGCATCGGTTTGAAGTTCATCCCTTCGTTTGAACATTTTGCCATACATAACAAAAGGTCGTCTGAAAACCAAAATCCGGTTTTCAGACGACCTTTGTTTTGATTGGGCTTACTTAGGTGCAGCCAAGATACCTGTCAGGTTCAGCAGGAACAAAACCGTAAATCCGGTCAGGTAAATCAAGCCGAGGATGGCGAGGAGGTCCATACCTGCCGTCAGTTTGTGGCGTTTGTCGCCTTTGACGAGGCGGTAGTTCAGCCAAGCGAACACAGGGGCTGAAACGAAGGCGGTAATCATGGCGAATTTGAGCAGCTCCGCCATCGCGCTGTTGAACCAGAAAATCACTGCCAAGCCCGTACCTGCGACCCAAACGTTCCAGGCGAACAGTTCGATGTTGCCCGTTTTGTCTTTGCCGCGCAGCAGGCGCACCGGCTCGGCAATCGCACGCGCGTAGCCGTCCACTACGGTAATCGTCGTGCCGTACATACAGGCGAAGGCAATGAATGCGACCATCGGACGCGACCAGTCGCCGATGGTGACGGCGTACATATTAATCAGTTGACCGACGTATTTGCCGCCCGCCATTTGCACTGCCTCCCCGTTGCCGTATTGGACATACGCGCCCAAGGCGAGGAAGACGACTGCCAACACTGCGCTGGTGATGTAGCCGACGTTGAAGTCGAAAATACCGTCGCGGT